>Ga0129306_1000812_pt1 | contig 42772 bp, 34 predicted proteins | sample P827metagenome_FD_94438 | JGI IMG/M metagenome (GOLD analysis project Ga0129306, IMG submission 94438) | Capybara group fecal microbial communities from Wisconsin, USA - P827 metagenome | ecosystem: Host-associated > Mammals > Digestive system > Large intestine > Fecal | place: USA: Wisconsin... | reverse complement strand
GGCGGAGGCGAGATCGGTGAAGGTCTCGAAGGCTGCCGTCGGCACGTTGTACTTCTTCATGATATCCTTGCTGAAGGCCTTGGAGCCTTCGAGCGCGGCAGCAGCCGCAGTCGGGCCGAAAGCGCGGAGACCGCGAGCGCGGAATTCATCCACCACGCCAGCGACGAGCGGAATTTCGGGACCGATAATCGCGAGGTCAATCTTTTCGGCCACGGCGAGGTCGGCAATGGCCTTCGGGTCGGCCACATCGACCGGCACGCACTTGCCGAGGTTTGCCATGCCCGGGTTGCCCGGAGCGCACACGAGAGTGTCGCACAGCGGCGACTTCTTGACTGCAAGAGCGATGGCATGTTCGCGACCACCGCTACCAACGACGAGAATATTCATACATTAGTCCTTTTCTGTTTCGGGGAATAATGTAGCAAATTTCAAGCGGAAAGATCTCCCCATCCTGGCGCAAGCGCCAACCATGGTCATACAAGTATGACCGCGGCATTCGCCTTATAATACCATTTTTTCATATCGTTTACGAGAATTCGCAAATAAAGACATATTCAAGAAAAAAAATTAAATATTATACGCTATTTTTATGAGCAAGGGCAAAACAACAACGGTTTTTTGCATTTAACGTAAAAAACGCACCATAAGAGAAAATAAGTTTTATATTATCTTATCAAAAATGGGGGCTTTATTATGAAAAAAAATAGTATTCTTTGGCTTGGATTACTTCTGCTGTGGGCTTGCTCTGACGGCAATGGCACTGGGAGCGTAATAGACATTTCTAACCCAGATGATTCCGAATCTATAGAGCTCTCATCCAGTGATATTCAGAGTTCATCCAGTTCAGAAACCAAAGAGGAAAAATCCTGCAGTTCCAGCACGGTTAAATCTTCAAGTTCTTCGTCCGTCAATAAAAAGAATTCTTCCAGCTCTGAGCAGACTTCTTCTAGTTCTAAAGACTCAAAATCGAGTTCCTCCAATTCCGAATCGAATTCTTCCAGTTCCGAGAACTCCGAATCGGGTTCTTCGAGTTCCGACAACTCAGAATCAGGTTCCTCTAGTTCCAGCAATCCTGAATCAAGTTCATCCAGTTCCGACAACACTGTATCAAGTTCTTCAAGTTCCAAACCTAGCAGTCCCACACAATCATCTTCTTCTCTGGAATTGATAGCAACAGAGATTTCCCCCATTCGAATCCAGTCACTTGGCATTTCCCCCAATGCCGACATGACTGTATTCGTCCTATCAGGAATAGCTTATATAGACGCATTTGACACAACCGCAATCTCCGATTTAGCTCCGTTCTTTACAAAAGTTGATTTTTTCCTCGTCCATGTGAACGAACAGGGTCAGAAAGAAAGCGCCTTACCACAGGTTCAATACACATCGCAAACAATGCCTAGAGAAGCAATTAATTTTGGGGACATGGGTGTAAAAATAGTTGATTCCGCAAAAGCCCAATGTGGGACATTCAAACTATTCGTTATACTCAAAGCAAGCAACAGCCCCGAGATAAACGACATGTTCATCACCATTGATTCCGTAGAATTCGTTCGTGATCCCATATACTGCCCAGAACCAGGATCATCCTCCAGCACAATTGAGCCAGTTGAACTTATACAATATAATGGTCAAATGAAGACCTCGACAACCAACGGATACTCATTCAAGAAAGGTGCCGAGGTTCCTCTGAAAGACGCCCAAATTCAAGTCACCATGGACGAATTAACAGGGAGATTAACACTTCACGGCGTCAACGGCTACAAGGTTACCAGGTACAGCAATGATCAAGACCATGAATATGATGACGATTGGAGCGCCACGCTCTTACCTCCAGCCCCGGCACACACAACCGATTTCAGGTTCGCATTGACCAGACTTGCAGACGCCACAGATTTCGAAAAAGAAGCGTTCTGGGTAGTCATCGGGCCGGATTTCGACAACAAAACCGCAGATGATTTTTATACCGTTGCTCTCAAAGAAAGCGAAATTATGGCGGGAAATAACGCTGCCCAGCTAGAAATCGTGTATTACAAAAAATAAACGATTATTTTAGAAACCATTCAGGGATATCCTGAATGGTCGCATTTCCAATTCTCATTTATTTATCACCGTTTCTTGAATACGACGATTTCGGCGTCGGCACCGTTCTTGCCGTATTCGCTCACGAGAATGTAGCGTTCGTCGCAGGCGATTCCGAAGCAGCGGCCTTCGGCTCCTTTCTTTTCGACCTGATTGCCCCAGTAGCTAGCGTTATCGTCCAGGAGCTTGACGCTGTTGCCGTTAATCTTGTATTCCTGATTGATGAACGAGCCCTGCAGAACAAAGAGGTTATCGATTTTCGGCATGTCTTTGATACCGAGAGCATTGACTTCTTCAATGAACTTTTGCTTCATGGGCGAGGTGGCGTGCGGAAGTTGGTCCGCGGGGAGGCGCCAGCGCTTGAGCGTCGGGAAGTACTTGCGAAGCTCCGCCTTGTATTCTTCGCGGGTAAGGCTCTTGCCTGTATTCTTGTTGAATTCATCGACGAACTGCGAGCAGAATTCGACCATCTGTTCCATGTTGAAGTCGCCGGTGAAGGCACCGTCTTTATAGCAGTAGATGCAGTATTCTTCGTTCTTGCTGCCGTCGGCGTTAGTGCCCAAGATTTCCGGTGTGAGCGGCATTCCGCAGCTCTGACAAAATTTCATTTCCATATTTTCTCCTTTTAGTTACTCCTTGACGAACGAGCCGATTTCAACGAGATTACCTTCGGGATCGGCGATGTAGCAAGTGCGTTGTCCCCACGGCTCTGTAGTCGGCGCCATGATGCCTTTTGCTCCTGCAGCAGTGACTTTGGCGTACGCCTTGTCTACTTCAGCGTAGTTAGCGACACCCAATGCTATTTCGAAATGCCCGTTGACGCCTTTGCAGTAAGCGTACTTTTGGCTTGTCATTTTTTCAAAATCCGATTTTCGGAATAGCAAGAACAAAGTGCCATCCTTTACGAGAAAAACATTGGTCGTATTTTCGTCTTCCTTGATTTCAAAGCCCAAAACATCTCTGTAAAAGCGGACCATCGTCGCCATGTCATCTACAAAAATTCCAAAGCCTTCTAACTTCATTGCAAAACCTCCTTGCATCACGTGTTCAAATGTACACTATTTTTAAAATTTGTCAAGTACTTTCCATTCTTTTTTTTCGAAATTTGTCAAGCTTGGCCGTATGGTAGCGAACTTAAAAGTCGTTACTTACAGTCTGCGAGTCTTGCATCAGGCTTTCCACCATATTGACTCGTAGTTTTTTATTATTGTATTCGGAAAAAATTAGAGGAAAACAAAATGAAGTATTTTATCATTGCAGCACTGCCGTTGGCAATGTTCTTTGTCGGTTGTGATGATTCTTCGTCCTCGTCGTCCGAAAACCCGGAGAACGAAATGGCATCTTCTAGCAGTGTCGTTCTAGATTCTAGAACGTCTTCCGATAGTGTCATTTTGGATTCAAGAACTTCGTCCAGCGTAAACTCTGTCGAAGAATCTAGTAATTCCGAAAATAACGAAAAGGCTTCCGATATGGGAAGTTCGTCTTCAAGTTCAATAAGATCCCCATTTAGTTATGCAGAGTCAAAGGTGATGCCGTCTGGAACATATGATTGTTCGCAATATAAATGTGTTACGACTGAAAACTTGAACCAAGAACTCCTAGAAGCAGGCAAGTATGGAGAAATAATTGATGCAAGGGATAGCCAGGTTTACAAGACGATTCAGATTGGTGAACAAATATGGATGGCGCAAAACCTGAATTACCATTACACGAATTTTTGGTCCGACGGAGAACTCGATACGCTTAGCGCTTGCTTCGATGATAAAGAATCGTACTGTGAAAAATTTGGAAGTTTATACCAATGGGCGGTTGCTTTAGATATCGATGGAGTATTTTCGTCGAGCATGACGATGTATGACTGGTGGGGCAATTGTATAACCGGTAGCGACTGCTCTCCAATCTATCCTGTTCAAGGATTGTGCCCTTCGGGTTGGCATTTGCCTGATACAACGGAGTTCCAAACGCTATTTGCTGCGGTTGGCGGTGCTGAGACTGCAGCCAAAAAGCTCAAGTCTACCAAATGTTGGGAAGTTGTTGAACCCGCTGCCAACGAATTTGGCTTTTCTTTGAGATCTACAGGTTATTATTGTTGGTCGAGTTCGGCCCCTCATGGCGATTACCATAACGAGTGTTCTCAAACACTATTATGGACTTCTTCTCCTACAGTCCGAATGACGTTCTATCATTCGTATGATCATGCTGTAATTGATACCTATCGCGACAAGTCCTATATTTCAATTCGCTGCTTGAAGAATTAAGCACAATCTTTTCTTGTTTCCGCATTAAAAAAAACTAAATTTACGCCCGTTTTCTAGGTAATGCATGGGCGTGTCAAAGACGAACATAGATATGCTGAACGGGCCCCTCGGGAGAAAGATCCTGAGGTTTGCCATCCCTATTGCCTTGAGCAGCATTTTCCAGCAGATGTTCAACTTGGCGGATGTCGCCGTGGTGGGGCAGTTCGCGGGCGACAAGGCCTTGGCGGCCGTGGGTGCGAACACGTTCGTCATCAACATGCTCATCAACCTGTTCGTCGGGATTTCCGTGGGCGCAAACGTGGTGGTGGCCAATTCCATCGGCGCACGCAGCTACCGCTCCGTGACCCGCAGCGTCCACACGTCGGTGATGATGGCGTTCTTTAGCGGGATTTTCCTCTCGTTCGTGGGAATCTTTTTTGCAAGGCCGATTCTTGAACTGATTTCGACGCCCGAAGACGTTTTGGACATGGCGGTACTTTACCTGCAAATCTACTTTGCGGGGATGCCCTTTGTAATGATTTACAACTTTGTCTCCGCCATCCTGCGCAGCAAGGGCGATACAAAGCGGCCTCTCTATGTGCTCATGGTGGCGGGAGCAGTCAATGTGGCGCTGAACCTGGTTCTGGTGGCGGGCTTTGACATGGGTGTTGCTGGCGTGGCGATTGCAACGGTCATTGCCAATACCATCAGCGGGATTACCTTGTTCTACATGCTCTTGCACGAGGTGGGGCCCTTCAAGCTGGAATTCTGGAAGTTGCGCGTGACGCCCCTCTTCTTGAGCCGCATCTTGCGCGTTGGGCTCCCGACGGGACTCCGAGGCGTCGTATTCTCGTTCAGCAATGTGTGTTTGCAGTCGGCCATCAACAGCCTCGGTTCTGCGACAGTGGCGGCCTCGTCCATCGCCCTCAATTACGAATTCGTGGTGTATTACTGGCTGAGTTCGTTTTCGCAGGCTTGCGTGACCTTCGTGGGGCAAAACTTCGGCGCAAAGAACATGGAGCGCTGCCGCCGCACGGTCCGCTGGACGCTTCTGCTCGGGTGTTCGTCCACCATCGTATTGAGCGCGCTCTGTTGCATTTTCGCGAGGCCCATGCTGAGCGTGTTCACGTCCAATACCGAGATCATCGAAATCGCATCCATCCGCATGTACGTAGTGGTGGGGCTCTTGGCCATCAACGTCTTCTTGGACGTATTTTCGGGTGCGCTTTCGGGAATGGGCAAGTCCCTACCGCCGGCGCTCACCTGCATGGTAGGCGTCTGCGGCATCCGCATCCTCTGGGTAATTTTCGTATTCCCCAAATACAACTCGTTCGCCTCGCTGATGGTCGTCTACCCCGTCAGCTGGGTCATCACGATTGCCGTCATCGTGGGGATCTATTTCTACAACATCAAACGACAGAAATTTTAATCCAAGTCCATGTCTGGAGTAAGGCGAGAGCTTCCAAAAGGCCCCGTAATAAAATTCGCCTATAGCCAGCTAGCAAAAAATAGTATAGCCAAATAACCTCAAATCGGTTGACGGAATACATTTTTTTATCTATTTTCCTACAAAAATCATAGGAAACAAACATGATGCTTATCTACTCTTCTTCTTGTTGGTGTCGATGTCGAGCGGGCGACTAGTTTTTAGGCTATTGATTTAACTAAGCTCTAAACAAGTTCCCGCTCAATCGTTTGAGCGGGATTTTTTTATTCAAACTTTCATCAATGCTCGGCGCGGCAATTGAATGCGCCAAAGGATTTTCAAGATGTCAATTTCCAACTATATCGAAACGAAACTCATTCACGGCGGCATCGATGGCGACAAGGTCACGGGAGCGGTCAATGTACCTATTTACCAGACTTCTACCTATAAGCAGGCGGGTCTGGGTGAAAATACGGGCTGGGAATATTCCCGCACGGGTAACCCGACGCGCGCGGCGCTCGAGGCGCTGATTGCAGAACTCGAGGGCGGTGTCGCGGGCTTTGCGTTTGCAAGCGGTATGGCGGCCACCTCCACAGTGCTTGCGCTTTTTAACAAGGGCGACAAGATTATTATCTCGAGCAATGTGTACGGCGGCACTTTCCGCGTTTTGGACAAAGTATTCAAAAATCTCGGCATCACCTATTCCATCGAGGATACAACCGACTTGGCGACGCTCGATACCAAGGTGACTCCCGATGTGAAGGCGTTCTTCGTGGAAAGCCCGGCGAACCCGCTCCTAACGGTGACGGACTTGGCTGGCGTCGCCGCGATTGCGAAGAAGCATGGCATCTTGACGATTGTGGATAACACTTTCATGACGCCTTATCTGCAGCGCCCGCTGGAACTCGGTGCCGATATCGTTGTGCATAGCGCGACGAAGTACCTGGGCGGCCATAGCGACTTGGTGGCGGGCCTCGCGGTGACGAACAACAAAGAGATTGCTGAAAGGCTCGCATTCACGCAGAATGCCGTCGGTGCGGTGCTCGGCCCCTTCGATTCTTTCCTCCTGATTCGCGGCATCAAGACTCTTGGCGTACGCCTCGATCGCCATACCGAAAATGCGGAACGCATTGCCCGCTACCTGGAACAACACGAAGCCGTAAAACACGTGTACTATCCAGGACTCCCGACGGCGCAGGGTTACGAAATCAACAAGAAGCAGGCCAAGAACGGCGGCGCCATGATTTCGTTCGAGCTGTACGAAGGTTACGACATCAAGAAGTTCTTCAAGGGCCTCAAGCTGATTTCGCTTGCCGAAAGTTTGGGCGGCGTCGAAAGCCTCGTATGCCATCCGGCCACAATGACCCATGCCTCCATCCCGAAGGAAATCCGCGAGAAGGTGGGCATTACCGACGGGCTGATTCGCCTGTCTGTGGGCATCGAGAGGGTAGATGACATCATCTTGGATTTGAACGCCGGCATTAACGCCGCGAAAGCATAAAAAGAGGTTTTTATGAAATACTATGAATCGATGCAGTCCCTGATCGGGAAGACCCCGCTTGTGAAGCTTACGCATGTCGGAGTGCCCGAAGGCGTGAACCTGTTTGTGAAACTGGAACTCTGGAACCCCTCGGGCAGCGTGAAGGACCGCACCGGCCTTTACATGGTGAACGATGCGCTCGCGAAGGGAACGCTCAAGCCGGGTGGAACCATTGTCGAAGCGACCGCGGGCAATACCGGCCTCGGAATCGCTTTTGCTGCGCTCAACCGCGGTGTGCGCGTGATATTCGTGGTGCCCACCAAGTTCTCGCAAGAAAAGCAGACGCTCTTGCGCGCGCTCGGAGCAGAACTCATCAACACACCGCGCGAAGAAGGAATGCTCGGCGCCGAAAAGAAGGCCGAAGAACTCCTGAAGCAGATTCCGGATTCCATTTCGCTCAGGCAATTCCACAACATGGCCAACCCGCTTGCCCATTACGAAACCACCGGCCCCGAAATCTATGACGATCTCGACGGGCATGTGGATTACGTGGTGGCTGGCGCAGGGAGCGGCGGTACTTACAGCGGCATCCTGAAGGCGCTCAAGGAACGTAACCCGAAAATCCAAGGCGTGCTTGCGGACCCTATCGGCTCTACCATGGGCGGCGGAGAACACGGCGACTACAACATCGAAGGAATCGGCAACGACTTTATCGCCGACACCATGGACATGTCGCTCGTGGACAAGGTCATCAAAATCAACGATGACGACGCCTTTACCGGTTCCCGTGAACTCGCCCAGAAAGAAGGAATCTTTGCAGGCTCCTCGTCGGGTGCGGCTTTTGCGGCGGCGAAGAAGCTCATTGCTTCGGGCGCCCGCGGAAACATCGTGTTCGTGGCCCCCGACCGCGGCGACCGTTACTTCAGCAAAGGGCTGTACGAATAAACTTTCCTAATCGAATTTGTCATATACCTTCAAGGCTCCACCAGTTTGGTGGAGTTTTTTTGTATAATTTGTTTATATTTCTAGTAAAAAAAAGGAAGATTACCTTGAATCGCTATTTCTATTTGTTGGCTTCGGCCCTGTTCTTTTTCGCCTGCTCTAGCGACAACAGCACTAGCTCATCGGAAATTTCCGGAACTACAGAGTACCAACATGTGTCTATAGACAAAGAAAATCACCGCATCGTTGTTAAACGGGGCGCCCACACCGAAGAATTCTGTACTCTATATCAAAACGTCTTTAAATGGAGTAAAATTCCTTCCGAAGCGGATCAGGGCTCCGATGTATCGACTTACGAGATTCATGGCGACACACTTGTCGTCTTCTTCAACGGCAATACGGATGATCCCCATTACTACCTTGGCGGTTCTACCGAAAAAATTTATGGCGAATGGGAAAACATCGGTTGCTACAAATACCAAGATAAAGTAAGTTGCCCGTCCAAAGGCGAGCGCAACTTTGAAGAACAATACGAGGAATTGGTATTGACTATTTCCGAAAATATCTTTCAAGAAGAGCTTGTGTATAAGCCGGCCTATTTCAAATACAACGACTACATGAATTCGGAATACCTGCTCAATCTTTATGGAGTGCTTGGAAATGAATTCACGGAGCTCACTGTAGGCTCGTCCACATCCCTGTTTTCTCCCGAACGGGAATCCGACATAAAGGCCGTCGAAAAAGATCGCGACATTGAAGTTTTAGAACAAACTAAAACATCAAAGAAGTTCAAATTGGATGGAAAGACTTACGACGTCAAGATAACAGATATCGACCGCGATTCCTTGGACTACAAGGTCGCCATCAGCGTAAAGTCGGGCGACAAGGAATGTTCATACGAAGAGCGTCAGGTAAACGTGACGAAGGAAAACTGCAAGGATCAGACTACAGAAGGCTTGCAAAACTACGATGCCGAAAGAAACTTCCAGGACACGCTTACCATTAGAGGAACTATCGTAAACACGAAGGGACTCGATAACTTTGAGAAATGCATCAAAGAAATCGCAGTTGCGAAGGAAAAATAAGACGTACTAGGGGAAGATTTGGTTATAATCAAAACCTATAACTTTCAATAGTTAAATAGTATGCGTTTATGGCTTGACAGGGGCAAAATCTTATTCTATCTTCTTTCCTACAAGATTGATAGGGATAACAAAATGGTTTGTGAACCCTAAGCATTCGAAGGAGCGCATATGATAAGTGACTGTCGAATGCCGAGAGGCATTCTGAAAACGAACTAGCCGGAAGCCTTTGTCCTTAAGGCTTCGCAGGTTAGAAAAATTAAGCCTAAGGATATCTCCAAAACCAAATATCGCGAGCACGGGTCTCTTTAGACCCGGTTGCCCGCTACAACCTAAAAGGAATTTTAATCATGACGACTCAGAACAAGCTCCATTTTGAAACTCTTCAGCTCCATGTTGGCCAGGAACAGGCAGACCCCGCAACCGATTCCCGCGCGGTTCCTATTTACCAGACCACCTCCTACGTTTTCCACAACTCCCAGGACGCAGCAGACCGTTTTGCCCTGAAGGCAGGTGGTAACGTCTATGGCCGTATCAACAACAGCACTCAGGGTGTTCTCGAAGAACGTATCGCGGCCCTCGAAGGTGGCGTTGCCGCTCTCGCTGTTGCTTCCGGTGCCGCCGCTATCACTTACGCTGTTACGGCTCTTGCCCGCAGCGGAGACCACGTAGTTGTCCAGCGTACGGTTTACGGTGGTACTTTCAACCTGTTGCAGCACACACTCCGTGACTTCGGTATTGAATCGACCTTCGTCGACACTCACGATCTCAAGAGCGTTGAAGCCGCAGTCAAGAGCAATACGAAGCTCATCTTTATCGAAACTCTCGGCAACCCGCATTCCGACATTCCGGATATCGACGCTATCGCCGAAATCGCTCACAAGAACAAGATTCCTCTGGTCATCGACAACACCTTCGGTACTCCGTACCTGATTCGCCCGATTGAACACGGTGCCGACATCGTGGTGCATTCCGCGACCAAGTTCATCGGCGGTCACGGCACGACCCTCGGCGGTGTCATCGTGGATAGCGGTAAGTTCGACTGGACCAAGAGCGGCAAGTTTCCGCAGTTCACCGAGAAGAACCCGAGCTACGGTTTCCCGTTTGTGGCCGCCGGCGCTGCTGCCTACGCCATCTACGTGCGTACGATTCTCCTCCGCGACGAAGGCGCTGCCATTTCCCCGTTCAACGCATTCCTCCTGTTGCAGGGTGTCGAAACGCTTTCGCTCCGCCTCGATCGCCATGTCGAAAACACCAAGAAGGTCCTGGAATTCCTTTCCAAGCACCCGAAGGTTACCCGCGTGAGCCATCCGAGCTTCGAAAACCATCCTGACCACAAGCTTTACCAGAAGTACTTCCCGAATGGCGGCGGTTCTATTTTCACCTTCGACATCAAGGGTGGCCAGGAAGAAGCCTTCAAGTTCATCGATAGCCTGAAGATCTTCAGCCTGCTTGCCAACGTCGCCGACGTGAAGAGCCTCGTGATTCACCCGTACACCACCACACATTCGGAACTCTCTCCGGAAGAATTGGCTGCAGCCGGAATCACTCCGGCAACGATCCGCGTGTCTATCGGTACGGAACACTACGAAGACATCATCGCCGACCTTGAAAACGGCTTTGCAGCAATTTAATTGGTTGCGTTAAGTATCCAGTTCCGGCGGCGTTTTCACCATTAGGAAACGAACGTCGGAACGGATCTTTTTTTGTACGGAGAACACAATGATAGATTTTGAATACTACAACCCGGCGAAGATTGTTTTTGGCGAACACAGTGAACAGAAACTGAAATCACTTTTGGCCACATACGGCGTAAAGTCGCTCCAGCTTGTCTACAGCGGTGATTTTATCAAGACGCTCGGCATTTACGATGTCATCAAGGCTGCTGTAGCTGAACTCGGAATTCGTTTTTCCGAAAACGGGAACGTCGTTCCGAACCCATCCATTGACCTTGTGCGTGAACTTGTGAAGCAGGGCAAAGAAAACGGGGTAGATTTTGTCCTGGCCGTAGGAGGGGGAAGTTCCATAGATACCGCGAAGGCGGTGGCGCTCGGAATACCTTACGAAGGAGACGTGTGGGATTTCTTTGAAAAGGGAATTTCACCGAAACAGGTATTGCCGATTGGCGTCATCGCCACAACGGCATCGAGCGGATCCGAAACATCGAATGCGGCGATTCTTTCGAGCGGACAGTGGAAACTCGGTTTCGAGGACGACCGCATTATCCCGAAATTCGCCATCATGAACCCGAAATATACGGTGGGCCTGCCGGCATACCAGACTTTCGTGGGCATTGCGGATGTGCTTTCGCACTTACTGGAACGTTATTTCTCGGACGAGAAGTATTCCGACACCACGGACTACCTGATCGAGGGTGCAATTCGTGCATTGCTCGTGAATGCGGACAAGCTCTTCGCTAACCAAAAAGACGTCAATGCCCGTGGAGAAATCCAGTGGCTCGCAAGCGTCGCTCACGGAGGCTTCCTGGATGCGGGGCGCCGTGCAGACTGGGGTTCTCACCGAATCGAACATGAGCTTTCGGCACAGTACAACATCACCCATGGAGAAGGCATGGCTGTGGTAACTGTTGCCTGGACAAAATACATGGCCGAGAAAAAGCCCTGGAGGCTTGCGCTCCTTGCGAGTCGTGTGTTCGGCGTAGATTCGTTCAACTACAGCGAAACAGAACGGGCATACATCCTTTCGGAAAAATTGACTGCATTTTTCAAGAAGTTGGGCCTTGCGACAACGCTTGCCGACTTGAAGATTGGCGACAAGGACTTTGATGCGATGGCCGCAAGGGCCACGCGAAACGGCAAAGTCGGGCACTACGTGCCGCTGGACGCTGCCGCAATCAAGGACATCTTGAAAATTGCACTTTAATCAAAAAAAAAACTTAAACAAAAAAAATAAAACGGTGTACATGCACCAAAAGGAGCGTACAACAATATGGCAAGAGTAAAATTTATCGAATCGGTTGACGAAGCTCAGGGCAAGGCAAAGGAAGCTTACGACAAGCTCGTCTCTACAGGCAAAATCACCAACATGAAGCGTGCGCTGTTGCAGGACTACGCGACGTTCGACGCCTTCATGGGCTGGTACACTAGCTGGGCCCGCCTCGTGGAAATCATCGGTCAGCGCGCCGCTACGGTCTACGCCCACGCGATTTCTACCACCAACAGTTGCCAGCTCTGCTCGCTGTTCTTCATCAGCGACCTGAAGGCTCTCGGCATCGACCCCAATGGATTTGAATACGAGAAGAACGAGGAGATTCTCGCGAAGCTTGCAAGGCAAATCGTGAAGGATCCCACCGCCGTTCCGGATTCCTACTTCGATGAACTGCGCAAGTTCTACAACGATTCCGAAATCGTGGCCATCGTGGGCTTTGCCGCGCAGATGATTGCGACGAACAACTTCAACTCCGTGTTGAAAATCGACGTGGACCAGCGCTTGCTCCCGATTGTAAACGAATTCAAACCCGCCACCTGGCGCGCAAACATCAAATAAGCTTAAACCTTCTGTGCTCAATAAAGTTCCTCTGAAAAGCAATGCTTTTCAGAGGTTTTTTATAAACGAAAAAGATGAATTTGCGTTACTTCAGGAACAGCGAGAGCTTGCTGAAGTCAAGTATCGTGATGAACACGAAGAAGCTGATGAAGAAAGCTGCCGCGACATTCTGGATAACCGACTGCGTCTTGGTAGAAAGCGGCTTGCCGCGCAGTTTCTCGATGCCGAGGAACATAAGCAGGCCACCATCGGTAATGGCAAGCGGGAGCAGGTTCATGACACCCAGGTTAATGCTGATAAGCGCAAGAAGCATCAGGAAATCTTGGAAGCCGCTCATCCACACATTGCCCATCACGGCGACAATGGAAACAGGGCCGGAGAAAGCATCCACCTTGACCTGTCCCTGGAACATGCGCTTGAAATAGCGGAAGATGCTCGTTGTCATTTTCCAACTGGTAGCGCAAGTTTTCGTGAAGGCATCCACGGGACCACGGCGCACGACCTTCGTTTCACGGAAGAGCACATAGCCCATCTGGATGCCGACCATGTAACGTTTGTGTTCTTCGTTGTACACAGCGCTGAGAGTCTTGGTGAGCGTATCGCCGGAGCGGATGACCGTAATCTTCACAGGTTCGCCCTTACTGCCGTCGATAATGCGTACGACATCTTCGTAACGGGAAATGTGTTCACCGTTGATTTCAAATATCGTGTCGTTCAGGAGTATCCCAGCCTTCTCTGCAGCAGAACCTGCGACAGGAGGGAGACGCACCATCACGCGGTTGCGCGGATAGATGCCGATGTCGCCGATACCCATCTTGATTTCGGAACCGGCGGAATCCTGCGCGGGAATCACAAGTTCTTCGGGGACGACGTTCACCGTTACGGGTTCGCCACCGCGGTGAACAGTGAGGGGGACGCTCGCACCGAGGCTCACACCGATCTGCTCGCGGAAATCGTCCCAACCCTGAGTGGCCTTGCCGTTAATTTCAACAACGGTATCACCAGGGACAATGCCAGCAACTGCAGCCGGAGAATCTTTTGCTACAAAGCCTACAATGAGTTCGTTAGTCGCGGGTTCCTGTACACCCACCATGTAAAGAATCATCAGAAGCACAAATGCAAAGGCGATGTTGATGAACGGCCCCGCAAAAGCAATTGCCGCACGCGCCCCTACGGACTTGCCCACAAAATCTCGTTCATCGGGAAGTTCGCCGTCCTTGATATTGTCGGGGTTCTCCCCCGCCATCGCCACATAACCACCGAAAGGAATGGCCGAAAGGCAGTATTCTGTTTCTCCATGGCGATAACGGAGCAGTTTCTTGCCAAAACCGATGCTGAAGGTGTTCACCTTGACGTTGTTCCACTTGGCCACAACGAAGTGACCGAGTTCGTGAATCGTCACAAGAAAGCTAAGCCCCACGAGGCCGAGGACAAACATCAGGATATTGCTGAAAATATGCTCCATCATAACGCAATTTAGTAAAATAAAGGCAACAGAAAAGAGCCGGAGGTTTCCCTCCGACTCCCCTGTATACACCAAACTTGAATAAACACTAACGGACCCTGTTGCCGATGAGGTCAAAACGGCGACCGTCCTTTTCGACAAAGAACTTGCCCCCCTTCATGCGAATTATCGCGGGAGCGTCTTGCCCTGTCGCAATAGGAGCGACCTTACGGATTGACGAAGCATTGGCAGAGCTGCTGGATACGGGAGCAACCTCAGAACCATTGGAACTACTTGACGCAGGAGCCACGGACGAACTGGACTGTTCCACTGATGCACTCGATTCCGGAACCACCTTCCCCGCCACACGCGCAACACCCTCGGCAGCAAAATCAGGAGCATAACCAGCATTGAGCGCTTCGAGAGCCCCCGCAAGGTAGGCCAGCGGAGCGTTCCAGTTGATAGCCACCTCGTTCGTCGCATAGCTGCAGCGCTGGTCAGTATAAGCTGTCGCCGCAAAGCCGGTCCTGTAGTCAGCACACTTCCATTCGGCAGCAGAGCCCACGTCTTCGCCACCAGGCTGCGGGCCGCCCACAAGCATTCCGGGCACAGGATCCGTCACGCCATCCGCCGTACTCGGGCGGTGGTGCGGCATCATCGGGGACTTTGTGCCAAACCCAGTCACGAAGGACATGTCCAGCGGATTCTTGCCGAGAAGGTAGTTGAGAGCCTGAACCGCAGCAGTATAATACTTCTGGTCGCCAGTCAGGTAGTAGGCGTGTAAAAGCCAAATGCCCTGGTTCGAGGCCGCAGCGTTGGAACCCCAGACAAAATCGTCCTTGCTCATGACCACGCCAAAGCCGGTCTCGGTTCGCTTCACGAATTCGTCCGCCGTCTTGAGGATTTTCTGCTTTGCCTCCGCAGCGTCGCTGAACACAGAAGCGTGTGTCGCCTTGCCATAGGTCGCAACGCCCGACATGTCTCCCCAGTAAGAGATGTTGGCAGAGGAGCCCGACTGTTTGTAAGACTCATCGCCTGTCGTTATCGCAAGTTCCGTTCCTGCAAAAAGTTTCTCGTCGCTCGCATCGCTACCCTCGTAGGTGCCGGTCGACACTCCGGCAGGATTCGCCTTAAAGTGTACGTCCATATTCGAGGACGCCCAAGTGTACGCTTTCTTCGCGGCCTCAAGGCACGTCGATGCATAACTCGCATCGAAAGGCTTGTAGACACGCGAAGCAAGCGCCATCACTCCTGCAAAATCAAATGCCGCTTCGGCGCTCTTCCCGATAACATAACGCTCATCGGAATCTTGTGCCGGCATCACGTCGCCAGGAAAGCCGAGTGCGGTCAACTTGTGGTAGACCGTACCGTCGCTCGCCTGCATGGTCAGCATCCAGTCCAGATTGTACTTAATCTCGGCAAGGAGATCCGGAAGCTGTCCTTCCGCCGGAATGTTCCACTTGAGCGTCTTGAAATATTCCGGGAAGTGCTCGTACAGAGAAAGAAGCGTGTAGGTGGTGATTCCCGAGTTCACGATGTACTTGCCGTAATCGCCGGCATCGTACCAGCCCTTGGGACTGCTGATGGAACCGCTCGCCCCTGTGGAATTGTGGAACTGAACGTTGTCATCCAAATGTCCCGCGGCGCGCGCCCACTGACCAGCGTACTGCTCTTCAAGCGCCATCGACGCACGCTGGTAGTAGAACCACTTTGCCGCAGCCTTGAATACGTCCTTGTAGGTTTCCTCTTTCACGACGAGGTCACCGCGGACGACATTCCCGCCCACCTTCACGCTGTACTTACCGGGTTCCTTGAGCTCGGAAAAATCGACAAGCTGCACGTTCTGACCGCTAGCATCCCATACCGATGCGGCCTTCGGAGTTGCCGTGAGCACAGTGTTCCCGGAAGCGTCTTGGATTTCGACGTCACCGGAACCTTCAACCAAGGAAAGTTCCTTCGGGTCAGCGGGGCGATAACCGACCTGATTTATGTAGGCTGTGGCCGCAAAGGCAGTCGATACACAAGCCGCGACTGTCGAAGCCATAACCAGAATGACGTGCTTACTTTCCAAAACATCCTCTCTCGTAGCAGATACGACCATTCGCATCTAAGAGAGAATATAAAGAAAAAATGCTCCCCGCCGTTGAGGCATAGGGAGCATACGCTCTTTTACTGTATCAAGTGTATCGGTGCGGTGTAATCCGCGTCACACTTAGGGCTTCGCGATGCGGAACACCTGACGTGCTCCGGCACGAGTTGCCACGACATAGTAGACACCCGAATTCAAACGCGAGAGATTGAGCGTGGAGGATTTCATCACAAGTGTTCCGTCAAGAGAGAATACTTTGTACGTAGTCGAACCGGAAACGACCGAGCGTATAGCAGGGAGAGCATCTGTAGAATCGCCTGTTGCAGGAGGAGCCGTCACTGTAGAATCGCCCGTTGCGGGAGATGCAGTCACAGAAGAATCGCCTGTTGCAGGAGGAGTCGTCGTAGAATCGCCGGTTGCGGGAGGCGTGGTCGTGGAGTCACCGGTCGCAGGAGGTGTGGTCGTGGAATCACCCGTCGCAGGAGGCGTCGTCGTAGAATCACCAGTTGCCGGAGGAGTCGTCACCGCAGCGGCAGCCTTGGCCTCGCGAGCCTTATTCAGGAATTCGACCGCCTTATTCAGGTTCTCAGTCGAATTCATCTTGTCGCCGCCATGGGAGCCACCCGAGACCTTGACAAATTCCGTTACCACATTGTGCTTCTTGAGGGAATCGTAGAGTTCCTGGCTCTGTTCGATGTTCACGATGTTATCGGAGGTCCCGTGGAACATGATAACCGGGGGATCGTCATCGCTCGCGTAGTAAGGCGAACTGGCGACCATCCACTTGTCCTTGTTGCCTTCGCGTTCCACACCAATGAAGGCGCCTTCCATGGTTCCGGAGCCGCCCATGCTGATGGGGTTCATCGTGTAGATGTCGGTCGGAGGAGACCAGAGCACTGCACCGTCAACGCAGCTGCTAAGCGAAGTGAACTCGCCGAGGTCACCGACCAAGTCCACCGTCACCGAGCCGGACTTACCTTCCTTCAGGCCGCAGGTCGTCGCAGTAAGGCTCGAAAGGTGACCGCCCGAAGAGAATCCGGAGACGGCAACAAAATTCGTGTCAAACTTGTACTTGGCCGCATTGCCGCGGACGAAGCGCACCACGGCCTTGATGTCGTGCAGCTGCGCCGGGTATATGCCATCGCTTGCCGCGCGATGGTTCGGGGTCACGACTGCGTAGCCCGCCTTGACATAGGCGGCACAGATGGTGCTCAAGTCCGCCTGGCCCTTCATGTTATTACTGCTCCAGGCGCTGCCGTAAGTGTGGATGACCACCGGATATGAATCCTTGGCTTCCTGGGGAATGTAAATGTCCAGTGTATGGTAGGTTTTTCCGTCACCGACGTAGTTTACATCGGCAGTCTTATCGGCATTTGGAACGCTGCCGCCACCTTGTGGTCCACCGAAACCGCCGAACTGGGCGAATGCGGAAACCTGAAAAAATAAGGATAGGGCCACCGCCCCTACAAATTTCTTATTCATTTTTGTCTCAACCCGCTTTTTTTATTTAACACTGGTCAGAAACACGTGTTTCTCAGTGAAACCAGTTTTCATGGTAATAAAATAATGCAAAATCCCTTTTTTATCACAAATAAGGCTCTTATATTGTTGTAACCTAGCACAACATACAGATTATAAAACGGAAATCCGCTTTTTTTCAATAATCTCCACATTTATGAAAAAACTTGTTTACAAATGTTTTTCACAGTCATGTTTACGGGACATCTTGAAAAAGATATATTGCTACCCACAAAATAAAAAGGAACAATCTCATGAAAAAAACTATCGTTCTCGGATTTCTCGCCATTTTTGCCATACTTGCAACAGGGTGTACCGCATCGTACCAGCAAGCATTCATGCAGCAAGGCAATGATCAATTCACTCCAGCGCGGTTCCTGCTAATCACGCCAGTCAACGGAACCTATGAAGGCACCGAGTACCCGACCTCCGGTAACGATGTTATCACAATTCTCTCCAAGGAGCTGAGCCGATACACCCAATCCATATCGACCATCCCGACCCCTGTCCCGGTACAGAATCTCGATGACAACACCCTGCAACAATTCGACTACATCATTGCCCCGCAAATTTTGCACTGGGAAGACCGTCTTACCGGATGGTCATTCAGACCCGACCGCATCGAAGTCCGGTTCGACATATACAACAACCAGCGCCAGCTCATCAATTCCTACTCGGTCCAGGCCCGCAGCGCATACATCGTTTGGTTTAGCAAGCAGCCCAAATCCCTGCTGCCGGCACCGATCAAGACCATGCTGAAGAAGATGTTCAGCCAAGCAAAGAACTAAAACAATTTTTCCATAAAAAAGGGACCGTCGGCTATGCCGGCGGTTCTTCATATACGGGCCATAGTGAACTGGCCCGTTGTTGGAATTTTTTAGGTGCAGATATTAGTTCTTGTCCTTGATGCAGCGGACAAACAGATAATGAGTCTTCAACGCAGTATTTACGAAATTCACACTGCCGGTGCTGCTAGGACCAACAAAGAAACGGTGAGCAGAAGCAGATTCCTCTTCACCATCCTGAAGAGCGCGTTCTGTTTTAGACCAATAATAAGCATTACTGCTGTTTTCAAAACTACTCCCGTTATAAATGCCGCCCGTAGTTGGTGAAGAGAAGCCAGTTGCATTCGAACCATTTACACGATAATCTGGGGAGCTTGAGCCAAAAGCGACCGTCAAAGCAAGATAATCAGCATTATCCGGCAAATCCCAGCCCTCCGGGCAATAATTCTGCGCGGCATCCCATGTATAGTAACATCCATACATAAAGCAATCATCGTCGGGGCGAGCCACATATTCGCCATCCTGCGTATTTGTGTATTTCAAATTTTCCGTCATCCAGGTTTCGGAATAAACAACTTCACCATCTTCATTGGTCTTAGTAATCGTCTTGAACTCGTAGGGCTGGCCATCGCGCGTATCGCAGAACTGCTTGCGGACATCGTATAAAGAATTTGCATGGTCGTCGCACCATTTATTGTTCTGTCCTTTGGGAATGCAGCAGGCGATAGCTTCTTCAACCTGACCATCGACGCACATATGGGTTTCAAGGACATACGTCTGTTCACCACACTTTGTAACGACCTGGGGGCTTTCAGGATTAGTTGTTCTGTCGCAGAACTGAAGATCCGGGTCATACGGACTTCCATTACATTTTTCATAAAGGACTCCCTTCTCGCTGCAGAAGTAATCCATACCGTTATAAGAACCATCGTCGTTGCGGAGGTCTTCAGCTAAGCCCTCGGCAACACTGTTGCAACGATTGAGGACTGTAGAACGGGAGCAGAACTGCGTCGTGTAATCGTATGGTGTGGTAACGCACAACGAAACAAGGAGGTCCGACGCATCGCAGAAATACCTCTGCACGTCGTAAGTGCCATCAGGATTGAGATACGGTTCAAGCCCAGCAAGCGTATTATGACAGAGCGGGTAGACCTTCATGTCGTTCGCACAGAACTGGGTTGCTGGGTCATAAGAATTGATACCGCACGAAGCCTTGAACAACGTCACAGATTTTTCACCGCACTTTACGACGACTTGGCCATTTTCAATTTCCGTAAGCGTGCAAGCATCGCCTTTTTCACCATCTTCGGCACTCTTAACGTTGCCCACGGTCTTGCCGTCGCATACGAGGTCGAAACCGGTCTTGTCCTTGGTCTGTTTAGCAGTGCAGCCCGTACCGTTTTCACCATCTTCGCCCTTGTCGCCCTGGGCACCCTTTTCACCATTCTCGCCATTTTCACCATTCTTAATGGTGCCCACAGTTTTGCCACCGCAAACGATATCAAAACCGGTCTTGTCCTTGGTCTGTTTAGCAGTGCAGCTCGTGCCCTTATCGCCAGCAACACCCTTGTCGCCTTTATCGCCCTTTTCACCAACGGCGCCATCAAAACCCTCCCAGCCGTCGCCGGTGCAGACAAACACCTTGGCAGAATCCTTTACGTACATGAGGGAGCCTTCGATATCTTCCTCGCACTTCGGAAGTTCCTTGAATTTCTTGACCTGGCCAAGCGAAGCCTTTTCAGTCACGTTGGTTACTTCGGTAACTTCGTCGCCACAAGCAACCAAAAGAGCTAAGCTAGCGGCAATACCTGATGCTACAATTACATTCTTTTTCATGGGAATTATCCTTTCCTCATATTATAAATTTTGGGGTCAAGATGTTATTTGTGTTTAATACAAATAACAGATTCAAGATTTGTCTTTGGATTGATAACTAAATCGGTATATGAGCCATCTTTTATATCTATACGCCATGCTTTTGATACATCATCCGTACATTCTTCAGACGTCCACATCAACAAATGGACCCCATGACCCTCCCAACCTTGGGGTCCATAGAATCCAGCATGTTGGCCGAGGAAGCTATAACTAACCCCATATTTATTAACAGCCTCAAACAAATCAGTAAATTGCTGCTTTGAAGGCAAGTCCCAACCATCCGGGCAATAATTTACAGCAGCATCCCAAGTATAAAGACGGCCATCTGCATCACAATTAGAAGAAATGCCACCAAAACAATCAGACTCGCTCTCTTCCGTTCCCGCATAGTTCAAATTCTGAGCCATCCAAGTTTCGGAGTAAACAACTTTCCCGGAATCTCCCTTTACAGTAATCTCAGTGAACTTGTAGGGCTGACCATCGCGCGTGTCGCAGAACTGACTGCGGATATCGTATAATGAATTTGGATAATCCTCGCACCATTTATCGTTCTGTCCTTCCTTAATGCAGCAGGCTATAGCCGATTCGACCAGGCCATCGACGCACTTCTCAGTCTTAATTTCGTACGTCTGGCCACCGCACTTTGCAACGACCTGAGGATTCTCTTCACTCCTATCGCAGAACTGAAGATCCGGATCGTACGAGTTTCCAGCACATTTTTCATAAAGGACACCCTTCTCGCTGCAGAAGTAATCTATACTGTTATACTGGCCACCTTCTTTGAGGACGTTTTCAGCTAAGCCCTCGGCAATACTGTCGCAACGGCTGAAAATTAAATGATTGTCGCAGAACTGAGTCGTGAAGTCATAGGTTTTTGCCTTGCACAACGGCACAAGGAGGTCCGTCACGTCGCAAAAATAGGATTTCACGTCATAGGTGCCATCGGCATTAAGGCTTTGTTCGAAGCCTTCCAATGCTTTGTGACAGAGCGGATAGACCTTCATGTTGCTTGCGCAGAACTGGGTCGCCGGATCATAAGTGCCGGCACCGCACGAAGCCTTGAACAGCGTCACTGATTCTTCGCCGCACTCTATAAGGACTTGACCATTTTCACCTTCCGTAAGCGTGCAGGCATCACCTTTTTCACCATCTTCACCATTCTTGATTGTGCCAACGGTTTTGCCACCGCAAAGAATATCGAATCCGGTCTTGTCCTTGTTGGTCTTGGCAGAGCAACTCGTTTTTGATAGACCGTCAGGCCCCTGGTCACCCTTTTCGCCATCTTTACCATCCTTGCCATTCTTGACAGTACCGACGGTCTTGCCATCACAAACGATATCAACCCCCGTCTTGTCCTTGGTCTGTTTGGCAGTGCAGCTCGTACCTTTATCGCCGGCAGCGCCCTGGTCACCCTCGGCGCCCTTGTCGCCTTTTTCGCCGTCTTTACCATTCATACGGGTCCAACCGTCACTGGTACAGACAAACACCTTTGCAGAATCCTTCACGTACATGACCGAGCCTTCGGAATCTTCTTCGCACTTCGGGAGTTCCTTGAATTTCTTGACTGTATCAAGAGTTACCATCTCGCTCACATTGGTCACTTCGGTAACTTCGTCGCCACAAGCAACCAAAAGGGCTAAGCTAGCGGCAATACCTGATGCTACAATTACATTCTTTTTCATGAGAATTATCCTTTCCTCATATTATAAATTTTGGGGTCAAGATGTTATTTGTGTTTAATACAAATAACAGATTCAAGATTTGTCTTCAGATCAGTATTCGAATTATTGTATACACCATTCGATAAGTATATACGCCATGCTTTAGTTGCATCATCCGTACTTTCTTCCGACATCCATATCATCGAAGTTCTTCCCCTATTATTCCAACCACCTGATCCCTTATATCCTGCTCGATGGTCTAGGAATTTATAACTAATCCCATATTCCTCAGCAGCCTCAAACAAATCAGTAAATTGCTGCTTTGAAGGCAAGTCCCAACCATCCGGGCAATAGTTTAAAGCAGCATCCCAGGTATAAAGACGACCATCCGCATCACAATTAGAAGAAATGCCGCCATAACAATCAGACTCACCTTCTTCCGTTCCTGCATAGTTCAAGTTCTCAGCCATCCAAGTTTCGGAGTAAACAACATTCCCGGAATCATTTTTTGCGATGACATCAACGTACTTGTAAGGACGGCCATCGCGCGTGTCGCAGAACTGCTTGCGGATATCGTAGCGTGAACTTGCATGACCGTTACACCAGTTGCTGTTCTGTCCTTCGGGGATGCAGCAGGCGATAGCTTCTTTAATCTGGCCATCGACGCACATATGAGTCTCAAGTTCGTACGATTGACCAGCGCACAATGCAGCGACCTTCGGTTCAGTTCCACTCAAATCGCAGTACTGAAGTTCCGTATCGTACGTGTCATCCCCGCAAAGGGCAACGAGCGAGTCATTCGCATCACAGAAATAACTATTTCTGTCATAGACTCCATCCCTACTAAATTGACCAAGGCCTTCGGGTTCCTTGTGACAACGTGGTACGGCACCAAAGCTGTAACCAGCACAGAACTGAGTCGTGAAGTCGTAGGGTTGTGCATTGCACAAAGGCACAAGGAGGTCCGTCACGTCGCAGAAATAGGATTCCACGTCATAGGTACCATCGGCATTAAGGCTTTGTTCGAAACCTTCCAATGTTTTGTGGCAGAGCGGGTAGACATTCAGGTCGAACGCACAGAACTGGGTCGCCGGGTCGTAAGAACCGATACCGCAAGAGGCCCTGAACTGTGTTACAAACTTTTCACCACAGGTTACAACGACCTGACCATTTTCGTCTTCCGTAAGCGTGCAGCCTTCACCGGCTTCACCTTTTTCTCCGTTCTTGACGGTTCCTACGGACTTGCCATCGCAAGTAATCTCGAATCCGGTCTTGGCCTTGTTGGCCTTGGCGGTGCAGTTCGTACCATTTTTACCATCGGTACCCTTGTCTCCTTCGTCACCCTTCTTACCAGCCTCGCCATTTTCACCATTATATACAGTTCCTACAGTCTTGCCACCGCAAACGATATCAAAACCGGTCTTGTTTTTATTGGCCTTGACAGAGCAACTCGTACCGTTTTCTCCATCGTCACCCTTGGCACCTTTGTCGCCCTCGGCGCCCTTGTCGCCATCCTTACCATTGACCCGAACCCAGCCGTCACCAGTGCAACCGAACACCTTCGCGGAATCCTTCACGTATATGAGCGTACCTTCAACATTTTCTTCGCACTTCGGAAGCGCCTCAAATTCCTTGACAGAGTCAACAGAAGCGTTCTCACTCACATTGGTCACCTTGGTAACTTCGTCGCTACACGCAACCATAAGCGCGATGCCAGCGACAAAACCAGATGCAACAAGTATGCTTTTTCTCATAGAGAGTTCCTTTTTATCCATAAAGAATGTAATGATTTCGTAACCAAATGTATATTTTTTTAAACCTGCGTAAAAAAAGATTATTTAAACACCTATATCGATTTACGTTGTGTACGAGCCTATTTTCCCACCTCCTTTTCTCTCGTCTCTCGTTTCTTTTCTCTCGTCTTTTCTAAATTTCCCCCCGTATTTTATTGTACAGTAAAACAAGGGATTTATCCCACAGGAAAACACTATGAAAAAGATCAAGTTCCAGGATACCTCGTTCCGCGATGGTTTCCAATCTATTTTCGGTGCCCGTGTCTTCGCGAAGGACTTCATGCCCGCCGTCGAAGCTGCCTGCAAGGCCGGCATCACCCACTTTGAAGCTGGTGGTGGCGCCCGTTTCCAGGCCCTTTACCAGAACTGCGGCGAAGACGCCTTCGACATGATGGACGAATTCCGTCGCGTGGTCGGCCCGAACGTCCGCCTGCAGACCCTCGCCCGCGGTATCAACGTGGTGGCCCTCGCCCCGCAGCCGCGCGACATGATCAAGCTCCATGCCGACATGTTCAAGAAGCACGGCATGACCCGTATCCGTAACTTCGACGCCCTGAACGACGTGAACAACCTGATCTACTCCGGCAAGTGCATTACCGACGCCGGTCTGGAACACGAAGTCGTGGTGACCATGATGGAACTGCCTCCGGGATGCGACCTCAACGCCGCCCACAACCCGGAATTCTACGAACGCATCCTCCGCAACATTCTGGACGCCGGTGTCCCGTACGCCTCCGTCTGCTTCAAGGACGCGTCCGGTACCACGAACCCGAACAAGGTGTACGAAACCTTCAAGCGCGCCCGCAAGCTCCTCGGCGACAATGTGGAACTCCGCATCCACAGCCATGACACCTGCGGTACCGGTGTGGCCCAGTACAAGGCCGCTATCGAAGGTGGCGCCGACGGCGTCGACCTCGGCCGCAAGCCGCTTTCCGGCGGTACGGCTCAGCCCGACCTGTTCTCCATGTTCCACGCCCTCAAGGGTACGGACTACAAGCTCGCCCTCGGTGAAGACAGCATCGTCGACGATCACATTCCGGAGCTCATGGAAGCCAACAACGTCGCCGTTGAATGCCTCAAGGACTACAACTTCCCGCCTGAAGCCCGTCAGATTACGACCGACGTGATCTTCAGCCCCATGCCGGGTGGCGCTCTTACCGCCAACACCCTCATGATGCGCGAAACCAAGACCTTCCACCTGTTCCCGAAGGTTATCGAGAACATGAGTGAATGCGTACGTCGCGGTGGCTTTGCCTCTTCTGTGACGCCGGTTTCCCAGTTCTACTTCCAGCAGGCCTACATGAACACCCTGAACCAGGCCGCGGGCCGCGGTACGTGGTTCAAGATGACGGAAGGCTACGGCAAGATGCTCCTCGGTTACCAGGGCAAGACCCCGTGCGAACCGGATCCGGAGCTCGTGAAGATTGCTGCCGACCAGTTCAACATGAAGCCGTTCAAGGAAGCCTATCCGGGCATCCAGTGCGCCGAAGAAATCCTTCCGCCGGGCATCCCGGCTGCCAAGAAGCTCCTCGAAGAAAATGGCCTGCCGGTCAACGACGAGACCATCTTCATCACGGGCTGCCTCCAGACGAAGGCTGGCAACAAGGGTATCGAATTCCTCAAGGGCAACCGCCACATTGGCGTGCCGAAGAAGGACCCGAACGCCGCTCCGGCAGTGGACACCAAGAACATGAAGGCCGGTGCCGCAAGCACCTACCGCATTGCCCTTGGCAACCAGAGCTGGGACGTGCAGGTTCAGACGCTCAGCAAGTAAGCGCAAACCAAATCGTTTATGCGAAAAAAAACTCCGATATTCTATATCGGAGTTTTTTTATATACCCTTGGCGGGTAGAACAAATTCACGTTGTATCTATTTTATTTTTAGCCCCTGAGCAAATCTTCGAAGTAGACGATGGTCTTTTCGAGGCCCTGGCGCAGCGGGATTGTCGGTTCCCAGCCGAGAGCAGACTTGGCGAGGTCAATATTCGGGCGGCGCATCTTGGGATCGTCACCGGGCAGCGGCTTGTACACAATCTTGCTCTTGGAACCCGTCAGGTCAAGCACTTCCTTCGCGAGTTCGAGCATCGTGAATTCACCCGGATTACCAATGTTCACCGGTCCAATTATCTTGTCCTGATCCATCATGCGCACGAAGCCTTCGATGAGGTCGTCCACATAGCAGAAACTGCGCGTCTGGCTACCGTCACCGTAAATCGTGAGGTCTTCGCCCTTGAGCGCCTGTACAATGAAGTTGCTTACCACACGGCCGTCGTTCATGAGCATGCGCGGGCCGTAGGTATTGAAAATACGCACGATGCGGATATCGACATTATTTTGTCTATGGTAATCCATAAAGAGCGTCTCGGCAACGCGCTTACCTTCGTCGTAGCAACTGCGGATGCCGATGGGGTTCACGTTTCCCCAGTAGTCTTCAGTTTGCGGGTGTACCGCCGGGTCGCCGTAAACTTCACTTGTACTGGCCTGCAGAATGCGGGCCTTCACGCGCTTGGCCATGCCGAGCATATTGATGGCGCCCATCACGCTCGTCTTGATGGTCTTTACCGGGTTGAACTGGTAATGGATGGGACTTGCAGGGCAAGCGAGGTTGAAGATGCGATCCACTTCCAGAAGAATCGGCTCCGTCACATCGTGACGGATAAGCTCGAAGCTACGGTTATCACGCAAGTGTGCGACATTCGCCATGCGGCCCGTAAAGTAGTTGTCAAGGCAAATCACCTCGTGCCCGTCGTTCAGCAGACGTTCGCACAAGTGACTCCCCAGAAATCCTGCACCACCGGTAACTAAGCAACGCATTGATGCCTCCTAGACGAAAGACGAAAGATTGATTTTATTCATCAGAATCCTTCTCCAGTTCGGCGGCGCCGTTCCCGCGGAGCGCCACGAGCCGGACACCATTCAAAGTCAAGTAAGGGTCGTAAGTGTCGATGACCTTGCTGTGCCCCATCACCATGCGGCCCCAGCCGCCCGTCGCAAACACGGGGACCTTCTTCTTGCCCATCTCGGCCTTAATCTTTTCGACAAGCGTTTCGAGCTCTGCCATGAACCCGTACAAAAGGCCTGCGCGGATAGCATCGTCGGTATTGTTCGCAATCACGTGATCCGGCCACTCGATGCTCACCGGCATCAAGCGTGCGGCCTTCTCGGTCAACACATCCAAGCTGGCGCTGATTCCAGGGATGATGATACCGCCCGCAAACCCGCCGTTCTTCATCACGTCAAAAGTCGTCGCCGTGCCCATGTCCACCACGATGGCGTCCTTGTAACCGCGGTCGCGCAGTGCAATCACGTTGCAAAGACGGTCGGAACCGAGAGTCGCCGGGTTCGGGTAGGCAATCGGACAATCCAGGCAGTTCTTGGAACTCACCACTTGCACCGGGCGTTTGAGGAGAGTCTGCAAAGCCTTGATCCACGGACGTTCAAGAGCCGGCACCACCGTAGAAAGGCCCACATGCGTAATTGCCGAGGGTTTGATTTCGGAAAAACGGACGAGACCACCGATGCGGTTCATCACCTCGTCGCTAGTCGTTTCCTTGCGTGTAGTGAGTCTCCAATGATCAACGACCTTGTCACCCTTGAAAATACCAAGCACTGTGTGGGAGTTGCCCACATCGACAACAAAACTGAAAGGTTCATTCTTTTTCATCTGCATTCGCTTTTTGCGGAAAGATAAAAAAAGAAACTGCAACCAATCGCGACGCCAATGCACCTAAATGGGCGATAACGTTGATAATTCTTTTTATTTTTGGATTTGTCGTATGAAAAAGTTGCTCAAGTTCATTATCGTGATCGCAATCCTCGCGGCTATTGCCTTCGGGGTAAAGACCTTCCTTCTAGATACCAAAACAGAAACCGTTGCGGGCCCCCTCGTAAGCGCGAAGGTCACGCTTGCAACCATCGCCACCACGATTTCCGCCACGGGCACGCTTGAGCCGGTAGACCAGGTGGAAGTGGGCACGCAGGTATCGGGCGACATCAGCAAAATTTATGTGGACTTCAATTCCAAGGTGGAAAAGGGCCAAGTCATCGCAGAGCTCGACAAGTCAAAGCTCCGTGCAACACTCACGCAGGCCGAGATTGCCTACAAGTCCGCGCAGACCGACTACAAGTTCAAGGAATCGACCTACAACCGCGTGAAAAAACTTTCCGAAAGCAACTCCGCGAGCGCAGTGGAACTCGAGACCGCCGAGTACAACATGAACTCGGCAAAGCTCGCCGTCGAGAGGAGCGAAAACGAGGTGAACCAGGCGAAGCTCAACCTGAGCTACGCGATCATCAAGAGCCCGATCAGCGGCGTGGTGCTTAAACGCGCCGTAGATGTAGGCCAGACGGTTGCCGCCTCCATGAGCACTCCTACGTTATTCGTAATTGCAAAGGACCTGAGCCAGATGAAAGTGATGGCCGACGTGGACGAGGCCGACATCGGACAAGTCAAGGCAGGGCAGCGCGTGGAATTCACGGTTGACGCCTACCAGGACGACAAGTTCAGCGGGACAGTGCAGGAAGTGCGTCTGAGCCCGACAACCACGAGCAACGTGGTGACCTACACAGTCGTGATTTCGGCGGAGAACCCCGACCAGAAACTGCTCCCCGGCATGACGGCCACCTGCACCATCGTGACGCAGGAAGTCAAGGACGCCGTGTCCATTCCCGTGAAGGCGCTCAAGTTTACCCCCGCCGAGGGAACCCCGATGGCAGACCCGAGGGATTTCCCGCGTCCGCCAATGTTTGGCGACAGCGCCGCTTTCAAAGGCAAGTTCGACAAGGACGGCTTTGGCAAGGGAGCCTTTGGCGGAAAGAAAAAAGGCCAGCGTCCCAAGCTCACGGGCAACCATGTATGGGTAAGCATCAACGGCAAGGCGGCCCCCCGCCCGGTCAAGACTGGTCTCAGCGACGGGGTGAACGTACAGATTCTCAAGGGTCTAAGCGAAGGCGATTCCGTGGTTGTAAGCCAGGAAACCATGGGTACGGGCACGACTACCGAAAAATCAAAGGCCTCCAGTCCCTTCATGCCGAGCCCGCCGGGCAAGAAAAAGAAATAGAGCGCTCCAGCACATAATTATATATATTACCAATATATATGGGTTCCCTCTAAAGGGAGCCTATGAGGAGTGTTCATGAAAACCCCAGTTTCCAGCGCGGTTCTTTTAGCCCTTGCAGGCACGGTACTTGCAGTTCCCAAGCACGGCTTCGACTTCGTTGTCGGCGTCGACGGGGATTTCAAGGCGGCCAAGACCGCAGCTGCGGCGATAAAGACGAGCGAAGACTCGCACTACATCATCTTCTTCCCCAACGGCGAATACAACCTCGGCACGCTCACCGGCGACGGGAACCAACTCACGAAATTCAATACGTCGCATGTCTCGTTCATCGGCGAGAGCATGGAAGGCGTGACACTTTTCAACAGCTCCATCGAGGAAAGCATCAGCAAGACGGCCACGCTCCAATTCAACACTGCCGATGACATCTACATGCAAGATCTCACTGTGCAAAACAAGAGCACGACCTGCAGCGAGAACGCCTGCCGCCACGTGACCATACAGCAAGTCGGCGACAAGTACGTGTACAAACAGGTTCGGCTCATTAGCGGACAGGACACCTACTACACCAACAAGGGCGGACGCACCTACTGGGACGGTGGCGAGATCCGCGGCACGGTGGACTTCATCTGTGGCGACGGCGATGTGTTCTTCGAGGGCACCAAGCTCGTACCCACCCGCAGCGCGGCCGTCATCACGGCAGGCAAGACCACCACGGAATGGGGCTACGTGTTCAACAACGCCGTCATCGAAAGCCAGTTCAACAACTACTACCTGGGCCGTTCCTGGAACCATGCGAAGACAGTATTCCTGAACACCAAGATGATTGCCACGCCGGAAGCATCGGGCTGGCAGAACCCCATCAACGAGGTCCCCATCATCTCGGCGGAATACAACAGCATGAACGGCAACGGACAAAAACTCGACCTCAGCGGCCGCCGCCGCGCCTACACCGACAAGAACGGGGGCTCGGCCAACCTGAACCCGGTGCTGAGCGACACAGAAGCAGCCAAGTACACGCTCAAGAACGTTCTCGGTGGCAGCGATTCCTGGGCGCCGGACAAACTGACGGAGCAGGTCAAAGCACCGAGCATCGCGCAAGTCGGCAAGAGCATCAAGTGGGTCGACGACGAGAACGCCATCTGCTGGGCCGTGTTCGTCAACGGCAAGTACCACTCCAACACCACGGACACGCGCATCGGACTCGACGGGATAGCCGAGGGGTCCAAGGTGTACCTACGCGCAGCCAACTCCATGGGCGGCCTCGGGGAAAAGTCCAATGAAGTTGTCACGGTCGCGGCCACCGACAGCAGCGTCACGGACACCAGCGCAACCGACACTAGCGTAGTCGACACAAGTTCCGCGGACACCAGCACGACTGATAGTATCCCACCTTCTCCTGGCGATTCCGTGACCGTCCCGAGCGACACGACCGTCACTCCTGGCGACACGACAAAAGTTCCGGGCGACACAACCATCGCTCGGATAGACCGGAACCGCTATGCGGAACAGGGACGCAAGCAATCCCAGCACCTGTACACGGCCAAGGGACAGCGCATCCAGCAAATCCACAGAGGCCGCGGGAAGGTCATGCAGATCCTCTTCGGAAAATAAGCTCCGATAAGGGTACAAAAAAAGCTCCCGTTCAAGGGAGCTTTTTTTATTTGTCAAACCGGATTAGTTTTCGACACCGCACTTTGCAGGCGAAGTCAGTTCAAATACGAGCTGGGCGCCTTTCTTAATCGTTCCTGCAGGCAATTGCAGCGTTGCATAGTAGCTAGCGCCCGCCTGGAAAGCGACATTATTCACGGTACCGCCAATCGGGCCATCAGCATTGCAAATCACCTTGGGATTTCCACCGCCGTTCAAAGTCACATCGACAACCACCGTCACCTTCTTGGCAGGAAGTTCGATTTCACCCTGCTGTCCGGCAACCTTGATGACATAGTCCGGATTGTTGGAGTCGATAGCGGTGACAGCACCGCACTGGACGGTCATCATGCCGTTATCGGCATTCTTCACTTTAACGGTCGGAGCGAATGTTCCCTTGGTATTCAGATCACCCGTTGCAGAGTTCGTCCCCACAAGTCCATCAGACCATTCATAAGAGAACGTGGTTTCAGTAGAACTGCATTTGGTAACACTCCAGGTCACACGCGGTTGAGTCGCGATGTCAATCTGCGACTCACTCGGAATGCAGGAACAACCTGTAACTTCCGCACCAGTCACATCAAGCGGCGTACACTGGATGGTGTTGGTCTTTCCCTGATAGGAAACAACAACCGAAGCAGTCTTCTCGCCGGATGTCGCATAAGTGATACTCGGGCTCGTCAAACTTTTCTGAACGGTCGCTTTATCCGGGCTTCCATCCTGGAAAGTCCAGGAATAGCTTCCACTCGTCATGATGGCAGCATCGACCTTAGTGTTGTCAAGAGCAAGCTTCCATTGCACGGAGGCGCCCTTCTTGATAGAATTGGTCGTTGTATTGGCCGCACAGGTTCCCCAAGCATTGGGATCCACAGGAGCCGCCGACGAACTGGTGGCTGTAGTCTGACCACTCGGAGACGATGCCGGATTTTGGTGGGAAGGCGAAGAAAGGACAGGCACGTTGCCCGAGCTTGTCGGGTTCTGCTGCTGGCTTCCGCCACCAAAAGGACTAAATGCGCTGCTGCTGCTAACTTTGTAGGGACTTGTAACGGTCGCCGACGAAGAACTAGAGGCGTCATCACTACCCATATTACCCGGGGAAGCAGAATTCATGCACTCTTCGCTCACTGGACCCAGCTGGACCTTTCCATTACCGTCAAGCACAGGGTTCCCAGCCGCATCCTTAATCGTATCCTGGCAGTATAAAATCAATGCTTCCCGAATAATACCGGCTCGGTTTTCTGCAGCAGCATCGTCCTCATTTAATAAGACCAAGACCATTTTGTCGTCGTCATTAATCTCCACGATATCACCACTTCCACATGCCCAAAAGAGGCTTGCGGAGCCAGCCGCAGCCAGCCCAAACATCAATTTTTTATTCATATTGAACCTCATGGCAGAAAGATAACTAATTCTCGGGAAAAGTAGATATATGTAACCCTTTTTTTGCGATAAGAATCACGTTAAATCAACCAAAAATGCAAAAAAGGGCGGGGCAAAGCCCCAACCCTGTCAAATTTGCAGTCAAATCAACTAGTTTCCCGGAATGGGCTACCACCCAAGTTTACATTTCGCCGGACCAGAAAGCGTCAACTTCATCGGAGTCATGCCGATCGTACTGGATATCGGCACCTTGATTTCCACATAGTAGTTCGTCACGGGAGTAAACGAGCCAAGCGTAACGGTAACCGGGTTATCTCCAATTTTATTGCAGCTGAACGTGCAGTTTCCGGCATCGCCATTGTGCCAGTTCTGGGGCATGTTAAAGTAAACGGTAGATTCCCCTGCAGGCAATTCAACTTCCGCGTTCTGTTCCTTGAACTCGAATTCCGGATGGTCGGAATCAATCGTATTGACCACATTGCAGGTCACGACCATGCTACCGTTATCCGAATTCCGGACAGTCACCTTAGGCTTGTAGGCGATTTTCTCATCCAAGGTCATGGAAGCCGAAGCTCCATCAGCGGTCATGCCATCTTCCCATTCGTAGGTAAACGACTTGTCCTCGGACTTACACTTGCTCACGGTCCATGTTACGAGAGTCGCCCCAGAGGCAATGGATTCCTCAGCAACATCGACTTCTTCCTTATCCGGAACACATTCACAGTCGGTAACCGGATATCCCATAATATCGGCAGTGTCACATTCCACCGTCTGAGACTGTCCATTGTACGTCATAGTCACACGGGCTCCAAAGCGGCCGGATTCATCATAAGTGACCGGCGTGGAGGTCAATCCCGTAGATCCAGTCTTCTCGAAAGTTGCGGGGTCGGCCCCATCAAACTCCCAAGAATAGGTGGAACTCGTCATTACAGAGACATTGCCGTTGACGGCAGTCCTATCTATTGTGAATTGCCATTTCAGCGGAACACCCCTAGAACCGGGGTTGCCCGAATTCGCGACACAAGTTCCCCAGGGCACATCCTCTGGGAGAGTGGTCGCACCGGACTGTGTTCCTGCACGCGACGAGGACGAACGCGACGAAATCTTCGAAGAAGAAGAAGATGATGATGTCAGCACCGGAGTTATCCCGGAGCGGCTTGAACTGCTGGCATACACCGGAGTTATCCCGGAGTGGCTTGAACTGCTGGCGTACACCGGAGTTATCCCGGAGCGGCTTGAACTGGATGCCGTACTAGCAAAAGGACTGAATCGAGAAGACGAACTGAGCTTACTCACCGGGACATAGGAGCTGCTGGAAGATTTAGATTTGGAGGAATCCTGAATATAAGAGTCATCCGGACGAGTCGCCGCCAAACAGGCATCGCGGTTTTCGTCCATATCGCAGTATGCGGAAACGGCCTGTTCAACCATTCCTCTCAAGTTGGATCCATCAACATCGTCTTCGCCGTAGGTATATTCCATCATCTGGTCATCGTCATTATAGGTGACCACTTCGCCTGAGCCACAGGCCCAAAACAGGGCCGCAAGGCCCGTTAAGGCAAAACCATATAAAATTATTCTATTCATAGTACACCCCACTTTGTTAAAAAATACAAAAAAGAAGGATACAAAGAACAGAATTCACCAACTTTGTATGGTAAATTTGTCCACAAGAGCACGAATCAACAATCAGCGACTAATACGTCAGACTTACAAGAACCGTTAATAACCTATATCAGGGGTTCAGGGGTCCCGCCGTTTCTACTCGAAGAGCTGCTACTCGAACTAGTCGATGTTTCGGGAGGGGGATCATCCTCTGGATCACTCGAACTGGAAGCGGAATAAGGTTCATTTATCACGGTAACGTAGAAGACCGGATCACATTCGATATCCGTTGTGTGACCTTTATCCGTTCCAATCCTAATAGAGGCACCAGTCACCTTTCCCGGCTTCTTATAAGCAACAACAGCGGGTTGAACCTCTCCATATCCAATGCCATTTTCGCCCGCTATGCAATATTCCATATCCATCTCTTCGGGATCTGCTAACCAGCGGAAATATTTGTCATGGAGCGTGCCTTCGTCGGGGTAATAGGTCCACGTCACGGGCTCGCCGAGCTTGGCCTGGGTCTTATCCGGTTTGCACGTTCCAGCCGGAGGAAGGTAGGAACTCGAGGAAACCGAGGATGACGATTCCTCCGGAGCGTCTTCGCTGGAAGAACTTTCATCACTAGAAATCGGATCTTCCTCGCTCGAAGAAGACTCTTCCTCTTCGGACGAAGTGGGGGTCACATCACTGCTCGATTCCGGCTCAACCTTGGAACTGCTTGATTCCTTAGGCGCCGAGGAAGAACTCTCCGGATCAGGACTCTTCGAGGAGCTAGACTTGTCGGAAGCCGCAGAGGAGACATCCTTGATAGAAGAACTGCTTTCCTTTGACGCGGCGGAATCTTCCTTCGAAGAACTGCTAGCCTTATGAGACGAGCTGCTCTTGGTTTTACTGGTCCATTCCGGGCGACCCAACGATGAATCCCACTTTGCACTGCACTTCGCGTCAGCCAAGCAAGAATCCATCATAGCATTCAACTCTTTAGGACCAATTTTCTTCTCAAACTTCTCGACAGCGACCAAGTCATCCGTTTCCGGGTAATAAAGGTCACCACCGCCGCATGCCCAGAATGCGACTATCAAGCAAATTGCGCCAATAAGGTAAAGAATCCTAATCTTCATAATATTCCCCTACATCCCTAAATTTAAATAATTATTTACAAACGGGTTGCCGTTTTCGCTTTTTTTGTCCAAATTAGCCCCATTTGCAAAAAAAAGTGACTCATTTCATTAAAAAAGGAGACACTTTATTCCAAATCGGAATAGCTAGTCCGCCGATTTTCCGGGTTCTTCCATCTTGCGCTGTCCCGTGATGAACTGGTGGACGTAGGGATTCGACGTCCTCTTGATTTCATCGACAGTGCCCACCTCGATAATGCGGCCATTGTAAAGCATCGCGATGCGATCGGCCACCTTGAACGCGCTTACCATGTCGTGCGTCACAACAACAGAGGTCACGCCGAGCTTGCTCTGCATGTCGAGGATGAGGTCGTTGATGACATCGCTCGTGATGGGGTCAAGGCCGGTCGTCGGTTCGTCATAAAGGAGGATTTCCGGGTTGAGCGCGATGGCGCGGGCCAGGGCCACACGTTTACGCATACCGCCCGAAAGTTCGGAAGGCATCTTGGTCCTGAACTCGGGGACCAAGTTAATCATCTGCAGTTTTTCGGTGACAATATTCTGGATCTGGCGTTCGGAAAGTTCAGGATGATGTTCGCGGAGGGCAAACGCGATGTTCTCGCCGGTCGTCATCGAGTCGAAAAGGGCTCCCATCTGGAACAGCATGCCCATCTTGCGGCGGATGGTACGCGTATCGAAAAACTTCGAGGTACTGATGGTCACGCCATCGACCGACACCTCGCCGCCATCCGGCTGCAGCAGACCGATCATGTGCTTCAAGATGACGGACTTGCCGCCACCGGACTTACCGATGATGACCATGGTTTCGCCACGCCGAATATCCAGGTTCACGTCTTCGAGAACCGTCTGCGAACCAAAGGACTTCTTGAGGCCCTTGAGGCGGATAGCGATGTCGTTCGGGTTAATGTTCACATTCGGCATAATCTTACCTGATTCCTCTAGAAGAACATGATAGCATCAAGAACAAAGTCAGCAACTAGAATCATGAGACAGCTGGAAACGACCACGCTCATCGTAGCGAGGCCGACACCATGCGCACCCGGCTTCGAGTTGATGCCGTGGTAATACGCGAGCACAAAGATAATCGTGCCGAACACAATCGACTTGATCATGCCCGACCACAGGTCCATATTCTCGAACAGGTACTGCATTCCCGTGTAGTAGGTGTACGTCGTGATATCGAGTGCGAGTACGCACACGATCCAGCCACCAATCAAGGCAAGCGCATTGGATATGGCGGTCAGGCAGGGAATCATCGTGAGGAAAGCGAAATAGCGAGGCATCGCCAAGTAGCGGTAGGTATCCAGGCCGAGCACGGTATAGGCCGACAGTTCTTCCTTTTCCTTCATCGAACCAATCTCGGCTGCGACGGCGCTTCCGACACGGCCGGAAAGCACGATAGCCGTGAGCAGCGGTCCGAGCTCGATGAGAATCATCTTGCAGGCGGCAGTACCGACAAACTTGTCCGAAACCAGGTTATGGAATTCGAATTCGGCCATGACGGTCGCCACCATGCCCGTAAAGACGGAAGTCACGAAAAGCAGAGGCAGTGAAGAGACGCCGATGGAGATCATCTCCTTCACCAGCAAAGCCGGATTCTTGTGGAGATAGCGGAAGCGCAGCACCGTGCAGAACAGGATGCACAGGCACTCACCGATGCTCGATATCGCACCGACGACCACCTTGCCCACCCAGGCTACCGGACGCACAATCAAGAACACCTGCTACCCCCAATCCATCGGGCCGAAATCGCCGCCGTCACCTTCATCGCGGTCGCTCTGGTAACTGGCCTCCATATCGTCGGTCCAGTCGTAGAAGGTTGTGTATTCGGGCATGAAGCAAAGCTTGATGTCCTTGACGGAACCATTACGATGCTTGGCGACCATCAGTTCCGCATTGTGAATTTCGTCTTCGTGGTGGTTACGCACGTAGGGGCGGTCCACGAACCACACCATGTCGGCGTCCTGTTCGATAGAGCCCGACTCGCGGAGGTCGCTCAATTGCGGACGTTCGCGACCCTTCTCCTCGACCTTACGGCTCAACTGGGCGAGAGCAATGACCGGTACACTCAGTTCCTTCGCCAAAATCTTAAGACCGCGGGATATGGCGCCGATGGCGACAGCGCGGTTCTCTTCGCCGCCAGTCTTCATCAGCTGCAGGTAGTCGATGACAACCAGGTCGAGCTTGCCCTGCCGTTTGAGCTTGCGGGTCTTGCTCATAAGTTCCATGATGCCGAGGTCGGCGTTGTCGTCGACAAACAGCGGAGCCTGGTTGATAGGCGTAACGAACGCGATGAGCTTGTTCATCTCGTCGCGGCTGAGCTTGCCATTGCGTAACCTGCTCTGGTCGACCTGTGCACGGGAGCACAGCAGGCGCTGTGCAAGCTGCACGCCATCCATTTCGAGGCTGAAGAAGGCAACATGCTTGTTGTAATCGATGGCCGCATTTGCGGCAATCGTGAGTGCGAAAGAAGTCTTACCCACGCCAGGACGCGCTGCCAGGATAATCAGGTCCGAAGGCTGGAGACCATTGGTCAGTTCGTCCAGTTCGGTAATGCCCGTGGGGACGCCTGTAATACCGTCCTTCCTGTTGTTCAGGCGTTCGAGAAGCGGCGCCACGAACTTGTCGATGGAACGGAGCGAATCCTTCACCTTCTGTTCGGCAATGGAGAAAATGGAACGTTCCGCCGACTGGAGGACTTCGTCGGTATTGACGGTCGAATCCATGGCTTTCTTAATGGTATCGGAAGAGCTGCGAATCAGCCTGCGGAGCACGGCCTTATCGCGCAGGTGTTCAAGTTGCCACGCAACGTTCGCCGAGGAGGCGACGGATTCCATCAAATCGAAAAGGTATTCACGGCCACCGGCCAGCGCAAGTTTACCCGCCTTGTCCAGCTCAGCAGAGAGCGTGACCAGGTCGATTGGCGTACCCGCCCTGTACAGCTTGGTAAGAGCCGTCCAAATGAGCTGGTGGCGTTCCATGTAGAAAAAGTCTTCACCGGATATTTCGGCCGTCGCCGTTTCCATGACGGAGGGGTCACGGAGAATACCGCCCAGCAAGTAGCGCTCGGCATCGGTATCCATGGGCATCTGGCGGCCTTCAAAATTCTGTGCAGTTCCGTTATCTGCCATAAATCAAAATAAAATATAGTTACGATTGCGGTTTAGCAAAGCGAGTCGAGCGCGGAATGTGAACCTTCCACGTAAGCCACTTGAGTTGTTTGTCGTTGACCATCGCATAAGGGTCGGCAAGCGCCATCGCGGGTGCGCCGCCGAATTCCAGATCGGAGCCGGCCATATCTGCAAAGGGTTTCGCCTTGCCGAACACCTGGTAGAACAGGGGTTCGCCGAAGGTCACGACGAGACTCGGCTGGACAAGCGCAATCTCTTTCACAAGCATCTTGCGCAACGAAGCCTCAAGCAGCGGGGAGATGGTGCGCGGGGCGCCCTTGAAAAAGTAAGTGACACCGATAGAGGCGGCATCGACATCCAGGTTCGCAAAGAGACGGACGAGCATCTCGCCCGGCGCACCCTGGAGAAAGTTGGAACAATCCTCGCCCGCCCGCTGGGCCGGGAGAACGAACAAAAGACGGGGAGCCTGTGGGCCCGCGTACCGCGGGACCTCTGCCGCGCGTGCGTAGAGGACGTCTTTCTTGAGCAACGTATAAAAGGAATCGAGGGAATCGGCCGATTCGTACTCGGCGACAATCTTCTTGACCGCACGCGGGGCAGGCGCCGCCAGCGGAGCTGCCGGTGCAACAGGCTCACGGGTCGCCATAGCAGGAGCAGGCGACGATGCCGCGGGCTTGAATGCGGGAGCGCCGGAAGGTGTTCCGAACAGGCCGGAATCGTCGAAAATCTCCGAGATCCCCGACGGCTGCGGAGCCGGCGCCGGAACCGGGCGGGCGGGAGCCGGACGAGACTTGCCGCGGGTCAACGCCCACGGTTCGTCCAAAAACAACTCGGCATCGCCCAGGTCGATCTGGCCGCGCAAATAATTCCGGAGTTCTCCAAAGTCGTATTCTTCTGACATCTCAAAAACCTATCTAGCCGAGTTTTTCCAAGACAAAATCTACAATTTCCTGGGCCAAGTCCACTTTGGAGCCCATGCTCATTTCGGGGACAGTGCCGTCGCGGCGCACCAGAGCGTAACGCACGCAGTCGTGGCCGAACCCCGAATCGCTTGCGACCGGGGCATTGAGGAGCAGAGCGTCGGCGCCGCTCTTCGTAAGCTTTTCGGAGGCATGCTCCTTGAAATGATCGGTTTCAAGAGCGAACCCCACGATGACCTGTCGCGCCGCTCCGGCGGCAGACTGGGATGCGCGAGCCGCAACACAGTCGCGCAGGATGTTCGGATTGGGAACAAGTTCTATCGTGAGCTGGCTCCGGCTGTCCTTGATTTTCTCGGAGGCCGCGTGGGCGGGGCGGTAGTCCGCTACCGCCGCGCAATGCACGACGGCGTCCACGTTAGAAAGCCTTGACATCACCGCGTCGTGCATCTCCCGGGCGCTTTGGACGCGGGAAACCGCGACACCGCCCGGGAACGCGGCCTCCATCGGGCCCGCGACGACTTCGACCTCAAAGCCGTTCGCGTAGAATACCGAGGCAAGCGCGACGGCAGTCTTGCCGCTGCTGCGGTTGGAAATATAACGGACCGGGTCGATGGCCTCTTCGGTACGACCCGCCGTGAGGAGCACCTTCTTGCCGTGACCGGGGAGAGTATCGTCTTGCGTCGGCGGGACGTCTGCTGCGACGGGAATGGCCGGCGGTACGGGGGTCTTAGGGGATACTCCCCTAGGAGAAGGGGTAGCGGAAGACGCGCCAGCGGCTGCAGCGAGGGGAAAGCCTTCCCCTTCCAAAAATTTCACAATCTCTGCCGGTTCCATCAAGCGGCCCTGCCCCACTTCGCCACAAGCGAGTTCGCCGGCCGGGGATTCAAGGACCACCGTGTTTTCGAAGCCGCGCAAAATTTCGAGGTTGCGCTTTACGGCAGGACTGTTGTACATCGCAACATTCATCGCGGGCGCCACCACGCGCAGGCAGGTACAGCTCATGAAGCAGAGGCTCACCGGGTCGTCGGCGATTCCGCAGGCGAACTTTCCGATGACATTTGCGGTTGCGGGCACAACGAGATAGAGGTCGGCCCAGTGCGGGAAATCGATATGCTGGAATGGGCGCGCCTCGACAGCCCCATTCTTCTGGTAAACGGGACACTTGGAAAGGCTCGCAAACGTTAGCGGAGCCACGAATTCGGTGGCGGCTTCAGTCATGCACACGCGCACCTCGGCACCCTTCTTTTGCAAAAGGCGCAACAGCTCGCAGGCTTTGTAGACGGCTATACCGCCCGAGACCCCGAGAAGGATTTTCTTTCCGGCCAAGTTCATGCCTTGCAAGATAGAAATTTCGATATGCGGTCAACGGACCAGTCGCTGACCCGCTTCAATATCAAGGCGGCCAGTACGACGGCAACCATGGTAAAAGCAAGTAGGGCCAGGACATTCCACTCCGTAAACTGCCAGTGCATTCTCCCGAAAATCTTGACAGAGGCCATCTGCACCCACATAATCCCCACGTGCTGCACAAGGAACACGCAGTACGAGAGGGGAACGAGCCATTGCACCGGGGTGCTCAACGCCCGGAATCGCAGCAGGTACGGGGCGATATAGAAAACGACGGCGAACAACGCGATGGCGGCAACGCTCCCAATGGCGTCCGCCTTGACACGGCCGGGAATATCAACAAATGTAAGCCCTGCGAACAGGACGGTAGAGACCAAAGCGACACGCCAATCCTTAAGGCGTTCAAGATTTTCTATCAACATAAAGCCGATGCAGAACTTTAACGCAATCGTAACTGGAAGACAATTAAAGAGTTCATCGTATTGGGCTGGAATCAAAAACTGCAAGCAGTAAAGCACCACAAGTACAAACAACGTTACTGCAGGTCGTTTCCAATAACAGTAGGCCAATAACGGGTAAAGTAGGTAAAGCAGCACGATGGCGCCCACGAACCAGTCTCCGCAAAAAACATACGTGACAAACCCATACCCTTTCATGTAGCCGTCAAATCCGACAAGCGTAAGCAGAATCGAAAACGGGGAGCCCAAAAAGAACGCATTTCCTTCAACAATAAAATGACGGAGCATCGTCAAAGGAATATAGAGGTTCGCAATCCAAAACGGGGGATAAATCGCCTTGGCGCGTTTCATATAAAATGTCTTCACCGAACATTCGCCTTGTCCCCTGCCTATGACGCCATACTTTTTATAAAGCATTCCGCCGGAAATCACAATGAATATCGTGACGGCGACATTTCCGAATTCGTAGTTCATGGTCTTGCAGAACAAGTTAAAACAGGGCAAGCCCGCCGCCGCATACTCATACCCGAAATGGTACGTTATCACGAGCAGCATTGCAAGGATGCGCAGCACATCCAATTCTCGAATTCGTTTTTCCATAGAAAAAAAATAGCAATCGGCAAAAAAAAGAAACCCCGCGGTTTTACCCACGGGATTCCTTTAAGCTTTTGAAGAATGTAGCTTACTTGGCTTCTTCAGCAGGAGCTTCAGCAGCAGCTTCTTCGGCCGGCTTTTCAGCAGCCTTCTTCTTAGTGGCCTTCTTCTTCGGAGCGACAGCGTCACCGATCGTGGTGCCGTTTTCGCCCGGCTTGTGAGAGTCCATCCAAGCGGCGAGCTCGGCGGATTCGCGGTTCTTGAAGTAGTCCACCACGGAGAGGAAGATCTTGCGGTTGTTCTGATCGATTTCCGTCACGACAGCCGGAACTTCGTCGCCAACCTTGAATGCATCGGCCGGAACCTTGATGTATTCAGTGGTGAGCTTGGAGACCGGGATGAAGCCTTCGATACCGTCGGCGAGTTCAACCACGACGCCGCGGTCGAGCATGCGGACAATCTTGCCCTTGACTTCGGAGTCAACCGGGTAAGTGGTCTCGATGGAATCCCACGGGTCTTCGGTGAGGTGCTTCATGGACAGAGAAATGCGGCGCTTTTCCTTATCGACAGCGAGCACGACGCATTCGACCTTGTCGCCCTTCTTGACCATTTCGTTCGGGTGAGTGATCTTCTTGGTCCAGGACATGTCGGACACGTGGATGAGGCCGTCCACACCTTCCTTGATTTCGACGAAGGCGCCGAAGGAAGCGATGTTGCGGATTTCGCCGACCACTCGGGCACCCGGGGGAAGTTCAGTTTCGATAGAATCCCACGGATCAGATTCGAGCTGCTTCATACCGAGAGAGATGCGTTCGGCATCTTCTTCGACCTTGAGAACGACAGCTTCGACTTCCTGACCAACGGTGAGGATCTTGGACGGGTGCTTGACATGCTGCGTCCAGGACATTTCGGAAACGTGGATGAGGCCTTCGACGCCAGAATCCAGTTCGACGAATGCACCGTAATCGGTAATGGAAACAACCTTACCCTTAACGATAGCGCCTTCCGGATAACGTTCGGCGATATCCTTCCACGGATGCGGCTTAAGCTGCTTCATGCCGAGAGAAATACGTTCCTTCTTGTCGTTGAAGTCGAGCACCATGACTTCGACTTCCTGGCCAAGCTGGACCATTTCGGTCGGGTGGTTGATGCGCTTGTAGCTCATGTCGGTGATGTGGAGGAGGCCGTCTACGCCGCCAAGGTCGATGAACGCACCGAAGTCGGTGATGTTCTTGACGATACCCTTGCGGACCTGACCCTTTTCGAGAGTTTCGAGAACGTCGCCACGCTGCTTGTTGCGTTCTTCTTCGAGAACGACGCGGCGGGACACGACGATGTTGCGGCGGGCCTTGTTGACCTTGATGACCTTGAGGTCGAAGTCCTGACCGATGAGAGCGTTGATGTCCGGGATCTGACGGAGGTCGATCTGGGAACCCGGGAGGAAGGCGTCGATGCCGAACAGGTCGACAACCACACCGCCCTTGATACGCTTGGTGAGCGTACCGCGCACGACTTCGTTGTTTTCGAAAGCGGCGTGGATGCGGTCCCACACGCGCACGAAGTC
>Ga0129306_1000811_pt1 | contig 42837 bp, 24 predicted proteins | sample P827metagenome_FD_94438 | JGI IMG/M metagenome (GOLD analysis project Ga0129306, IMG submission 94438) | Capybara group fecal microbial communities from Wisconsin, USA - P827 metagenome | ecosystem: Host-associated > Mammals > Digestive system > Large intestine > Fecal | place: USA: Wisconsin... | reverse complement strand
TCGGTCTGCAAAGATAGGGTGAGCCGAGCGAAAAACCAAATTTATTTGAGTTTTTAACTGCGTTTTCGTCCGTCGCGACTCGGCAGAGCAAACAAGTTTGCTTTGCGCTCGCTGCTCCGTCCGTTCCGAGGCGACCCCTATCTAAAAGTCCCGAAGGGGATTAAAAATAATGCAAGACGAGAGAAAATGCAAATTTATTTGTTTTTTTCAATCACACAGACTAACTTTGCATCCGACAACCCATCCACTCCCCCACATGAAAAAGACCCTCTCCCTCATTCTCCCGCTGCTTCTGCTTATGGCCGGCTGCGCAGGAAACGACAAGCCCGCCCTCCAGTCCGACGCTCCGTGCTGGCCGCTCCCCATCTTCGCCGGCGACTATCCCGACCCCTCCATCCTCGTTGACGGCAAGGACTACTACATGACGTTCACCACCAACTACTGGCTGCCCGCCCTGCCCATCTGGCACAGCACCGACCTGGTGAACTGGGAGCCCATAGGACATGCCCTCGACGCCTATCTCGGCACCGTATGGGCGCCCGACTTCCAGAAGGTTGACGGACGATACTACATCTACTTCCCTGCCGACGGACGCATCTACGTCGTCTGGGCCGACAACGTGCGCGGCCCATGGAGCGACCCCATCGACCTGGGCATCAGGGCCATCGACCCCGGCCTGGTGGTGGGCAGCGACGGCTCGCGACGGCTCTACCTCAACGGCGGACGCATGGTGCCCCTCGCCCCCGACGGCCTCAGCACCACAGGACCGATGGTGCACGCCTACGACGCCTGGCCCATCCCCGCGGACTGGGTGGTGGAGTGTGAATGTCTGGAGAGCCCCAAACTGCTTGAGCACTACGGATGGTACTACATCATCTCTGCCCAAGGCGGCACAGCCGGACCGGCCACCAGCCACATGGCCGTGGCCCATCGCAGCCGAAGCATCGACGGACCGTGGGAACCGTCGCCCTACAACCCCATCGTACACACGTGGAGCGACAGCGAGACGTGGTGGTCGAAGGGACACGGCACGCTGTTTGCCGACGCTGGCGGACAGTGGTGGATGGTCTATCACGCCTATCGCAAGAACTATCACACCCTTGGCCGTCACACCCTGCTCGAGCCCATGACGTGGACAGCCGACGGATGGCCCGTAGCCGACGAGGGTGCCCACAGGCAACTCCCGCCCAGCCCTGGCGCCACGGCAGGAAAACGCCAGGTGCAATGGCTCTCGTGGAAGGGCGACAACAACATGCAGACAGCCGTAGTGGGCGACACATGCTACACGTTCACCGGCCGCGTCACGCTGCCCGCCGACGGGGGCGAGGCAGGGCTGCTGCTCAGCTACAACGAGAAGACCTTCACCGGCATCACAGCCGACGCCACGACCCTCCACCTCTGGCACGAGGGGAAAGCCGTGGGCGATGTCCCCAACCCCTATGGACGGAAGCTGTGGCTGCGTGTCGTCAACAACCGCAACAGCGTCACCCTCTTCGCCGGTCGCACGCCCCGACGCCTGCAAGCCGTGGGCGAAACGCTCGACGTCTCGCGCATGCACCACAACGTGCTGGGCAGCTTCATGTCGCTCCGCCCCGCATGGCGGCGTTCGCGACCCGAATGTACCGTCGACGACCTCACCATCATCGCCGGCCAACGGTAGCATCGGATATTTCACCTCCATATCCAAATTCCAAGGGCTTCGACGTGCAATTCCACGGGCGTGGATCTGCAATTCCACGGGCGTGGAATGTAAGATCGACGCCCTTGGAATTCATTTTTTCTCCTATAAAAAAGAGATTATTCTCCCCCCTCAGCTCTTAGGCGTGATGGCGCCGGTTTACGGAGTTCCAAACGAAAGGCTGAAGAAAAGCCCAAATCGTTCATTAGGTCGACTGTTGTTCTTTTTATTCTTTTTCAGTCTATTCATGCCATATCAGCATTTCTTTCGGCATCTTGTCCGCATCGTTGTCTCGTCGTAGCTCGCTACGCCTTCGACATCGATGTGAACAATCTGCTCGAAACAAATACTAATCTGACATAAATCCTAACGACCGATTTGGGATAACGGATGGAGAGATTCATGAACTTTTATGAGAAAATTTTGAGTTTTTTAGAGTCCAAAGACGAGGCGTATTGCACTTATTTTCAATACACTAAGCGCCACATTTTGAGTTTTTTACTACTTTTTCCCAAAAAATAAATAAAAAAGAGGGTAATATATAAGAAGTTTTTCGAAAAAACGGAAAAAAACTCAAAAGCCATCTCTTAAAGCACTCTTAGAGAAATAGTTACGTGCCTAAAACGTGTACTCAAAAACTCAAAAAAAACTCAAAACCGGTCCGCATCCCCCTAACCTCTAACCCCTTACCCCTAACCCCTAGCCCAAAAACTCCCCCCTTTTAAAAAATGCTAAAAAACGGCGGCGGAGGGTACAGGGAGCGAAAGGGTGATGTATCTTTGTCCCATAAAACTATAAGAAGACAACAAAACAATGAAAAAACTATGTATCACCCTGCTGGCCTGTCTTTCGCTGACGGCCTGCGCACAAAAGAAAGAGATGAAAGTTCTGGTAAGCTATTTTTCCGCTACGGGCACGACTGAGGCCGTTGCCCAGAAGTTAGCCACGGCCATGGGTGCCGACGTGTATGAAATCAAGCCTGCTGTCCCCTACACAGAGGCCGACCTCGACTGGCGCGACAAGAAGAGCCGCAGCACGCTTGAGATGCAGGACCCCGCATCGCGTCCTGAGCTGGCCGACAAGAAGCCGAATGTGAAGGCCTATGACGTCATCTTCGTCGGATTCCCCATCTGGTGGTACACCGCCCCAACCATCATCAACTCGTACCTTGAGTCGGCTGACTTCAAGGGCAAGACCGTCATCCCCTTCGCCACCTCGGGCGGAAGCGGCATCGACAACACATGCAAGACGCTGAAAGCGGCCTACCCCGACTTCAACTGGAAGCCCGGCAAGCTGCTCAACCGCTGCCCCGCCGACACGCTGACAGCGTGGAAGAAGGAGCTGGGAATCTGATTGGAATTAAGAGTTAAGAGTTAAGAAAAATAGTCTTGTCTGCCGCCTTCTCATTCCGAAATTGGCAGAACTATTTTTCTTAACTCTTAATTCTTAACTCTTAACTATATCCTATGCTCCGACGACCCACTTGCTGCCGGGGATGAGCGAGAGCAGCTTGGTGGTGACGGCACAGCAGACAAATGTGCAGACGGCGATGAGCGGAATGGCGGCATAGACAGGCACGGCAGGAGCTGCAGCCCCGCCTTCGCCAATGAACAGCACCACAAACACATGCAGCCACAACAGGTGCATCAGGTACATGCCGAAGGAGAGTTTCGAGAGCGACGTCACCAGCCTCGGCGCCTTTGGCCGACGTATGCAGGTGAAGAGCAGGAAGGCACCGAAGGTGGCCATCACCACATTGGGCGTGCAGAACTCCCAGCCCCACTCCAGCTCGGGCGTCTCGATGAGCTGTCCGGGGACTCCCTTCAGCCAGAACGACCAGGCCGTGAAGGCCGAGCCGACAACAAGGCAGAGCAAGCCCACCGCCCGCCGGCGGCCGACGCTCCACTGGAGGTGGAAACGGACATAATGCGCCAGCACCAGATAGCCCAGATAGCCGGCAAAGTACCACAGCATGTGGAACTGGTTCCAAAAGCACTCGCCCCACAGCTCAGGCGTCACGAAACGGTGCAGATAGCGCATGAAAGTCGCCAGCAGGAAGAGGCCGATGAAGACGCGCTCCTCGCGGGCCGTGGCTCTCTCTAACCACGGCGAGATGACAGGGATGAACAGATAGAGCCCGATGAGGGGATACATGAACCACAGATGGCCCGCCATCGAGGGGAAATTGAAGGGCATCAGCTTCAGGTCCCGCACAGACTGCTCCCACGTCATGCCGCCCCACAGCAGGGGCAGGAACGTGTAGATGAGCATGAACGACACCATCGGAGGCACGATGCGCAGGAAACGCTTCTTATAGAAACTGCCCATCGTCTCGCCCTTGCGCATGGGCACCAGCAGATAGGCGGAGATAATCATGAACAACGGCACGGCAATGCGCGAGCAGCCGTCGTAGAGCGCCACCCAAAGGCGGTTCTGCTCGTTCACCAGCAACGACATGTTGCCTGCCAGACCCGACGAGTCGGCACCATAGAAATTCTCGGCAGCATGAACCAGCATCACCAGAAAGCAGGCCATAACACGCATATAGTCCGCAAAGACAATTCTTTCCTTTTCCATACTTTTTTTTCTATCGTTGATTTCTGCGTGCAAAGATACTCATATAATGCATGACCGCCACCCTGTTTGGCCGTTTTTTTTCTAAAAAGATGTGCCACGTCATGGTTTTGCATGCGTGGCACATCCTCGTGTGACTGCGAGAGAGACGCTTACTTCTTCTTGCTCTCCTTGGGGAAGCGTACGGCGACGTCGTCGTAGGCAAAGTATGCGGGGAGGGCGAAGCCATAGTCGTTGTTGACGTTTCCGGTGACGGCAAACTCGACCTTCGTCACCTCGCCGAGGGACGTCAGATCCCAGATGGTCCAGTCGGTGACAATCTTGTTCGGGCCATCCACGAGGCGGAAGGTGGCCTTTGTGGTCTGCTTGCCTTCAGCATCGTAGCCGTAGGCCACTACTTCGGCATACTGGCCGTTCTTCAGGGGCTCGATGCTATAGCCGTCGCCATACTTCACGACGTTGAGCATATAGGCGGTGTTGACGACGTACATGCTCTCGATGACGCGGGCCACTCCGTCCTTGAAGCTGAGTGCGGGCAGATTGCCGACCTCGCCGGTGCCGTCGTGGACGCAGAAGTTCTTCGAGCCGCCATGTCCGCCCTTCGTGCAAACGGAGAGCTGCTCCTGATAGGTGGCCTTGTCGAAGTTGGGCAGCGTGTAGTTTGAGATGGCCTGCCCGCCGTTCCAGTAGCAATAGCTGCCCCAGGCATTCACGAGGCCCGATGAGGCAAGCTGTGTGGTCTCGTCGCTCCAGCTGTAATAGTTCGTTGCCGCGCCTTCGCCCTTCGGGCCATAGAGCAGCTTGCCGCCATACTGCGGACTGTCAATGAGGGCATCCCACGTGGAGCCTTCAAACGTAAGGGTTTTCACGGTGTAGTTTTCACCCTCGTCCTCGGGGGTGCAGGCTACGATTGCAAACAAGGCCATGACGGCCATCAGACAAATGAAATTCTTTTTCATAAACAGATTTGTTATTAAAAGGTTAAACAAAAGGCGATGTGTGCGGGGATGTCACCTGTGGTGACGCTCCACTTCCGTCGGCCGTCGCGGCTGTAGCCATGGAGCCGGCCGGGGGTGACGTAGTCGCGGGCATCGGTGACGAGGATGTCGCCGTTCTCGGGGTTGACAGCCAGTCCGTAAGGCACGGCGATGTCCGCCTCGGTGCCGTCGGTGATGAAACTGTGGCTGACGACTTGCTCTTGCCGGAGGTCATAGATCACATACTGGGCGGAGGTGGCATCGGCGTGCCAGCTCAGGTTCTGGCTGATGACGTAGAGCGAGTCGCCGCAGAGGGCCATCGTGCTGCACGGCACAGGGATGCGGCGGGTCACCTCGTCGGTGCGGGTGTCGATGGCGTGAATGGCCGACGATGCCGACGTGTAGTCGCCGCGGCTGCTGACGTAAACCATGCCCCGACGGGTGTCGGCAGCAACGCATTGCAGGTTGGGAGCAACGTCGATGGTCTTCACCACGCGGAAGGTCGCGAGGTCGATGACGCTGACGGTACGGTCGTAGTCGGGCACGCGGTAGCCGCCAGAGTTGGCGACATAGAGCTTACCGCCGCAGACGGCCAGCTGCTCGGGCTGGTAGCCCACGGTGCACGTATCGGTGACCTGCATGGTGAGCGTATCGATGCGGGCCACGTAGCCCAGCCGTGCATTCGGGTCAACCTGCACGGGTCCGGCGAAGCTGGTGACATAGACATAGCCGCCGTCGAAAGCCAGACTGCGACAGTTGGGGACGGAGACCTGGGTGAGATGACGGCATGTGCGGGCGTCCATCACCTCCACGAAATGGCTGCAGTTGATGACGGCATAGAGCTTACCGCCGTAGATGGCGATGTCGTTGCCCACGTCACCCAGCTCGTGCACCACACCCGGGTTTCGCTCGGGGAAGATGTTCTTGCGGTAGATTCCCGACGAGTAGTCGAAATAGTCGAGGGTGCATTTGTTCGAGCCCATGTTGCCCTCGTTGAGCAGGTAGAACCCGCTGATGCTTCGCAGCTGTTCTGCGCCGTCAGTCTGTGTGGCGGTTGAGGGGACAATCTCCTCCTCCCCGCGACAAGCCGCGAACAGCAGGGCAAAGCCTATCAGCAAGCCGGACAATAAGCGCAAGCACAATTGATCATTGGCTTCGCCTTCCTCCTTCGCACCTCGGCCATTCAAGCAAGCTTGATGGCTCTCGGTTTGGCGTCGGTTGATAATTGATAATTGGTAATTATGCATGGTCCATTAACGAAGTTATCATGGTCGTTAAACGTTAAACGTTAAACATTAAACGTTAAACGATATTTCCTAATTCCTCATCATATTGTAATCTTTTACAGCGAGGACTTCGGTGGAGTTTTCGCCGAGCCATCCGCTCTTGGCGTTGGTTGCGGTCTGGATTTTCACGAAGTGGATGGACGGCAGGTTGGCATCGGTGCCATCAGGGCGGACAGCGTCACTGATGCGGAAGTGGTTATCGCGGTCGGTGACAGAGAGGCGGTCGATGGTGCTGTAGTTGTCGGCATAGCCCCACTCAAAATCGCCGTTCACCCAGCTGGAGCCGCTGTCGTCGAGCGCCTCGTTGCGGGCCTTGAGCCGCGTGCCGGTGAGCGTATAGCTGTCATCCTCCACCCAAAGCGGATAGTAGTAGTCCTGCGAATGGTAGGCGCCCAAGTAGTCCACCTCACCGCTCTGGCCACGATTGTCCGTCCAGCGGACGGGCTGCTGGGGCGATGACGGGCGGTGGTAGGTGACGGCATAGTCGTGCAGCGTCTCCGGCCGTCCGTGCTCCGAGCCGCGCAGCTCATACCAGATGTCGTCGGGCTGGCCGTTGCCGTTCGCGTCGTGCATCACCCACACCACACCCGGCTCGGAAGCCTGCGTGAAGGCATTGCCCGTGACAGCGATGTTGTAGCCGCCATCGTTGGCCACGGCATGGTCGAAGCCCACGACGATGTAACCGCCGAAGCCGCCAAGGCTAACGTACGCCCCCTGCGCCAGACGCTCTTCGGCATAGCGGCACGCCTCGTCCATCGTGTGACAGGTGTAGCCGGCATTGATGAACTGCCCGGGGGCAGGCAGGTAGGCATACACCTTTTGGGCATAGGGAGAAAAGCTCGTTTCGTCGTCGGGCTGACACGAAAGGAGCAAGCATGACAGACAGACAAGCAGAACGTGGCGCCTTCGGCGCAATTGATAATTGGCTTCGCCTTCCTCCTTCGCACCTCGGCCATTGACTTCGTCTTCCTCCTTCGCGCCTCGGCCATTCAAGCAAGCTTGATGGCTCTCATCTTGGCGTCGGTTCAAGCAAGCTTGATGGCTCTCGGTTTGGCGTCGGTTGATAATTGATAATTGGTAATTATGCATTGTACATTGTCCTTTTTCAGTTGCGCCGAAGGTGCGTCATATCACTACATTCAACTTCAGGCGCCAGTTGGTGCCGGGCATGGGATAGCATTGCACCACCTCGTACTGCTGGTTGAAGACATTGTTCACTTCTGCCGTCACTCGCACGACGAGGCTCCGCATCGCCACGTCGCGCGACAGCGAGAGGTCACTGGTGTACCAGGGCTGTGCGTAGTTCTCGCGGATGTTGGCACTCGACTCATAGCGTTCGCCAGAGTAGATGAAGCTGTAGTTAGCTGTCCATCCGCCATAGGCAGCCGAGAGGACGGCCGACCCGCTATGCCAGGGGATATAGGGCAGCTGCCCTCCATAATAGGGGCTGGAGGCGTCGGTGTGGTCCATGGCAAGGTTGTAGGTATAGGCGACATGGGTGCCGACGTCCACCTTCCCTACCCTCCAACTGGCTTTCAACGAGGCGTCAACGCCGTAGATGTGGCAGAGTCCAAAGTTCATCATGGTCCAGCGGAACTGGTTGGAGGCGGGGACGGCAACAATCTTATCTTTTACCTTATTATAATAGCCGTCGGCCTGAACGTGAACGCTGCGCAATCCCGTCACGGCGGCGGATGGCGTATCGGCCGTCCACCCCCAGACGAGGCCGAGATCATACTGCGTGGTATATTCGGGACGAAGTGACTTGTTGCCTATGAAGGTGTAGTAGAGGTCGTTGAAGGTGGGCATACGGAAGATGCGTTTGCAGAACCCGCGCAGAGCCAGCGCATTCTCGCCGGCCGAGAAGGGCTTGTAGGACACGCAGGCCGTAGGCGTGAACACACTCTTTCCCGCCCTGCTTGACATTGGGTCAGGGGTTAGGGGTGAGGGGCTAGAAGTGAAATCCGTCACATAGGTGTGGAGCACGCATGTCTGGGCAGAGAGCCTGTCCCAGACGAAGCTCGACGAGAGGGCTGTGAGCACCGTCAAGCGGCGGGGAGTAACGAAGTTCACGAGGTCGGCGTCGAGGTGGTTGTACTGTACGTCGCTGGCCAGCGACAGGCTCAGCCACTCCGTCGGGGTGTAGAGATGTGCCGCCGACAGATAGCCTTCGGTCTGCCGGTAGTGGTTGTCGACGTACATGGTGGTGACGTCTAAGCGGGGGTCGCTCAGATAGTGCAGATAGGCTGATGCGCCCTTTGCACTCACCAGCAGGCTGTAGCGGTCGGTGAAGCGCTGGCGAAGCGATGCCTGTAGGAAGAAATCGGTGTCCCACTGACGGTCTTGGTGGCTGAACATGCCGGGCTCCTCACGTACGGCTGCTCCCGGGTAGCCACGCTCGCTGTTATAGAGGTATGCCTTTGCCCTCCACTCGCCGCCCCGCGTAGTGCCGAACAGCCCAGCTTCCATCCGCAGGGCGTGGACATCGCCGTTACGGCGCACCTCGGTAGTGTCGTAGCCATCGCGCTTGGCATAGCGGAATGGGTAACGTCCCGACGTCGCCATATACTCGGCGCTGAGCTGCGACGACACGTTCTCCGACAGGCGATGCTCCCAGAGCAGCGAGGGGTTATAGGTGTCGAACGAACCGGCCTTGAAGCCGATGTTCCAGTTGTCCCTTTTGCCTTTGCCGTCGAAGCGCGGCACACGGGCCTGCAGATATACGGCCGATGCCGAAGCAAAGTCCTTGGCCGGCTGGAAGATGTTCGACTTCTGTCCGTTGTAGAGCGAGACAGACTCCATGTTATCCAAGGAGAAGCGACCGAGGTCGATGACGCCATTCTGCGCATTGCCCAGTTCGACGCCGTCGTAGAACACGCCAGTGTGGTTCGTGCCGAGCGAGCGCACATTCACCGTCTTCAGTCCGCCGATGCCGCCATAGTCCTTTATCTGTACGCCAGCGAAGTAGCGCATGGCATCGGCTACGCTGAGCACGCTGAGCTTCCGCAGGGCCTCGCCGCCCAGCTGCTGCACGGGGATCACCGTGCGGCGGGTGCGCTCGGCCGTCACCACCACCTCGTCCAGGCGCTGCAGGCTGTCCAGAGGCGAATAAGGAGCCGGTGTCTGTGAAAACATCGGCCGACTGATGGCCATCACGAACAAAACAAGCGTACATACACGATGATGGGGAGGAGGAAGCGGTACGGCCGTCCGCCTCCTCACTCGCCCATTCACACTACTATGGCAAATAAGAGAGAAAAAAAGGATAGCAAAGTGCAAGTAGTGCATCGTGCTGCGACTCGTCACGAGCCGCAAATCCGTCATCGCGGGGGTGATGCGCCTTGCGCCATCCACCTCCGTAGGGGCAGTATTCTTGTCGTCGTCTTGCCTTTTCATCATCGCCTTACCCGTAGTCCTGCAGGTATAGAACTCGTCGTTTTTATGTGCCGTTGGCCGGTTTTCTGACTTTCCCGCCTTCCAGCGCCTTCCCACCCCACAAGGGGGCAGTGGCAGTGTGTGCTGAATGGCTTTTTTGCAGGGAATTACAGCAGCAGGTACTGTTCCGGATTCACACCGGATTCCCAATTATCCGTCGGGTTGCCAAACCCTCGGGAACCAACAACGCCGCAAAGGTACACAGGAAAAACGCAACTTCCAAACAAAAGCTGCGTTTTTCAAAAAAAACTACGAATTATACGAATTAATTGTTGGATTTCATCCACGCCTATCCGTGAAGATAGTCTGCTTCTGGGCGTGTTGCAGGCAAGTTTATTGCATGTAATAATTCATATAATTCGTGTAATTCGTAGTCGAAAAAGACTCCGTCGCCAGACGATTCTTAGTTTTCGTCGATGGCGTCGGGGCCCTCGAATTGTTCGCCGAATTCCAGTTCGCCGGCAACAATCTGCATCATCTCGTCAAGGTCGAAGTTGCCAACGTCGTGCTTCTTCGCCTCCTTCACCAGATAGGCAGCCACAGCCTCCACGTCCACATCGACACAACCGTCGGCATCGGGTTCCTGGTCGAAGATGCCATGGTCGCAATAATAGTCGCTGATGGTGTCGAGGAAGAACACCAGGTCGTCGTCCGAGAGACGTTCCTTCAGATCGGCAGAGATATAGTTCCGCACGAACTCGATGGTCTTGTCGTCATCGAGGTCTTCAAGCATGAATTCGTCGTTCATAGCAAAGCATTGATTTTATCGACATACATCTGCTTGGGAGCTGCGCCCACTTGCTTATCGACCAACTGGCCATCCTTGAAGAACATCACCGTGGGGATGTTGCGGATGCCGTACTTCACGGGCAGGTCAACGGCCTCATCGACATCGCACTTGCCGACGACGACACGTCCCTCGTACTCCTCGGCCAAAGCCTCAATGGTGGGAGCAAGGGCACGGCACGGGCCACACCATGTAGCCCAGAAGTCTACTACTACGGGCTTGCCCTCGGCAAGCACCTGATCAAAATTGCTGTCTGTAATGGTTAACATAAGACTTGAATAATTAAATGGTTATAAAGTTTATTTCGTATAATTCGTAGTGAAATCAACTAATTCAACCGGAAGTCGAGGCCGGGCTGATCCTTGATGTACTTCAGCATCTCTTCGGTTACGTTCACGCTGACAGAGGTGGACTTGAGCTGCGCCTTCATGGACTGGTCGGTGCGCTTCACCTCGAAAGCCAGCGGCACCTTGCCCGGATTCTGCTTCATCACTTCCGAAAGGCCGACGATGAGCGAGCTGTTGATGGCTGTCAGCTCTGCCAGTACCGTCAGCTGATGGATGAGCGTATCCTTCACGTCGGGCAGCAGCTGCACAGAGAGGATGCCCAGCTCCAGCTCATCCTCCTTGTAACGCCGCGGACGCACCTCGGCTTCGATGTAGAGGAAGTAGCCCACGGTGTATTTGCCTTTGTTGTTCACCCAGTCGTTGCCGAAGAGGGTGAGCTCGAACGAGCCGCTGTAGTCCTCCAGCTTCACACGCCCGTAAGGGTTATTCTTGCGCGAGATGAGCTCTTTCTGCTCTGTGACGATGCCGCCCAGGGTGAGGCGACGCCCTTGCAGGGGTTGCAAGTCGCCGAGGTCGGCCATGTGGGTGTTGCAGACATGTTCGATGATGATGCGGTATTCGTCAAGCGGATGGGCCGAGAGGTAGATGCCCACCAGGTCGCGCTCTTTGTCGAGACGTGCCAGGTCGGACCATGCAGGGACATCGATCAAGGGGGGATGCACACGCAGGGTGGCGCTGCCGCTGTCGCCGAAGAGCGAGAACTGCGACTCGGCCTTATCGGCCTGGCAAAGGACTCCGTAGCGCATCAGCTGGTCGAGGTACACCTCTTCGCCGCGCCCCGTGGGGGCGAAGAACTGCTCGCGGGTGATGGTGCCGAAGCTGTCGAAAGCCCCTGCCAGCGCCATGCACTCGATGGCCTTGCGGTTGCAGGCCTGCAGGTTCACACGCTCCACGAAGTCGTAGATGTCTTTGTAGGGACCGTTCTTCAGGCGTTCGGTGATGATGGATTCCACGGCGTTCTCCCCAACCCCCTTGATGCCGGCGAGGCCGAAGCGGATGTTGCCGGCAGCATTGGAGCTGAACTTGCGGCGGCTTTCGTTGACGTCGGGACCCAGCACCTTGATGCCCATAGCCTTGCACTCGTCCTGCAGCTTGGTGATTTCGTCTATCTTGTCGAGGTTACGGCTGAGGTTGGCGGCCATATACTGGGCGGGATAATGAGCCTTCATATAGGCTGTTTGGTAGGCCACCCACGAGTAGCACGTAGCGTGCGACTTGTTGAAGGCATACGAGGCGAATTTCTCCCAGTCGGCCCAGATTTTCTCCAGCACCTTCTCGTCGTGTCCGTTTGCCATTCCGCCAGCGATGAACTTGGGCTTCAGATGGTCCAGCTTATCCTTCAGCTTCTTACCCATGGCTTTACGCAGGGTGTCGCTTTCGCCACGGGTGAAGCCGGCCAGCAGACGGCTCAGCAGCATCACCTGCTCCTGATAGACGGTAATGCCGTACGTATCCTTCAGGTACTTCTCCATGACGGGGATGTCGTAGATGATGGGCTTGCGTCCCTGCTTGCGGTCGATGAAGTCGGGGATGTAGTCCATCGGTCCCGGGCGGTAGAGGGCGTTCATAGCGATGAGGTCCTCGAAGGTGCTGGGCTGCAGCTCGCGCAGATATTTCTGCATGCCGGGCGATTCAAACTGGAAGGTGCCGATGGTGCGGCCTTCGCAGTAGAGCTTATACGTCAGCGGGTCGTCGATGGGGATGGTGTCGATGTCGATGTCCTCGCCCAGCGACTCCTTGACGTTCTGCACCGCCTCTTTCAGGATGGAGAGCGTCTTCAGTCCCAGGAAGTCCATCTTGATGAGCCCCGTGTCCTCGATGACGCTGCCTTCGTACTGGGTGACAATGAGTTTCTCGGCGTTTTTCGACTCCTTGTCTTCGGCGGTGGAAACGGGCACCCAGTCGGTGACGTCGTCGCGGCAGATGATGGTGCCGCAGGCATGGACGCCGGTGTTGCGCACGTTGCCTTCGAGCATCTTGGCGTACTTGATGGTGTCGCGCAGCAGGGGGTCGGGCGAGATGGCGGCCTCCTGCAGCTCGGGCACGGCGGCGATGGCATTCGTAAGGTTCATCTTGGGCACCTTGCCGTTCACCTCGGGCAGACGGTCGGGGATGGCCTTGCACAGACGGTTCGAGACGTCGAGCGGCACCTTCTGCACACGCGCCACGTCCTTGATGGCCAGCTTGGTGGCCATCGTGCCGTAGGTGATGATGTGGGCCACCTTCTCCTTTCCGTACTTGTCCGTCACCCATTGCAGCACGCGCCCACGTCCGTCATCGTCGAAGTCAACGTCGATATCGGGCAGCGAGATACGGTCGGGGTTGAGGAAACGCTCGAACAGTAGGTTATACCGGATGGGGTCTATGCGTGTAATCTGCAGGCAGTAGGCCACGGCGCTTCCGGCAGCCGAGCCTCGTCCAGGGCCTACCCATACGCCCAGCTCCTCGCGGGCCGCACGGATGAAGTCCTGCACGATGAGGAAGTAGCCCGGGAAACCCATCGTCTTCATGATGTGCAGCTCGAAGTTCAGCTGGTCCTCGATCTCGGGCGTCATGTCGGGATAGACTTTCTTGGCGCCGTCGAAGGTGAGCTTGCGCAGATAGTCGGCCTCCAGCTTGATGCGGTAGAGCTTGTCGTAGCCGCCCAGCTTCTCAATCTTCTTCCTGGCCTCTTCTTCGCTCAGCACCACATTGCCCTTCTCGTCGCGGGTGAACTCGTTGAAAAGGTCTTCCTCGGTAAATTTCTTCCGATACTCCTCTTCGGTGCCGAAGTCGGCGGGGATATCGAAGTTAGGCATGATGGGGGCATGGTCGATGCTATAGCATTCCACCTTGTCGAGCACAGCCACGGTGTTTGTCAGCGCCTCGGGCACGTCGCCGAAGATGTCGTTCATCTCCGCTGTGGTCTTGAACCACTCCTGCTTGGTGTAGAGCATGCGGTTCGGGTCGTCGAGGTCCTTGCCGGTGCTCAGACAGATGAGGCGGTCGTGGGCCTCGGCGTTCTCCTCGTCCACGAAGTGTACGTCGTTGGTGCAGACAAGGGGGATGCCCAGCTCGCGGCTATACGCCTTTAGCTTCTCGTTGACGTCCACCTGCAGATGATAGGTCTCGTGATTGGCGCGGGGCACCGTGGCCTTGTGGAGCTGCAGCTCCAGATAATAGTCGTCGCCAAACACGCGTTTGTACCACTGCATGGTCTCCACGGCATCGTCCAGCTGGCCCGACATAATCTTACGCGGCACCTCGCCGCCCAGACATGCCGAGCAGACAATCAGCCCTTCGTGATATTTCTCCAGTTCGAATCTGTCCGTGCGCGGATGGCTGTAGAAGCCCGCCGTCCACGCCTTCGACACCAGCTTGATGAGGTTATGATAGCCCTTCTGGTTTTTGGCCAGCACCAGCAAGTGGTAGTTCGCGCCGTCGCCAGCCGACTTATCCTTGTCCCCCAGCCGTCGCGGAGCCACGTACATCTCGCAGCCCACGATAGGCTTGAAAGGCTCTTTCCCCTCCTCCTTTCGCTTTCCGTTCACCTTGCCGACGTAGTTCAGAAACTCCTTGATGCCCATCATGTTGCCATGATCGGTGACGGCCATGCCCGGCATACCGTCGGCAATAGCCTTATCGACAAGCTTCGGAATCGCCGCCTGCCCATCGAGAATAGAGTACTGCGTATGAACGTGAAGATGAACGAAAGGAAACACTTTTTGGGGGGATTAAGAATTATGAATTAAAAATTAAAATTTAGGAATTAAGAATTAAGAGCATCTGGGCCAGCGGTTCCTGAATTGCCAGAATTTCCGGGGTTTCCGGAATTTCCGGGGTTTCCGGGGTTTACGGAGCTGCCATCAGCTCCCATAGTTCCCATAGTTCCTATAGTTCCTATCCTCTTCTTCCACGCAAAAAACCACACGGCAGCGGCCACGAGCGCCAGCCTCCGATGGCATAGCTCACTGGCTGAGACAGCCGGAAGCCCTCTTTGGCAATGCAGATATACGTGGTGCAGACGCACGTCATGAACAGCGCTGGCACCAGCGTCATCCAATAAGCGTTTCTGTATCCGCGAGAGCCGAATCGCGGATTGACAGTCAGGTACACCGTCGCCATCCATAGCGCAAAGCACGCCAGCGTCTGGTTGGCCCAGCCGAAGTAGCGCCAGATGACGTTGAAGCCGTTCTCGTCCGCCACGTTATACCACAGCAGCAGGCAGCTGACGAGGAACACCGGCAGGGCGATGAGCAGGCGGTTGCGGTATTTCTTCTGCTCCAGGTGGAAGAAGTCGGCTATGATGAGCCTAGCGCTGCGGAAGGCCGTGTCGCCGCTGGTGATGGGTGCGGCCACCACGCCCAGTATGGCCAGTATGCCGCCCACGATGCCCAGCCACGCCTCCGACACCTTCGTCACCACCGTCGGTGCTGCCGCCGTCAAGTCGGCGCCCACCTCGGCTGCTCCGCCGTCGAAGAAGAAGTACGACGACACCGCCGCCCACACCAGGGCCACGATGCCTTCCGTGATCATGGCGCCGTAGAACACGGGGCGTCCCATCCGCTCGTTCTTCAGGCAGCGGGCCATGATGGGGCTCTGCGTGGCGTGGAAACCGCTCAGCGCCCCGCAGGCGATGGTGATGAACAGGCAGGGGAACACGGGCTGAGTCGCCATGCCCTTCAGCCCTTGTGCGGCGCCCAGGTTAGCCAGGCCGTCCCACACCTCGGGCAGCGAAGGCCATTTCACGAACAGCCCCACCATCAGCGCCGCGGCCATGAACAGCAGCGCAAAGGCAAACACGGGATAGACTTTACCGATAATCTTATCGACAGGCAGCAGCGTCGCCACCACATAATAGGCAAACACAATCAGCACCCACACCATGATGCTTCCTTTCGGCGTCGGCATGAAGCCCGCGATGTCGCCCAGGATAAGCGCCGGGCTATAGACGAACACCGTGCCCACCAACAGCAGCAGCACGATGCTGAACACCAGCATCACCGTGCGTGTGCCGCGTCCCAGATAGTGCCCCACCAGCTCGGGCAGCGACGCCCCGTCGTGGCGCATCGACAGCATGCCCGTCATGTAGTCGTGTACCGCACCGGCGAAGATGCAGCCGAACACAATCCACAGATAGGATGCCGGGCCGAACTTCGCTCCCATGATGGCGCCGAAGATGGGCCCCGTGCCGGCGATGTTGAGGAACTGGATCATATAGACCTTCCATGTCGGCAGCGGCATGAAGTCCACCCCGTCCTGCCGGCTCACAGCAGGCGTCACGCGCCGGCTGTCAGGGCCGAACACGCGCTCCACCAACCGTCCATACACCACATAGCCTATCACCAGCGCCACGAGCGAAATAATAAACGACACCATCTGCGAATACCTATTTAAAATTAACGTTGCGAAGATACACACTCCTTTTCAATCCCGCAAACATTTTGCCCCGAAAAAGTCGGCATTGTTAATAACTGCCGCCTGCCGCCCTCTGCCGCTCGCCCCTATTCCTTCCGTCTGGCTGCCATCCCGCAAGGGGGGGAGACACGTCGGGCCACGCGCATAAACATATTTGGGGCGTATCAACGTTGATACACCCCAAACGTAAGCATATTCCCTGTCTCCTTCGGCAGGAGAAAGGCCGGCAGGAAGTTAAGGCTGCCCGATGGTCACGTTCGTCTTGCCCGTCACGTCGGCTGCGTTGCCGCCGCCATAGACGTTGCCCGTGATGTTGACACCTTCGACCGTCTGCGTCTGCTTTGCTCCGCCTACGAGCGGCAGCGATTCCATCTCGACCGTCGTTTCCGTTCCGATGTTCACGTTCGTGTCGCCGTCCACGGCGGCAGCGTTGCCGCCGCCGAACACCAAGTCGATGCTGCCGATGGCACCTTTCAGGTGGGCCGGCACAGGCATGCCATAGACAGTTGTACCCTCGGCTACCACCGAAGCGTCTGCATCCGCATTCGCGCCTTTGGCCACGTTGATATTCACGTTCGTATTACCATAGACCACGGCACCTGATCCCAATCCGCCGCCAAAGACCTTGCCGATGCTCGTGAAGGAGCGGATGTTGACCAGTGGATCGGACTTGCCGGCACGCACCGTGTACGACGCGTTATTTCCGCAGCCGTAGAGCTCGCCGATGATGAGCGGGTTACAGCCCGTCTCTTCGATGTTCACCGTGATAGAGCCCATGATTTCACCGCCCAGGTTATTGCCGCCGAACACCTTTCCGAACGTCCCGCTGGTCAGCGTGAGCACGATGTCCTTGCCGATGTTAGCTTGTTTAGCTCCGCCATAGATGACCTCCAGGCCCGGGATACACCCAAGCTCGATGCTCGACGAGCCTGCCATATAGGCCATGTTGCCTGCGCCATAGACTTCGCCTATGTTGAAGGTGTCGCACTTCTTGTTGTCGGGGACGTCCAGTTCGGCCACGGACGACTCACGGATGTTTCCGCGCGTGTTGCTGCCGCCGAACACGTTGTGGATTTCCCCGCCATAGATCTTGGCCGAGGCTATGCCCGTTCCGTATGCGGCGCCGGGAGTCAACGGGTCGTTGATGTCGGGGTCCTGATGGTAGCCCACGTTGGCGCCCGGGTTATCTGCGCCCTGTCCGTTACCGCCGGCAAAGACATAGTCAATGATTCCGCCCCAGATGGTGACGTCCGTTGCAGGCGTCGAGGCGGCGTTTCCGCCACCATAGACATACTCGATGCTGTTGTCGCACCCTTCCACCTCGACGGTAGCGGCGAAGTCGTTGGGGTTGTTCGGGACGTATTCCGCCTTGTTGCCGCCGCCATAGACGTTATCTACATGGTAGGCATGGTTGCCCTCTCGTGCCACGGTCTGCTGCACGAGTACCTTCACGCTGTTCAGCGGTGTGCCGTTCACGTTGTTGCAGCCGAACACGTTGTCGGCCTTGCTGCCAGCCAGCGTCACCAAGACCGGACCGCCGACCGTAGCGGCCACAGCCGAAAGTCCGCCCTCGGCAAGCCGTCCCAGTCCGCCGCCGTAGGCATTGCCCACGGTGCCGCCGAAGAGGTTGACCGTTGTCGTATTGCTTGTGCCGCCGGTGTTCGTGTTGGCCAATGCGCCGCCGCCATAGACTTCGCCCACCACGGCGCCCGGCGACTGATTAGCCATCAGCACGGTGACGTTGCCCGTCACATCAGCTTGGCTGCCGCCGCCGAAGGCCTGTCCGACGGTTCCGCCGTTAAGCGTCACGGAGCTGTTGCCCGTGAGCGCGGCCGTCGAACCCAGACCGCCGCCATAGACATTGCCCACATAGCCGCCGTTCACCGTCACCGTAGGATTGCCCGTGTAAGCCGCCGCATTGCCGCCGGCAAACACGTTCTGCACAGCAAAGGTGCCTGCCGCCTGAGGTGTATCGGTACCACCCACGACTACGGTTACCGTCCGCTGCGGACTTCCGTTAAGGTTGTTACATCCGAACACGCTGCCCGAGCCATCGGCAGAAGTTGCCAACACGCTGCCGCCGTTGACCGTCACCGTCACAGGGCCATAGACGTTGGCAGCCGTACTGGCATTGCCCAGTCCGCCACCATAGAGCGAGCCGTTGATGGTGCCTGCGTTCAGGGTGACGTTGGTGTGGTCTGACGCAGCATCGCCCACCGTGCCGAGTGCCGAGCCACCATAGACGTCGCCATAGACAACGAGGCTTTCAGTAGCTGTGGCATCGCCAATGGTTACATCGACATTGCCGCCGACACTGGTTCCGCTACCGTAGCCGCCGCCATGCACATAACCTATATTATTCATATCGGTTCCTACCTGACCGTTCACCAAAGATATCTTGACATCCTGATGTATCTTGCCTGCATCGCCCGTACCTTGATAGTGACCTCCATATATGCCGCCCTTAACCGTGCCGCCATATTGGCGGATGTCGGTGGTTTGTGTCATCCATGTATTGTTTGTAGATGTCGGCGTCTGAGAACCGCCATATTCCGCCTTGCCTATCTCACCGCCGGTAATATAGATGTAACTGTTCTGTGCTACGCCGATATAACCGCCGCCGCTGACATTCTGTTCTACCTCTGCCTGGTCGGCCACGACGGTATAGGTCCTATAGGAAGAACCACAGTAATTACGGTTAGGTTGAGCGGTAGTGGCGTTTGTGCCACGCCCGGACGCGAAGATGTTACCACCTTCGACGCCTCCCACCAAGCCCCAGGCATTGTTGTAAACCCCGTCACGACGGTGGGAGCGTAACTCTGCGGTGCCGCCAAGGTAGATGTAGGTGTCGCCTTCGTTTCTGCCATCGTCGTTTGACACGTCTGTACCGTTGCAGGCACCTGCCACCCAGCCGTTAATTTCACCGCCGGTAATCACCTGCTTGGTGGTGGCGTTGGTCATCGATGACGAAGCGGTGCCATAGATGGCACCTTTCACCCATCCGCCTTTCATGCGGAAGTGATAAGTCACCAAATTGTTGACATTATACTGATTGTTGCGATAGCCGCCGCCATTGATGCTGTTCAGTTCTCCGCCTTCCACCAGCACACGGTTTACACCACCGTAGTTGCCACCGCGAGTTCGGCCGCAATAGAACGACATAAGCCTCTGCCACCGGTAAGAGGTGTTGTTAACACCCGCATTCAAGTTAGTATAGCTGCGGCCGACGCCATTGATATCCGGGACAGTGTAGGTGTCGTTATACGCGTCGGAATTTCCTCCGATGCCCAGGCCGAAACCGTCAGCATTATCAGCAGCTGTGGTGGAATAAAGACTGTAGTCAGCAGAAAAACCATAGTAACCGCTCTTGATGGTGATGTCCATCCACTCGCTTTGGTCAGTATTACTGCCTTTAGCGGCTCCACTACCATTGAACGACACATAGTTGATGACGCGTAGCTTGCGGTGCGAAGAATTATCCGCATATTGGTCGTTGCTGGTCAGGCCGTCGTTGGTGGCACGGTCGTAGTCATTACCAAAGATGATGCGGCCGTAGTTCGCGTTGTTCGCAGCGCCACCATCCATGGGGTTGATAAAGTTGTATAGGCCGCTCTCGATGCGTATCCTTATCTGTCCTGTATTTCCATGCACACGTCGCACATTGCCGGTGCATCCGCGACCCACGACGAGCCAGCCGGTATTGGCGGTGAAGTCGTTGCCACCCGTTCCCAGGTTGATGTTCTCAATGACGAGGTCGTTGGCACTACCGGTGACGGTACTCAGACGTGCGCCGGTAGCCCCTGTGCCGTCGGGATAGCAGCCCATTACGGTGACGTCGCACGTCATACCCGTCACAGTGCGGTCGTTGCCGCTGACAACGATGAAGTTCGTGTTGCTGGTTCCTCCTGTAAAAGCATTGTTGGGGTTTCCAGTGACGTTACCATTGACGGTTGTCACCGTAGCCTGTGTCCACTGGGCCTCAAGCACGACGGCACCATTGCCGGCATTGCCGGCGGGCAGGCCGACGAAGTGGATTAGCGCGTCGGCCGGTATCGTGGCATTGTTATTGTACTCGCTGATGTACTCGCCGCCGCTGACAACCTTCCATCCGGCAAATCCCCAGAAGCCGTTCGTGCCTGTTGTTCCGTTGGTGCGTGGACGTTTCAGGAACGGGTTGGGAATAGTGCGGTAAGCGTAGTCGCCCGTCAGCCAGCGACCTTCGGACTGCCCCCAGGCCTTCTTTTCGATGGTCTTATAGTAGGTGTACTCGTTTTCGGGCTCTGTTGCCGACACAGCAACGGCTGAAGCATTCGCCACACTGCCGCCACGATAGGTAATAACCACGTTCCTCGGGTCTGGTGAACGCAGGTTGTCGGGATAGTCGCCGTCGGGCTTGTCGCTGTAATAGGTCCAGTTGTGGTCCTCATAGTCGTTGAGGATAATGGTACCACCCACTACGCCTGATGTAATGAATTGTTCGCTGACGACAGCTGAGGGGTTGTAATTTGACGAAGCGATGGCTATAGCCTTAATAGTGGATAAATTCGCAGCTGTGAATGTGGTCGTGTAGAGTGTACTTGAAGCGGTGGGGGTGTCGCCATTTGTTGTGTAATAGATGGTGGCGCCAACAGCCGGATCGTTGTTGTCTGTGATGGTGACATGGCCATCCTTGTCAATGGCAATGGAAGGTGCTGCCAGAGGTGCAGGGTTGACCGTGATGTCAACCGTGCAGGAAGGGCCTGGGTCGCCGTTCATCTTCTTTGACTGGATGGTTACGGTGGTGGTCCCTACCTTAAGAGCAGTCACCACGCCGTTCGCATCGACGGAAGCAATCGTCGGGTCGGCTACGGTATAGGTGAGGTCATAATAAGGCGCTCCAGTGCCACCAATCACATAACTGGCATGTGCGTTTAACGCTCCGCTCTCGCCATAGGTTAAAGTCAAGTTATCGCTGAGAAGATCGCCTATATCCACTAACGTGATGGGGATATTGACTGTTGCTGTGGCAGACGGATTGTACGATTCATCTCCATAGTATGCAGACGCAGTCAATGTATAGCTCTGATCTGCGCCGTTTTTTGTTGACGTTCGCGTCAAAGTCACCTCATTACTGGTATCTGAGGAATAAGGGGAGATCGTATAAAAATTGTATGTTCCGTCGCCGCCGTTGGCCGACCAGTCAACATGGTTGAGGTTCAGCGTCGTTGAGGATATGGAAGGAGAGGGAACAGTAGTGCTGAGGTTGTCGTTCAGATAATAATAGGTTTTACCGTCCGTTGACGTTATCTTTGTATGTACCGGAGTCGTGACGATGGACTTCGTCACCGTCGGGCTAACAGCAAGAACTGCCTGCGTACCCTCACCGTCGAGCGTCACAGAGGATGGCGACACGGAAATAGGTGAATAAGTGGTTACAATGTTCTCGCCCACTGCTGTTGGCGTCAGGGTAATGCTGGTATTACCGGTGTAACCGCCTTTGGACACATTCATGCGAACAACGATGTTGCCAGTGGGAGCCGAAGTAATGGTAACCAAACCATCGGTGCTGACGGAAGCGTAAGTGCCGCCTGTGGTGACAGTCCACGTGATGGTGGCATCACTCCAGTCGGTGATGTCGGGTTTGATAGTAGTCGCTTCGGTTGTAGCAGTCCAGTAATACGTCTGGGTGTTCGTATTATTGTAATTCCTGACAGTAGCATAGGAATAGCTCGGCGTGTAGGTGCCGGTGATGTTTCCCGTCAGCTGAATTCCGCCGCCTGTCACCCCTGATGAGGCTGTAATTCCAATTGTCGGGTTGGACGTCGTGCTGCTATTGATGGTGATAGCTAAGCCTGTAAAATTCTGATCAGCATTGCTTGAATTTACAATAAAGCCCGTACCGTTGTATCTGACATAACCACGCGTGGCATTACGACGATTCAGATAATTGGTGCCTCTTAATTGCCAGTTATCGTTTGAAGTTCCAAGAGAAAATGTGCCGTTTGACGAATTGCTGGTGCCTGCAGAACCGGTAAAGTATTTTGTCGCATCTGTATATGACCGTACATTGCGGTTCGAAGTTCCCATCGTATTATTAGCGACCCATATGGCACTTTTGCTGAACGTGGTGCTGACGCCAGGATTCCCATTGTTGTTGATGATATAGCCGTAGGTGGAATTATAAAACACATAGTTGTTCTGTGCCCTCATCCCCACGCTTGTCAGCAGCAGGGCGACGAGTGCTGTGCTGCGGAGGAGGTGGCGAACGTGGTGGTTGCTGCCAGACTGCAGCCGGGACTCAACGGATGACCGATGGCCTTGGGTCTTTATCATGATGGGTGTCATATCGTGTTTCATATCGTATGAGGGTTTTTATTGGGTTTGTTCAATTTGTTGTTCATGTTCAGATGACGTCCGGTGTTCTTGCAACCGTCGGCTGCCAAATCTGCCTGAACGGTATGGTCGTTTCGTTTGTCGTAAGCTGATTCATTTTCGTCGTTTTAGAGATCCGGATGTCGTCGCGCTTTGAGCCTTCTACTCAAATTCGCTGCAAAGGTAGTCATTTGTTTTTAAAAAAACAAAGTTTTTAGGGGAAGAATAAAAAAAATGTTATTTTTTTCACAAAAAAGCCGCACTCCAAGCATTTTTTTCTCAAAAGTCACCTGTCCCCCCACCCTACCTTTTGCCGCGTGCCCGCGCCACCCCACAAGAATCGGTTCAATCCGTTCGATCCGTGTTCGGAAAAAATGTCGCATTGTAGCATTGTAGCATTGTAGCATTTTCCTCCTGCACATGCGCGAACTCTATATATGGAAAGGAAAAATGGTTTTATATTTATTATATTATATATATATATTATATTTCCATATATATTAAAAATCGCGCGCACGCCGGAGAGGTCGTGCTACAATGCTACAATGCTACAATGCTACGCTCTTTTCCACGCGCAGAAAGGGCCTTTCCCGACAGAGAAATCCCCTTTCTACGTGTACGTCGCCCCGAATTTTTGCCAAACCGCCGCAGCAACTTCCACCCCGAAAAATGGTCACATCACCCCGTTTTTTGGTCTTCGTCGTCGCCAAAAAAGTCGCCTTTTCACCCCCCAAAAAACAAAATTGACGGTAAGAACACCCCCCAGTCGACGGATTTTAGGCCCCCTTTGACTACCAAAAAAAGCACATTTTTTGGCGCGTAAAGCAACGTCAGAACCCCCTTTTTTGCCCCGTTTTTAACACTCAAAACCGCAAAATCGCAAAAAAAAGGTGCCGATTTTACGTCGCCCCCCAGCCTCGGCATAAAAAAAGTGTGGGAATTTCGTTGCATCGCCGCAGGAAAAACGGCGCACTTGCAGAAACAAGTGTTTCTATGAACCAAAACCAGCAAAACACAGGACAGGCTGGCGCCCTGGGGATATTCGGACACCTGTCATTTTCGCGGCCTGAAAGGGCAAAAGCATTCAATATTAATTCTTTTGCCCTTTCATGGCGAACGTTACCTCTGCCGTTTGGACCCAGGGCGTTGCCCTGGGCTGGGAGCTCGTTGCCCCTTCGGGGCGCGCAAGGTATACAGCCTTCCTCCGTCGCGACTCGGCAGAGTTCAAGCAAGCTTGACTCTTCGCTCGCTGCTCCTTCGGTTTTCACTGTTTTTCTTGATTGTACTGCAAAGCCGTAGGCTGTCTGTGGTTTCAGGCAAGAAATGGTTATGCTTGCATAAGCAGGGCTTGCGTGAAGCCTACAGACGAATGCTCGAAGAGCATGCAGTACAAACAAGGGTTTTGTTGGTTTTGGTTCATCCTAACTTTACGGGTGACCCGAAAAACCTATAAATAAGTTCTGGTGGGCGTCTGGGATGTGGGCACAAATTTGTGCTCACATCGCCAGCGTCGCATTGTCGCATTGTCGCATCGTCGCATTTTCGATACGTGCAATGGCTGTGAAAAAAACTGGAAAAGTTTAACGATTAACGAAAAACGGCTTCTGCTTCAGCGCGTGGGGGGAGCGACGATGACGGTGGTCAGGCGGTCGGGGTGGAGCCAGCGGCGGGCGACGGCCTGGAGGTCGGCGGGGGTGGTGGTCTGGAGGGCGGCGAAGGTGCGCTCCAGATGGTCGGCGGTGAGGCCGAGGGTGTGGGCAAAGATGTGGGCGTCGATGCGGGCATAGACGCCTTCGTAGTTGCGCAGCAGCTCGCCACGCATGTAGTTGCAGACGCGGGTGAGCTCTTCCTGGCCGACGGGCTCGTCGCGCAGACGCTCGCATTGGCGTATCACCTCACGCACCACCTCCTCGCCCTGCGTGGCGTCGGTCTCGCTGCTGACGACGAAGAACACCTGACGGGTGTTGGTGTAGAGGTCGGCGGTGATGCCGTAAGTCAGTCCGCGCTCTTCGCGCACCACCTGCATCAGCCGGCTGCCGAAATAGCCGCCCAGCAGGGTGGTGACAATGCGGAAGGGATAGTAGTCGTCAGAGGCGACATCCATCAGCAATGCCCCCATACGCACGCTGGCCTGAACGGCGGTGGGAAGGATGACGATTGGGTTAGGGGTTAGGAGTGAGGGGTTAGGGTTTGGGGAGTTCAGGAGTTCAGGAGTGGCAGGGAGTTCAGACAATACCCTTGTATGCAGGTTTTCATTTACATCACTATCGTCTGAACTCCTGAACTCCTGAACTCCTGTACTCCTATTAACCTCTTGAACTCCTGTACTCCTGCTATCCCCAAACAGATCTTCCGTCAGGCGGAGGACCTCGTCATCGACGTCGCCGGAAAGGAAGACGGCAATGCGGGAGGGGTGGTAGTGGGCACGGTGGAAGCGGACGAGGTCGTCGCGGGTGAGGGTGTCGTAGTCGTGCACTTCGGCAAACCGCCCACAGGGATGGCCGGGGCCATAGACGGCGGTGCCGAGGCGGCGCTGGGCCACCACGTCGCCCCGCTGGCAGTTGACCAGATGCTGGCTGCGCGAGTTGGCACGGACGACGTCAACGCGCTCGGCGGGGAAGGTGGGATGGCGCAGCATGTCGCTGACCAGCCGGAACGTCTCAGGCACAAAGCGGCGGAGGGTGTAGAGGGTGACGAAGCTGTGGTGGACAGAGACCGAGAGGTCGAGCCACGCCCCGAGCCAGTCGAGCCGTTCGGCCAGAGCGGCGGCGGAGAGGCTGGCGGTGCCCTCGCGCAGGCAGCGGCAGGTGAAGAGGGCTTGCAGCGGACGTTCCTGCTCGGCCAGTCCCGCAGGGATGACAATGTCCAGGCGGACGGCTGCCACGGTGTGGCTGGGCAGCACGCATACGGGGCTGAAGCCGGCTGTCATCGGGCTGTCCGTCTTAATCAAAGAGGTTGTCAATGTCGCGTTCGTCGGCCGGGGTGACGGGGATGGCGATGGGGATGGGCGTGCCGTCGTCGCCCTCCAGGCTGCCCGTGCCGCAGGGGTTGAAGCCGGCGGGGATGTGGAAGGGCTCGTTGGGGTCGTAGCCGAGCGTCGGGTCGGCATATACCCTTTTCATATAGAGAGCCCAGACGGGCAGGGCCATAGAGGCACCTTGTCCGTCCTGCATGGAGGCGAAGTGGATGTCGCGGTCCTCGCCGCCCACCCAGCAGCCGCTGACAAGGCTGGGCGTATAGCCCATGAACCAGCCGTCGGAGTTGCTGTTGGTGGTGCCGGTCTTGCCGGCGATGGGCCCGCGCAGGCCATAGCGGAAGCGGATGCGTCCGCCCGTGCCCTGATCGACCACGGCGCGCATCATGTCAATCATCTTGTACGAGCCTTCGCGGCTGATGACCTCGTAGGTCTTGGGGGTGAAGGTGCCGACGATGTTGCCCTCGTTGTCCTCGATGCGGGTGACGAAGATGGGCTCGGTGCGTATGCCGTTGTTTGGGAAGGCGGTGTAGGCTCCCACCATCTCGCCCACGCTGATGTCGCAGACGCCGAGGCAGAGTGAGAGGGTGGCCTCGATCTCCTGGTTACGTGCGCCGAAACGGTGTATGAGAGCCTTCAGGGCGTTGGGATTGAGCTTGCTCATCAGGTAGGCCGACACCCAGTTGCTCGAGCGCGAGAGGCCCCATTTGAGGGTGACAATCTGCCCGATCATGTCGCTGTGGCCGGCGTCGCGCGGGCTCCACACCTTGCCGTCGTCGGTGAGGAGCGTCTGGGGCTCGTAGCGCGTCTGGTCGCAGGGCGAGAAGCCATTCTCCATGGCCAGCGTGTAGAGGAAGGGCTTGACGGTCGAGCCCACCTGGCGGCGTCCCTGCATGACCATGTCGTACTGGAAGTGGCTGAAGTCGGGCCCGCCCACATAGGCCTTGACATGGCCCGTGAGGGGGTCCATCGACATGAAGCCGCAGCGGAGGAAATGCTTGTAGTAGCGGATGGAGTCCATCGGGCTCATCAGCGTGTCGATGAAGCCGCGCTCGTAGGAATAGACCTGCATGGACTGGCGGACGTCGAACGAGTCGCGGATGGCCTCGGGGCTGAAGCCCGCCTTGGTCATCAGGCGGTAACGGTCGGTCTGGCGCATGGCGCGCGTCAGGCTGGCCTCAATCTCGCTCTTCGAGAGGTTGTCGTAAGGGGCGTTCTTGCGGTTCTTCTTCGACTGGAAGAAACGGGGCTGCAGATAGCCCTTGATGTGCTCGTCGACGGCCTCCTCGGCATAGCGCTGCATGCGGCTGTCGATGGTGACGTGGATCTTCAGGCCGTCGGTATAGAGGTTGTAAGGCTTGCCGTCCTTCTTGAGATTCTTGTTACACCAGCCGTAGAGGGGGTTGTTGAACCAGTCGAGGCTGTCCTCGTACCACTTCTGCTCCTGCCAGCCGCGGTAGTTCTTGCGCTCGGGCTTGGTGGCTGTCATGACGCCGCGCAGGTACTCGCGGAAATAGGGGGCGAGGCCGGTCTTGTGATCGACGCGGCGGTAGTTGAGCACCAGGTCCTTCTCGCGGTATTCGTCGGCCTCCTCGTGCGAGAGGTAACCGTTCTTCTCCATCTGGCTGAGCACCACGTTGCGGCGCTGGCGCGAGAGCTCCTTGCGGCGGACGGGGTTGTAGAGCGACGAGTTCTTGCACATGCCCACCAGCGTGGCGGCCTCCTCGGGCGACAGCTCCCAAGGCTCCTTGGCGAAATAGGTGTTGGTGGCCGTCTTGATGCCGATGGCATTGTTGCCGAAGTCGTACTTATTCAGGTACATGGTGAGGATTTCCTCTTTCGTATAATACTTCTCCAGCTTGACGGCGATGACCCACTCGATGGGCTTCTGGAAGAGGCGTTCGAGCGTGCTGCCCGCCACCTCGGTGTAGAGCTGCTTGGCGAGTTGCTGGGTGATGGTGCTGCCGCCGCCGGCCGTCCGCTGACGGAGGAGGCCACGCTTGATGACGGCACGCACCAGCGAGCGCAGGTCGATGCCGCAATGCTGGCCGAAGCGGACATCCTCGGTGGCGATGAGGGCGTTCACCAGACAGGGAGCCAGCTCCTCGTAGCCCACCCACACACGGTTTTCGCCGCTGTAGCTGAACGTGCCTAGCTGGACGCCATCGACAGAGATAATCTGTGAGGCAAACTTATACTCAGGGTTCTCGAGGTCCTCGACAGGAGGCACAAAGCCTATCCATCCCTTGTTGATGGCAAAGAAGATGCCGGCCATAGCCAGCAGGCCAGCGGCCAGCAATATCCAGAGTATCCGAACGATTGTACGACGCATAGTTGCAATAATGAAATTTCAGGCCGCGAAGGTAGTACAATATCTGTGTAAAAGCAAAAGAATTCACATTTTTAACGCAAATGGAGTCGTTAGAAGTAGGTATTTCGACGGCACGGCAAATAAAAAACCGTTACTTTTTTTGGCGGTCTGCGTAGATGTTTGTATTTTTGTCGCGTCTTTTAAGGAAAAAACGTAATGAAAGCAAAAACCGCTTCCCTGCTCTGCCTGTTGCTGCTCTTTGCTACAGCTGCCCACGCCCAACACGCCCTTTGGGGCGTGGACGCCAAGTTCTACGGCTTCGTCAACAACTTTTTCTGCTACGACTCGCGCCGTAGCCTGATGGTGGCTGAAGACCTCTTCAACATCCTGCCGCTCGACGCCAAATACGACGCTGCGGGGCACGACGAGAACGCCGACCCCTCGGTGAAGTTCCTCGCCATCACCACCCGCATGGGCATGGACCTCACGGGACCGGAAGTCTTCGGCGCACAGACCACAGCCAAGATTGAGACGGACTTCGGCGGCTACAGCGCTACGGGCACCCTGCTCCGCATCCGCCAGGCCTACACAGCGCTGACGTGGGAGGGCGACAACCGCTCATACCTCCTCGTCGGCCAGACGTGGCATCCGCTGTCGGGCGACCTTAAGCCCGACGTCTTCAGCCTCGCCACCGGCAGCCCCTTTAACCCCTTCAACCGCTCACCGATGGTGCGCTACGACTACACAGTGGGCACGTCCACGACACTCTCCGCCGCCGCCATCTACCAGTTCCAGTATGCCTCGGTGGGGATGAACGGCGCGCCGTCGTACACCTACTCGCGCCGCGGCCTCTGGCCTGAGCTCTATCTCGGCATATCCCTGGGAGGAAAGAAATCGCCTACCGCCCTCGGCTTCGACGTCTCGTCCATCAAGATTGGCAACCAGCGCCTCACCTCGTACGCCGCCATGCTCAGCACCTCGCAGCGCATCGGGCGGGTGGACGTCAAGGCAAAGGCGGTGTGCGGCGAGAACCTCTCGCACCTGCTGCTGCCCTCGGGCTTCGGCACCGCTGCCGCCGACGGACAGTCGCTGCTGCCCCTCACCGCCGCTGCCGCATGGACGACGGTGATGTACGACGTTCCCACACGGAACAACTCCTTCCGCATCGGCTTCATGGCCGGATATCTGAAGAACCTCGGCGTACGGCCCTGGCTGAAGGAGGACGACCGGCCCACCCTCGTGGCGGGCAGCGTCCACATCTGGGGCAACCATGCCGGCGTCGGCTCGAACCTCGGCGAGGTCTATCGCCTAAGCCCCATGGCCACCTACCGCGTGAAGAACATGATGCTCGGCCTTGAGCTGGAGCACACCGCCGCCCGTTACGGCGACATGCTGACCGACGGCTCGGTCGGCAACCTCCACACCGTGGCCAACAACCGTGTCTGCGCCCTGATGATGTATAATTTTTAAATAGGTATAGCGAAGTGCTGCGGGCCGGAGACATCACGCTTTACGAAGACACCCACCGCGTGTTCAAAGGCGAGAGGGAGGTGAAACTCACCTCGCTCGAGTTTGCCCTGCTGGCCTGGCTGATGGAGCGCAAAAACACAGTCTGCACGCGCGACGACATCGTCGATGGCGTCTGGGGCAGGCGGTTCCACTACGACACCGGGACGCTGGACGTCCACATCGCGGCGCTGCGCCGCAAGCTGATGCTCGACCGCCTGACGGGGCCCATCCGGACGGTGCGCGGCACGGGGTTCAAGTTCGTCGACCGCGAGCCCGTCAACCCCGAGACGTTCCGCACCGTGTCGCTCAGGCCTTTCATCGGGCAGATGCTGACCGCTCACGCCCAGCGGCTGGCCGAACGGCGGCTGCACACCGAGCTACGCCTCGACCCCTTCGTGAGCGACATCACCACCGACGAACAGGTCTTCGGCGAGCTTTTCGGACAGCTGCTGGAGCTCTTCAGCCGTTGCGCCGCCGATGAGAGCACCCTGCACATCGCCTCGGCCTGGGAGATGCACGCCTTCACCCTCTCCGTCGAAGGCACGGCTGCCCCGCCCTACCCCAACGACGCCATGCTGCAGGCACGCTATCTGGCGGCCCTGCTGGGCATGCCCCTGCTCATGGAACAGCGCGGCAGCACATTACATGCCGAACTGTCCGTACCACTCCGAAAAGACTAATGAACAAATGTAGAATCTCAAGTGCCAATAGGTTATTTAAGCGCCTCTTCAAGACAGAAATCTTAAGCATTTCTTAAGCTTTCTTTGCCTAAAATATAATACCTTTGCCGCCCAAAACGAAAAAACCTGCCTTATGAAGAATCGAAATCTTACCCTCTTTCTCTATCTGACGCTGAGCGCCGGACTGTTTATCACCATCTTAGTTGGCCTCATCTCGCGCAGCGGTGTGCAGTCGTGGACGTTCCGCATCATCTACGCCCTGATGTGCATCGCCCTGCTCATCGATGCCGTGCGGCGTCTGCACCCGTTCCGGTTCAGCCGGCTGCCGCTGGCGACCATTCAGCTGGGGTTCGTCATCGCCCTTGCGGGTGGAGCAGCCTCGGGCCTTGTGCGCCAAGAGGAGGAGCTGAAGGTGTACGAAGGCACCACCGAATCGTTCCATAACCTCTCGGTGACGCTGGACGACTTCATCATGGACACCTACCCCAACGGACGTCCCAAACGCTTTGCCTCGGACCTGCGCGTGCGCACTTCAGAGGGCAAGGAGGTGAGCGGCACCATCGAAGTGAACCACCCCCTCAGCGTCGGCGGATGGAAAATCTACCAGTATGATTACGACAGCGAGGCTGGCGCCGAAAGCACCTACAGCGTGCTGGGCATGGTGCGCGAGCCGCTGCAGGGCGTCATGTTCGCCGGCATCCTGATGATGATTCTCGGCGCAGTGATGCTGTTCTTTACCTTATCGACGGGACAGCAGGGAAAGACGGAAGTATCGGGCGAGGCTCTATCGTCGGAAACAGAAAACCGTGAATCGTCAAATAGTAATGATAATGGCCGTAAGAAGCGGGGCGGATGGCGCTGGATCATCTGGGGCAGTGCCATGGTGGCAGCGATGTTCTTCCTGTTCATCCTTTTCTCGCCACAGATTGTGAGCAAGATGCCCGTGCCGGCGCTGCAGAGCCCGTGGTTTGCGCCACACGTGCTGGTTTATATCCTGGCATACGCCATGGCAGCGGTGTCGGCCATATTGGTCATCTATCAGCTGATTGCCGGGCGCCGAGCCAAACCCGGCACCCTTGCCGTCATCGACTCGTTTGCACGTGCCGCGCTGGCTTTCACCACCATAGGCATGCTCTTCGGAGCCCTTTGGGCAGAGAGAGCGTGGGGTGGCTACTGGGCGTGGGACCCCAAGGAGACGTGGGCGGGCATCACGTGGCTGGCTTATCTGCTCTGCCTCCACATCCGCGAATCGAACCCCGAAAAGAAGCGGCTTGCCCTCTGGCTCTATCTGTTTGCCTTCCTCTGCCTGCTGATGTGCTGGCAGGGCATCAACCTCATCCCCTCAGCCCGCGCTGACAGCATACATCTTTATTAAGCGCCTTCGGCGAAATTGATAATTGATAATTGATAATTGAAAAGCCAAAAACTAAAATGAAAAACTAAAACTTAAGAAATGTCCTGCATGCCGCACACCAAAGCTATTCAAAAGTTTTAGTTTTAGTTCAAAGTTTTAGTTCTAATGCTTAATTTTCGCATGAATTTTACGGGAATTATCATCGGCATCGGGTCGTTTATCTGCATCGGCTTGTTTCATCCTCTGGTCATCAAGGCCGAGTATCATTTCGGCGTCAGAAGCTGGTGGATGTTTGCCTTAGCCGGAGTGCTGGGCGTCGTCGGCTCGCTGCTGGCGAAGGACGTCATCGTCTCTACCCTGCTGGGGGTGTTTGCCTTCAGCGCGTTCTGGGGCATCCACGAACTGTTCCAGCAGCGGAAGCGAGTGCAGCGGGGATGGTTTCCGAAGAATCCGAAGAGACTGAAGGACTACTGGCCTTAGCGCCTGAGCGTTACACAGCATGAAAGCCGGAGACGAAGCCTGGTTGCAGCTGGCGGCGGAAATGCAAGCCAAGGGGCTGGCAGAGGAACATCCGCTGAAGCCTTTCCTGCCTGACGGAGGACGCGTGCTGTTCCTCGGCAGCTTTCCTCCGCCAAGGGAGAAATGGTCGATGGACTTCTTCTACCCCAATTTCATCAACGACTTCTGGCGCATCTGGGGATTGCTCTACTTTGACGATAAAACCTACTTTGAGCTACCCGTATCGTCGGGACGGCGCAAGGCGTTCAACCAGAAAGCCATAGAGGATTTTGCCCGCGATAAGGGCATGGCGTTTTTCGACACCGCGCAGAAGGTTTGCCGGCTGAAAGGGAATGCCAGCGACGACTTTCTGCACATCGTCGAGCCTACTGATGTGGGCGCTCTGCTGACGCAGCTCCCCGACTGCCACACCCTTGTCACTACTGGCGGCAAGGCATCGGAACAGCTGCTGGCGCAGCTCTCCGAAGCACAAGAAACAACGACGGAGAAGGCTCCGTCGTTGCGAATCCCTGCTGTGGGCACCTACAGCGAGTGGCGAGCCTTTGGGCGCACGCTGCGATGGTACCGCATGCCCTCATCGTCGCGCGCCTTCCCCATGCCCATCGAACAGAAAGCAGCACGCTACCGCATGCTCATGCCTCTGCTGCGCTAATCTCCTCGTCGAGGATCTGCTGCGTCAGGCGGATGACCTGCGGCTCATCGCGAATGATGGCGCGCAGTTCCTCAAGCCTGCGGGCATTGGGCGAGCCGGGTATCCATAGCTTCAGGTAGCCCCCATCGCCGTACTTCTCCTTCAGATGTCCGATGCAGCGCGACAGGTGTCCCTCACGCGACAGCTGCGGGTAGTGCTGGAGGCTGTATTGTGCCGTACGGCGGATGATGGTTTCGGCTTCGATGAAGCGGTCTGCTTCGGCAATGATTCGTCCGTAGAGGCTGCGGGGAGCATGTTCGGACGAGGCACGATGGTCTTCAGCGGCCTCGGCAATGAGTTCGATGTCCTCATCCGAAAACCACTTCCTCAGCTGTTTGTCGGAACGGATGATTTCGCCCGACACCAGATGGTGGCGTTCGCGCCCCTCCACCAGCCCCGTATCGTGATAGGCAGCGGCGGCGTAGAGCAGCTCGCGGTCAGCGCCCAGCATGTCGGCAAGCTCCAGCGCCTGGGCTATCACCATACGGACATGATCCTCGCGATGCGCTTTGTCGAAAGCGCGGTAACGGGGGATAATCTCCGTCTCGATATAGGTTTTCAGTCCTTCCCTGATGTCGTTCATCTGCTTCGTAATCCCTCGCGACGGAAAATGTCGCGGGTATATACTTTCACGGCGATGTCTGATGGATAATCATATTCATCATCAATTCTCTATCTTCTTCACTTGCACCGTGCCGTCGGAGAGGTAGCGGCGGACAATGAAGAGCCCGTGGGTGGGGGTTGTGACGCGTCGTCCGTTCAGGTCAAAGTATTCCGTACGGACAACAGCCGGAGTGCCAATCGTGATGTCGCGGACGGAGAGCTCTGGGTCGTCGGTGACGCGCAGGATGCCGTCGGACGACAAGTCGGTGATGTCCCAATAGAGTCCTTCGGGCAGGGCGCCGAGGGTGAGTTTCTCAATGTTCACGCCGGCGGCCTCGGCCTTCCACAGCTGGAACTCTTTGCCTACGGCAAGCCCGCTGGCTCCTTCGCGCACCCGCACCACCACTTCGCCTTCAAGTACCAGGTCGCCGATGTTGGTGAGCTTCGTATAGAGTGCCTGACTGGAGATGAAGAACTGCAGGGTGGCTCCGGCTGCTACGGTGAGCTTCTGACCGCCGAAGTCGATGGTGCCGCTCATGGACGTCTCCTTGACGCCGGGGCGGAGCAGGCCACCGCGGCTGATGGTGACGCTGGCATTCTCCAGCCGTCCGGCACCCGTCAGGGCTGCGCCCGGCTTAACCGTGAGTGCCCCCGTTCCCAGCATGGCTTTGGTGGCCTTGCTGTTGTTGAGGCAGAGCGTGCCCTCGCCGATGGTGTTGGTGCCGGTGTGGCTGCTGCCCTGCCCTGTCAGCGACATCGTGCCCGAGCCCACTTTCTCGAAGCGGGTGCCCGAGCCGACGATGGTGCCGCCAAACTCGAAGTCAGTGCCGAGAGAGCCCACCTGCCACGTATTGGCGCCGCTGGCCGAGCTGCTGAGCGAGCAGCTGCCGCCCAGGCGTCCGGTGCCGGTGACAGCACCCACCTTATACGTCTTTCCCGTGCTCTGCACCTCGATGCCGGAGGGGATGTTGAATGTCCCCTTGGGCATGCCCTTGGCGCTGTTGAGGCAGAATCGTCCGTCGGCAGCCACGCCGGCAGGCTTGATGGTCCCTTCGAAGGCCGACCAGTCGCCATTGAAGGCGGCGCGGGTGGCATACCAGTCGTTGCCCTTCACCAGCGGATAGTAGATGGTGAGCGTGCCCGCACCCGTCAGGCGGTTGTTGTATGTGCCGCGGTCGGCATTGCAGTTCATCGCCGCCGACTTGCCTTCGCCGATGTACACGGGCAGCTGGGAATCCTGATTGAGGTTGAGCGTACCGATCTGCATCTCCACTGACGTGGCGGGGGTGGCACACGAGACGTCCACCGTGCCGCCGGCAACGACCAGCTTGCTGAGCGTGGTGCTGTTGGCTTTCAGTTTCAGCCATCCGTTGCCCTTCTTTGTCAGCACCGTGCCGGCGAAGGCTTTGTCCATGACGAAGTCGGCACTGTTGTTGATGATGCCTCCCTCGTCGCCTTGCACGCGGATGGGGCTGCCCATCTCGACAGCAGCTGTCGTCTGCAGCGTGGCGCCGTTTTCGATGACGAAGCTGTTTGAGTTGGTGGTGATGCCGCCCAGGTTGCCTGTCTCGCTGTAGGGGTTCGAGAGTTTGCTGACGCGGACGGTGCCGCCGCTGATGCGTGTGCCGCCGGTGTAGCTGTTCTCGCCGCTGACGGAGAGCGTACCGCTGCCCCGTTTGACGAGGGCCGACGTCCCTGCCAGAGTGCCGCTGCCACCGAGGGTGTAGGCCTGGGTGTGGTCGAACAGCACGGTGTCGGCGATGATTTCGCCGGTGAGGTTGACGGTGTAGTTCTGTGCCTCGTCGGTGAAGTGCACCTTGTCGCCTGCCACAAAGACATCCGGCGCGCCGTCGAGCATGAAGTTGGCCGTCCGGGCGAAGTCCCACGTGCTGCCCTCGGCGCCTGTCCACTCGATGGTGGCGGCTTCGCGGACGCCACTGACCACCAGCTCGAGCACGCCGTCGGCATACTCCAGCCTGGCATTGGCTCCGCTGAGTCCCTCGAGCTTGATGGACTGAATGTCGCCCTCAATCTGCGGCACGCGGACAAGGGGATAGCGGCCGGGAGCGAGCTTCGACGGAGGGATTTCCTCGAACTCGCCCAGCGTGACGAAACTGAAGACAGGGGTGGTGTAGGCAGGGGCTGCGGGGTTGTTGGTTGTCTTCAAGGTCAGCGCCTGGCGTATGGTGAGGCCGTCGCTCGTCTGTGTGGCCGAGAAGAGGCGGAACTGCACCCTTGCGCCGAAGGCTAGCGTCAGGCTGTCCATCGTCATGTGGGCGGGGCAGATGCACTTGACGTAATCGTTACGGGGAATGAGCGTCGAGCCGTATTCCATCGTCACGCTCTTGCCGAAATCGATGTCGCCCACCAGGGTGGCGAAGCGGTTCACCCACACGCGGCTGTCGGGCATCGTGCCCACCACGTTGAGGGTGCCTGCCCAGACGTCGGTGCCCGCGCTATGGGTGTGGTCGCCCATGCTCAGGTAGAGGGTGCCGTCGCCTTGCTTCACCAGCCGCGTCTGTCCGGAGAGCTTCCCCGAGAGGGTATGGGAATATGTTTTGCGGGTGATGTTGTTATTGTCGTTGTTGCCCTGCACCCAGGTGGGGGCGTTGTCGGTGATGATGGCCGGCTGGGCGCCCTCGTCGAGGGTGACGGCCATGTCGCCGGTCTCGCAGAGGATGACGTGCTGCCCGTCGTATTCCTTCCCGATGGTGCCTCCGCTGGGAATCTCTGTGCGGCCGGTCATGGTGAGTGGCGGCGGGGCAAGGGTGATGCCCTCCAGCTGACCGAGGAAGTAGCTGGCGTGGGGCGGCTGGTTGTAGCCGCACATCTGCCACACCATGGCCTGGCGGTACTGGTGGTCGTGCCACAGGGTGTAGTTGCGCCAGGGGGTATAGTCGGTGGTGGTGTAGATGCGGAGTGCCTTGTTATCCGTCGTGCGTAGGACGAGCTCCTCGCGCCAGTCGCCCAGGATGTCGCCCTGTGCCGAGGGGGTGTTCTTCGTCCAGTTGCAGAGCTTCGTGCCCGACGTGGAGAAGATGGATCCGCGGCCGTACTTCCAGATGACGGCGTTGCCCTCGGTGGCGTCGCCGTCGAGCGACTCCTCGCAGAGGTCGCCGTCCCAGTAGATGCGGAAGTTCTGGGTGATGCCGCCCTTGTTGGTGTTGACGATGGCGTCGGCGGTGAGGCTGATGACGCCGGCCGAATGGCCGCTGACGCCCTGCGAGCCGAGCCACTGGTTGGAGAAGTTACCCGCCAGGGCACGGCCGTCGTCGCGGCTGCTCACCTCGCGGAAATAGATTTTCGACGTTGTGGCGTCGCGGTAGTTGTTGTCGGGGCTGGTTTCGTTGCAGGCGAAGATCTCCTGTCCGTGGCGGTAGGGGTCGAGGTCGCTGCAGTGTATGGCATCGCCGTGGCCGAGGCCGGTGGTCGAGAGTCCCTTGCCGTTGTCGTCGATGACCATGCTGCCATAGACGATCTCGTCGCGGCCGTCCCAGTCGACGTCGGCCACCATGTAGTTATGGTTGCCCTGCCCATACCAGCTGCCTGGCAGGCCGTCGCTCTTCCACTCCCAGCGTTTCGTCAGCTTGTGGGTCTCGGGGTTGACATCGAAGGCGGCGAAGTGGTGCTTGGTGTAGATGCCGCGTGCCAGGAAGATGCTGGCATGACGTCCGTCGAGGAAGGGTGCGCCGAAGAAGTACTTCGACGAGCGGTGGCCGTAGCCGTCGCCCCAGTCGGAGGCGTTGCCGCGCGGCAGCGGATAGTCGATGTAGGGACGGCTGTCGTTCGTGCCGATGGGATAGGGTTTGCCCGTGGCGCCCTCTATATATATAAGGTATTCGGCGCCCTCGTGGGTATAGGCCATGTTGCCGTCGTCGTGGTTGACCGAGCCGCGGCTGTTGTAGGTGGCGCTGCCGACGAGCTGCTGGTGCATCTCGCCGTCGTCACCGCGGTAGTGGATGATCATGTTGTCGGCGCCGCGCAGCAGCACCTCGGCCTTTCCGTCACCATCCCAGTCGTAGGCCACGAAGTTGATTTCCACGCTGCTGCCGCTGACCATGTTGGGTCCGACGTCGATGTACCAGAGGCGTGTGCCGTCCAGGCGGTAGGCTTCGAGCATGGTGTAGTTCGTGCCGCTGACGGGGTAGCCGGCATTGGCGTCGGCTTGGTTGATGCGCTTGAGGAGGAGTTCTGAGACGCCGTCGCCGTCGAGGTCGCCCAGCGAGACGTCGTTTGCCGTGTACTCGGCGGTGACGTCCGTGCCACTGCGGCTCATCACGGGCTGCAGCGCCACCTCCCAGTACTGGCGCTGCCAGGGGGTGACGGCTGCCGAGGGCTCCTGCTCGACGCCGTTCACCACCGCCGCCACCGTGTAGCGGCTGTCGAGGGTACCCGAGCCGTCCACGTAGTTGCTCACCGTGAGCGGCGTGTCGTTGAGCTTCACACCGTCGCGGTAGAGGTTGTAGGTCACGTCGTAGTATTCTTCGCCGAAGATACACCACGAGGCGAACACGCCGCCCGACGTCTTCACCGCTACCAGTCCGCGGTCCAGCTTGTCCGAAGGGCGCTGCGCCCAGACCGTCGGCATAGCCACCACTTGGCAGACCACTGCCACAATCAGCGTACGTATGATATGACTTTTTCTCATGATTAGCAGCTTTTTAAAATTACATAATTACAAAATTAGGAATTAGGAATTATTGTTTAACGACTTTTCTTTACCACAAATTGGGAGAAATTATTCTCACAAATTGAGATAAAAAAATCTTGCGGGACAGAGATGATAGACTTTTTATCGTTATTAGTGAGACAAAAAATATCACAATTAGTGAAATATATTTATCATAATTAGTGAAAAGCTACATTGGACAGAACATTTATTCAGGTGAGAGGTGAGAGGTGAGAGGTGAGATAATTTTCAATTATCAATTTTCAATTGCGCCGAAGGCGCCACGTGTTCGTTAAACGTTAAACCTTAAACGTTAAACCAATCTTCATTCTTCTACGTCATCTCGTCGAGCATAGCTTGCAGCTCGTCGCGGACGCGTTTGAGCCGTTCCACGATTTCCGACGACTCCACCACCACCTCTTTCGAGCTTTTCAGCCGTTGGCGGGCCGACGCGATGGTGAGCCCTTTGTCCTTGAGCAGATGGTTGATGAGTTTGATCAGTTCGATGTCGTCGCGGGTGTATTGTCGTGCCCCGCGAGGTGTCTTCCGGGGATTCAGTTCGCGGAACTGTTTCTCCCAGTAGCGCAAGGCCGTGTCCGGCACCCCTGTCAGTTCCGACACCTCGCGAATGCTATAATAGAGTTTCAAATCCTTTTCCAACAGCGGTTATTTTAGTTAAGAGTTAAGAACTTTTTTTAGTTAAGAATTAAGAATTAAGAGTTAAGAAAAAAAGCTTTGAGGACATGGTCGTTAAACGAAAAACGTTAAACCAAAATTACCAATTACCAATTATCAATTATCAATTATAATTTATACTTAGTATAAATTATCCTCAGTCCAGCATCCTGCCGTGGTTATCGGCGAGGTTGACGATCTGCTCATAATGTTCGGCGTCGAGGTCCATGAAGTAGAAGTTCACGGGGTTCACCTTCTGTCCGCGCTGCACCACTTCGTAGTGTACGTGCGGTCCGGTGCTCTTGCCCGTGCTACCCGAGAGGGCGATGAGGTCGCCGCGCTTCACCGTCTGTCCGGGACGTGAGCGGTAGGCGCTCAGGTGGCAGTAGCGGGTGCGGTAGCCATAGCCGTGGTCAATCTCCACCGTCATGCCGTAGCCCTGCTCCCAGCCGGTGCTGGCGATGCGGCCGTCGGCCGTGGCAAACACCGGCGTGCCGATGTCGCAGGTAAAGTCCATGCCGTAGTGGAAGCGCACCGTGCCATACACCGGGTCAATGCGCGAGCCGTAGCCCGACGCCGTGTGCTTGAGGTCGTTGTTCGAGATGGGCTGGATGGCCGGCAGGTGGGCGAGCATGTCCTCGTGGTTCTTGAAAAACCCCACCACCTGGTTGAACGACTCCGACTGGATGTAGAGCTGGCGCGTCAGGAGGTCCATCTTCTGCGTCACGTTCACCACCAGCGCCGCGTCGTCCAGCGACTCCAGCGCCTCGTAGCGGTTCGTGCTGGCATAGCTGGCGCTCCTCACATGCTCCGACACCGGGTCGGCCATCAGCAGCACACGGTAGAGGTTGTCGTCACGCTGCTGGATGTCGCTCATCACGTCCAGCGCATCGTCAAGCCTGTGCGAGAGGATGTTATACTGTGTCAGCAACGCCGTGTTTTCACGACGCAGACGCCTGATGGTGCGCGATGTGCCAAACGACAGATACGTGACGCCCGCCGCTGCCGCCATCAGCAGCAACGTCAGCAGCACGCGCAGCACAATCGCCCTGAAACCTCCTTTTTTTTGCATTTTTTCCACAATTATCGGACAAAATTACAGAAACCTCACTATCTTTGCAAACTTTTTCAGAATAAATAAGAAAAAATCGTAAATTAAACAGCAAATCGTCCAATCGTCAAATCGTAAAACGTAAATCGTCAAATCGTAAATAATAATATGTTGTCAGCAAACGAAATCCGCGAATCATTCAAGAACTTTTTCGCTTCGAAGGGCCATCAGATTGTGCCCTCGGCCCCCATGGTCATCAAGGACGACCCCACCCTGCTCTTCACCAACGCAGGCATGAACCAGTTTAAGGACATCATCCTCGGCAACGTCGAGCCACAACACCGCCGCGTCGCCGACTCACAGAAGTGCCTGCGCGCCAGTGGCAAGCACAACGACCTCGAGGAGGTCGGACACGACACCTACCACCACACCATGTTCGAGATGCTCGGCAACTGGTCCTTCGGCGACTACTTCAAGCACGAGGCCATCGACTGGGCGTGGGAGTACCTCGTCGATGTCCTCCACCTCGACCCCGCCGACCTCTATGCCACCGTCTTCGAGGGCAGCCCCGCCGAGGGCATCGGCCGCGACGACGAGGCCGCAGCCTTCTGGCAGCAACACCTCCCCGCCGACCATATCATCAACGGCAACAAACACGATAACTTCTGGCAGATGGGCGACACCGGCCCCTGCGGACCCTGCTCCGAGATACACATCGACAGCCGCTCCGCCGCCGAGAAGGCCGCCGTCCCGGGCGCCTCGCTCGTCAATAAGGACCACCCGCAGGTCATCGAGATCTGGAACATCGTCTTCATGCAGTACGACCGCCGCGCCGACGGCACCCTCGCTCCCCTGCCCGCACGCGTCATCGACACCGGCATGGGCTTCGAACGCCTCGTGCGCACCCTCCAGGGCAAGACCAGCAACTACGACACCGACGTCTTCCAGCCCCTCATCCACGCCGTCGAAGGGCTCTCAGGCCTCCGCTACGGCACGGCCGAGCAGACCGACGTCGCCATGCGCGTCGTCGCCGACCATATCCGCACCATCGCCTTCTCCATCGCCGACGGCCAGCTGCCGGGCAACGCCAAGGCGGGATACGTCATCCGCCGCATCCTCCGCCGCGCCGTGCGCTATGGCTACACCTTCCTCGGCCAGCGGCAGGCGTTCATGTACCGCCTCATCCCCACGCTCCTCGACAGCATGGGCGACGCCTACCCCGAGCTGCGCGCCCAGCAGACGCTCATCGAACGCGTCATCCGCGAAGAGGAGGAGGCCTTCCTCCGCACCCTCGACACTGGCATCCGCCTCCTCGACCGCCTCATGGCCGACGCCCGCCAGCGCTCCGCCACCGTCATCAGCGGCACCGACGCCTTCACCCTCTACGACACCTACGGTTTCCCCCTCGACCTCACACAGCTCATCCTGCGCGAGAACGGCCTCTCTGCCGACATCGACGAGTTCAATGCCGAGATGAAGAAGCAGAAGGAACGCGCCCGCAATGCCGCCTCCGTCGATCTCGGCGACTGGGTGGTGCTCCGCGAGGGCGACACGCGCTTCGTGGGCTACGACACCACCGAGCACGACTGCCACATCTTGCGCTACCGCCGCGTCACGCAGAAGAACCGCTCCTTCTGGCAGCTCGTCCTCGACGTCACGCCATTCTATGCCGAGTCGGGCGGACAGGTCGGCGACACCGGCGTCCTCGTCTGCGACGGCCCCGGTGACCACCCCGTCACCATCACCGTCACCGACACCAAGAAGGAGAACGGCCTCACCGTCCACCTCACCTCCGACGACCTCGCCGCCCTGCCTCTCGACGGCGAGTGGATGGCCTGCGTCGATGCCGAGCGCCGCGCCGCCACCGCCGCCAACCACTCCTGCACCCATCTGCTCGACGAGGCCCTGCGCACCGTCCTCGGCACCCATGTCGAGCAGCGCGGTTCGCTCGTCACCCCCGACTCGCTCCGCTTCGACTTCAGCCACTTCCAGAAGGTCACGCCCGACGAGCTGCGTCAGGTCGAACACCTTGTCAATGCCAAGATCCGCGCCAACATCCCCCTCACCGACCATCGCGACGTCCCCATCGACCGTGCCCGCGAGCTCGGCGCCATCGCCCTCTTCGGCGAGAAGTACGGCGACCACGTGCGCGTCGTCCAGTTCGGCACCAGCGTCGAGTTCTGCGGCGGCACCCACGTCAGCGCCACCGGCATGATCGGCATGGTCCGCATCCTCTCCGAGAGCAGCGTCGCCGCCGGCGTCCGCCGCATCGAGGCCGTCACCGGCGCCCGCGTCGAGGACATGCTCGACGACCTGCAGGATCAGTTCGCTGCCCTCCGCCAGCTCTTCGTCGGCGCCCACGACCTCCGCGCCGCCGTCGCCAAGATGCTCGATGAGCACAGCGCCCTCAAGGCTCAGGTCGAGGCAGCCCAGCACGAGCGTGCCGTGGCCCTCGCCGACAGCCTTGTCCGCAAGGCCGTCGTCACCCCCTCCGGCTGCCGTGTCATCACCGCCACCCTCCCCTTCCCCGCCGACATCGTCAAGGACATCGTCTTCCGCCTGCGCACCCTCAGCCCCGACGCCACCCTCGTCGTCGTCGGCTCTGTGGCCGACGGCAAGCCCATGCTCACCGTCAGCGCCTCCGACGACCTCGTCAGCCAGCGCGCCGTCCATGCCGGACAGCTCGTCCGCGAGGCCGCCAAGCTCATCCAGGGCGGCGGCGGCGGACAGCCCCACTACGCCACCGCCGGCGGCAAGAACGCCGACGCCCTCCCCGCCGCCATCGACCGCGTCGTCGAGCTCGCTGCGCTCTGACGCCCCCGTCGCCCTATGGCCCCGCTCCTCCGTGTGGCTGTAGCCTTCGCGCTGGGCATCGCCCTCGCCGACACCCTCCAGTCCCTCCCCCACGCTCCCGCCGCCAACGCCTACCTTGGCGTGGCGGCGGGCTGCGCGCTCGCCGCCCTCCTCAT
>Ga0129306_1000809_pt1 | contig 42922 bp, 48 predicted proteins | sample P827metagenome_FD_94438 | JGI IMG/M metagenome (GOLD analysis project Ga0129306, IMG submission 94438) | Capybara group fecal microbial communities from Wisconsin, USA - P827 metagenome | ecosystem: Host-associated > Mammals > Digestive system > Large intestine > Fecal | place: USA: Wisconsin... | reverse complement strand
GAATCGAGCTTTCCGGTGACAGTATGAGAAAATAATCCTATATTTGCCAAACCAGGCTTGAAACGTTAACTCAAGTGGGTGGTTATCGCCGAAATGCCTGGGTGGTCATCGCCGAAATCCGCATTCCGACAGGAATGACATTGACGTTCTTTGGGAAAAGAATATCCATCTCATTGAAACTGCGCCCAAAGAATTGCCATCAATTGGTATTACAGGTGGAGAACCAACTCTTCTCGGAGACCGCTTTTCTGATCTAATCCGCCGGATCAGAACGACTCTTCCAGACACTGAGATCCATATTCTGACCAACGGCCGAGCTTTTGCCGACAAACAGTTTACCCGAAGGCTTGGTGAAATTGGCCCTCAAAAGATTCTTTTGGGAATTCCGCTCCATTCTGATAATCAGATAGATCACGATCTTATTTCCGGAGCGAAAGGAGCTTTTACAGAAACACTTTGGGGCTTGTACAACCTAGCTCGTTGGTCATTTGATATTGAACTTCGCGTCGTTTTGACAAAATTGAACTATCAACGTTTGCCTAAGCTTGCACATTTCATTTATCGAAATCTTCCGTTCGTGAAATATATTTCCTTAATGGGCTTAGAATACACGGGTTACACTATTAAGAATGCTGAACGGGTCTGGATCGATCCTGTAGAGATGGCTGATCCGCTGAGCGAAGCGACATTATTCTTAGCGTCGACGGGGCTTAATGTTTCGATATTCAATCTCACTCAATGCGTCTTGCCTGAAGGAGTTTGGCCTTTTGCAAGGAAATCTATCTCGGACTGGAAGAATAGGTTTGAGCCATTTTGCGACCGATGTAGAGTTAAGACAGAGTGCTGCGGTCTCTTTTCAACATCCTTAAAACAGAGCGCTCAGTTACACCCGATCCTGTGATAATAAGAGTATTGATAGGAATGCTATTCAAAAGATAACGGCAACTCGGGGTCGGGAGACCAGAATGGTTTATCGGTTATTCTACCTTCTTTGATCATCTGTATAATTTGCCCTGGATCTTCGACAACAGGGTATGGATATGAAATATCGAGGTTCGAATAATAAATCACCTTGAGACCTAGTTCTTCACATAGTTTCTTTTTGACAAGATCCCTTTCTTTGTTTTGCTCTAACCCGTCAATGCCTCCCCAAAACTCTACTGGTTGGAAATGCTGAATACCCTGGCATTCTATCACAATGTTGTGTTCTGGGAGGTAAAAGTCGAGATGTAAGGTTCCGTTATGGGTCAACCAATCGAAGGTCTTCTGCGGGATAAACGGAATGTCATGCTTTTTCAAAAGCGTAGTGATTGTGTCCTCCAGAACGCTATTATTACACATTGGACACCCCGCTCCGCGTATATGGCTTTTAGGCGCTTGAATAAAAGCACCATGCTTTCGACAAATGATTTTGATAGGAATACTACGATCCACATATTCCATCTGAGAGTAATCATACTTATCGCCATGAACTCTTTTGGCGACGGAAAGGAAATCATCAACTGACTTGGTAAGCCGGATACTCGTTTCTTCGTTATAGCACTTGCGGCACCCATGCCCCAAAATGTGGTCGTTAGGGTTTTGGATGAACTCACCATGCTTTGGACAAATGATGCAAACAGGCGTCTGGCTATTTACGTACTCTACCTTAGAATAATCGTATTTATCGTTATGCGCCTGTCTGCTCTTTTCAATGAAATAGTCACGGTCCATGTACGCCCCACTGCACTTTTGACAACCTTGCGTCTTCAGATGTGTGAATGGCGTCTGCCAGAAATCACCATGTTCCGGGCATACAATACAGACTTTACGCTTATATCCCTTCCACTCGACCTTGGAATAATCATACTTTCCGCCAAACCTATCATTTGAGATTTTGATAAAGTACTCCCTGTCAATGCCATAATTACCACCACACTTGGGGCAGCCACACTTTTGCTTCAAATGGCTACTGGGTGTAACCCAAAACTCGCCATGTTCGGGACAAACTATACAGACCTTATACTTATTTCCCCGATATAATACTTTTGAATAGTCAAAGTTATCCCCGAATCGAGCCTTAGAGGCCTCGATAAACTCTTCTGTTGTAGGAATATAGTTTCCCGTACATTTAGGGCACCCGGCGCCATTTAAGTGATTATGAGGTGTCTGCCAAAACTCCCCGTGCTCCGGGCAAATTATGCAAACCTTTTGCTCGGTTTGGCGATAATCTACCTTTGAATAATCGTATTTTCCACTATGCACCTTAGTCGCTTCTGTGATGAAGGCTTCCCGCGACTTTCGCTGCTTATCAGTCCTGTTCTTTATGGCACATAAGGGACAACCGGACTTTCTGCTAATGTGATTATCGGGCTCCTGCCAGAACTCTCCATGCTCTGGACAAATAATGCACATTTTTGTGTGAATACCTCGATAGACGGCTTTAGAGTAGTCGTATCTATCGCCGTGGACCTCTCGGGCACGAGCTATTATCTCTCCTATAGTACGCTTCTTAGGCATATTGATGGAATAACAAAGTTATCATTTTTTGCCGTAAAGAACGCTAAGGAGGCTCCTTCCGTGCTACGCCCGGCTCAAACCCCACAAACTCCAACTCAAAATCTTCAATCAAACCCTCCAACGCAGCGTGGTATTTCGGATCGACGTACTGCGCTGCCTTTAGGAAGGCTTCGCAATGCTTCTTAACCGGCTCCGCCACCGGCTTGCACCGGGTGTGGATAGGCCAGTCGGCGATGTCGATGTGGTTGGCGAAGTCTTCGGGGGTGGCGTTCTGCTGGATGATGGGGCTGACGGTGATGTTGACAGAGGGGGCAATTATTCATCTTCTCAATCCTTCTTTTGAAAAAAGCCCGGCGTTTTGCGCCGGGCTGGATTTGTTAACCCCACTTAATTCATGATCGGAATCGCGCGATTATTGGCAGAATTTATATCGGAGTCATTTCTGCGACGCTATTACAATCTTTGACAAAGATATAAGAATTTATCTTCGTTTGGCTATTCCATCAGCCATTTCAATAAATCTTCAACCGTCGCCGGCTTGAATCCTCTTGGCCGCAGGAGCTTAGCTCTCAGCATGCGGACAGAATCCGCATGCTGAGAGGCTTTGAGGGCTTGGCTTCGTATGTGCCAGCCGGAGACCATGATGTACTTGTCCCATCCGCATTCGGGGCAAGTGGCTTGCAGGTCCACGCGGCCGCTGAGGGGTGAGCCGTTGTAGCTGTAGGGCAGCAGCCGGTGGCCGCAGACGGGGCAGGGGGCCGTGAAGAGGTCTTTATGGTCTAATGTGTTTCGGATGAAGGTGCCCAGGTGGATGGGCGGTTCTGCCATCCTGGCCTGGATGCCGGCTACGGAATAAGTCATGTTCAGTTTGAGCGGGATGAAGTAGAAACGGTCGTTGTCCTTCCAGTCATCGAACTTCCGGTAGATATCGTTCGCATTGCGGAAGAAGCGGAGGGTGTCGAGCCGCAGCTCGTCGTTGAGGCGGAGCGCAGTGGCCTCCGCCGTTGCAAATTTGTCCTTTTTCATGGAACCATACTTTTTTTGATTGAACAATCCGCATCGTTTTGCCACCGTGGCTTCTGGTCTGCTCGGTTGGCGGCCCGTTTAGGGGCGCTCTTGATGATATCCAGATTATATACTTTTGATTTTCTTGTAGGAAGTTTTGCTTTTTTGCTGGCCTGGTTTGGCGTATTATACATTACTTTACAAATATTTGGAGCTTGTTCACTAATTAGTTAACTTTGATCGCAGAATGAAAGACTTCAATAAAACCAAACTGACCCCCATTGAGGACCTCATTTCTGAGGATTTCGGGGCCGTCGGCACTCCGGAGCGTGAACAATTCGAGATGGCGTGTGATGCTTTCATTATTGGTGAACAGCTGAAAGATGAGCGTCTTCGGGCAGGGCTGACGCAGGAGCAACTGGCTGAAAAGGTCGGCACGAAAAAGAGTTTCATTTCCCGGGTAGAAAGGGGCCATGCGGACATCCAGATTTCAACCCTGGTCAAACTATTTCAGGGCCTGGGGCGGCAAGTTAGTGTTAGAATATTATAGACCTGTTAAAACGATTTATATAGCCTTTAGCAAGTCCTCCATGCTTCCCACTACCGCATCGAACAGCTTGTACATCAGTTCGGGTTCTTCCATCTTCGGAATGTAGACGATGGTTCGCTTGCCGGCGCCCTTCATCCAGCCGGCTTCGGTATGGGCGGAGCGGCCACAGGGGAGGACGAGGACACAGGTATCAGCCTCATCAATGTCTGTCCAGCGGAAGCCATTGCCGCCATGCGGCGGATTGCGAAAATCATAGACTTCGTGCCCGGCTTCCTTAAGGCGGGCCACCACTTCGGGGTAGTAGGTGTTCCTCCAGCTGGAGGCGACGTAAATCTTGGCCATTGTCTTATTAATTAGTGTTCCCAAATGATCAGATCGCTATCGAGATGAACTTTCCTGGTTCTGCCGGCAGGGCCGTCAATGTAGTAGAAAGGGGCGGCTTTGTCGCCGGCTGCTTCGCGAAAGGCTTTTTTGATGCGTGACAGACTCACGTTGAGGTTGTTGGCATAGGGGTCTAGCAGCGCCTTGACGCTGGTCCTGATCTTGTTGAGGTCGTCACGTCCGGTGATGCCCAGATAGTATTTGAGAATCTCGTCTTCATGCTCTTGCAGTTCTTTCAGGGACGCGCCATCACGATGCCGGAGATAGAAGAAGTAGAGCGCTTTGGTCAGGTTGTCCAACTTCACTTCCTTATTGTCGTAATCGCTCAGGAAGATATTATTGGTAGTGGTAATGGTGAGGCGACTGAGCTTCACGCGATACCGGAGGATCACATAGAGGTCGTCGATGGTGATGCCGAATATGCGCTCGATGTTTTCCCATGCATCGAGAATAGCCTGGGTTCGGACGTCTGGCTCTTTTTCAAGGGTGGGCGCCTCGTCATTAGTGAACATAGCGTCCAGAAAAGAAGGTTGACGCGACGCATATTTTTTCTTCCTGACGGATTGCTTTTCACAGCATTCGGACACAGCTGCCGAACCGACAACACTGAACAGGATGTCGTTCTCTATCTCTTCTTCCTTCTGTATCTCCCGGATCTGCTGACGAATGTCCTCGACATAGGGAAGCATATCGGGCGGCAGTGCTTCCAACAATTCCGGCAGGAAGAGAATGTTGAAGCTATCAAAATCGATTTGCCTGTCTTCTTTCATTGAGATAGGTTTCAAGTTCTGTCACAAAGTTACTTATAATTACTTTCGTCACAAAACCCTGCAAGCCTTGCAGCTATTTGCATCCCTGTGAGCAGGGCGGTAGCTTTGCATCGTCATTTAAATACACATCGCACCATGAACATCTACAACGTGATCATTCTGGACGAAAGCGGGAGCATGTCGTCCATTTATCGTGAAACCCTGCAGAGCATGAACGAAGTGCTCGGCGGCATCCGGAAGAACCAGGAGGAGTTTCCTGACCAGCAGCACTTTGTATCCTTCGTGACCTTTGAAGGTAACGGCATCAGCGGCGTCAAGGTCCGCCGCGACCGCGTGCCCATCGGCAACATCAAGAACCTGACAGAGAAAGACTATCGTCCGGGCGGCTGCACACCGCTCTACGACGCGATGGGGAAGACCCTCAATGATATGGAAAGCCTCGTCACCGAGAACGACAAGGTCCTTGCGACCATCATTACCGATGGCTATGAAAACTCATCGACAGAGTATTCCGGCAGGACCGTCAAGACGCTGGTCGAGCGTTTGCGACAGAAGGGATGGGTCTTTGCCTACATCGGGGCTAACCAGGATGCCGTGGAGGTGGCGAAGGATCTGAGCATCGCCAATGCGCTGAACTATGATGCTACTCCCGAAGGGATGGTGGGCCTTAGATTCAGCATTTCAAAAGCCGGTCGGAAAATGTCCAAACTGGTTCACGAGGACGCTGACCTGCGTTGCTGCGCCAGCTTGTTCGAGGACGAAGAATAGTGAACGAAATAGTAGATCGTCAGAAGTACTATTAATCCGGATTGGCAATCCGGATTTCTTTGTGTATCTTTAAACCATAAAAAATGGCACATTACCCTTGCGAAACCTGCATTTATGATACTTACAACAACTCCTACCATTGAAGGACGCACCATTGTCGAGTACAAGGGCGTCGTATTCGGCGAGGTGATCGCCGGCGTCGATTTTCTCCGCGACATCGCCGCAAGCATCCGCAACTTTGTGGGTGGCCGCAGCGCTTCCTATGAAGAAGAATTGATCCGTGCCCGCGAGCAGGCGATGGACGAAATGCGGCAGCGCGCCGAGAAGTTGGGCGCGGATGCGGTGGTCGGCATCGACATCGATTATGAAGTCCTCGGCGCGAACAACGGCATGCTGATGGTGACCGCCTCCGGCACCGCCGTCAAACTGAAGGTTTAAAGACTAAGGCCTGAGCCCGTCGGCTATTGTTTGTAGCACTCGCGTGTCACGATCGGCTTTCCGTTGGCGTCGAGGAGCGGGGTGAGGCCGCCGCCATAGCCGCGACCGACATAGAGGTAATTGACGCCGGTTTCCTTGTCGATGATGACGACGGCATCGGTCATCAAGTTGAGGCCTTCTTTTTCCTTGATATCGAATCTGTCTTTTCCCATAGTCGTGATAATAAGTATCCAAAGATAGTCATTCTTTGTATTTCTTTGTGTAACTTTATCGCATAAACACGATTGTTATGGCACAATATCCCTGCGAAACTTGCAAATTAAGAGCACATTACGAGAAGAATCCCAAATCGTTCCGTGGAAAGTTCTGGCGCTGGCACATCAATTTCTGCCCGGGCTTCAAGGCTTATTTCACGCACCAGGATGAGGAGACGAGGGCTGCGATTCGAGAAAAGTATCATTATACAAAGTACCAGTGGTTATGAATCCCGGGACGGCACGGCCGGCGTTTACGCCGGATTTCATTACGGAACTCAAGCCGGATGAGGTCTTCGTTTTCGGCAGCAACCTGGCGGGCAGCCATGGCGGCGGAGCGGCGTATGTGGCCTGGCGGAAGTTCGGTGCCGTGATGGGGCAGGGTGTCGGCCTGCAGGGGCAGAGCTATGCCATTCCGACGATGCAGGGCGGGGTAGAGACCATCGCACCCTATGTGGATGAATTCATCGCCTTCGCGCAAGCGCATCCGGAGCTTTTCTTCTATGTCACCCGCATCGGCTGCGGCATCGCCGGCTTCCGGGATGAGGAAATCGCTCCGCTCTTCCTGGCCGCCCGGACGCTGGAAAATGTATGCCTGCCGGAATCGTTCGTCAAACTTTTGTCGTTATAGCGTTAGCATGAATCCGTTCCTACAATGAGAAAACTGGTTTTGGCGGGTATGCTGGTCTTGACCGGTATGCTCCTGACTGCCTGCAGATTGCCTGAAAGCCCTGTCGGCAAGGTAGAAGTAGAACTGCAAAATCCCATTATCCCTGGATTCAGCCCGGATCCGTCCGTTGTGTCGGTGGGTGAGGATTACTATCTGGTCAACTCCACCTTCCACTATTTCCCCGGTGTCCCGGTCTACCATAGCCGCGACCTGCAGAACTGGAGACAGATCGGCAATGTGCTGGACCGGCCCTCGCAACTCCCGCTGGAACAGGCCAACGCCTCGCTGGGCATCTATGCGCCGACGATCCGTTACCACGACGGCACGTTCTATATGATTACCACCAACGTGAGCGGCGGCGGCAACTTCATGGTGACGGCCACCGACCCGGCCGGCCCCTGGAGCGAGCCCGTCTGGCTGGAACAGCAGGGCATCGATCCTTCGCTCTATTTCGAGGACGGAATCTGCTACATGGTGTCGAATCCCGACAACACCATCACGCTGTGCGAGATCGATCCCGTTACGGGCGCCACGCTCAGCCCGGGCAGGCCTTTGTGGAGCGGCACGGGCGACCGTTTCCCGGAAGGACCGCACATCTACAAGAAGGATGGCTGGTACTACCTGCTGATTTCGGAGGGCGGCACAGAACTGGCCCATAAGCTTACCATCGCGCGCAGCCGTTCCATCTACGGCCCGTATGAGCCCCACCCGGAGAACCCGATCCTGACCCACTGTTCCCTCCGGGCACAGAACAGCAATATCCAGGGCACGGGCCATGGTGACTTCTTCGAGGCTGCCGACGGCACCTGGTGGGTCGTTTTCCTGGCCTATCGCCGCTACGACGGAGACTTCCACCACCTGGGCCGCGAGACTTTCCTGGCGCCTGTGACCTGGAAGGGCGGATGGCCCGTGATCAACGACGGGGAACCCGTGGCCGAGCGGATGACGGTCCGCATGGAGAAGATACCGGAAAAGCCGCAGCCAGACTCGCTGTACTACGACTTCTCGACCATCGGGCCGGAGTGGATGCACATCCAGCATCCCGTAGTTGAAAACTACAGTGTCAGCGACGGTGTCCTGACGCTCACGGGCAATGGCGACGGTTTCGACTGGGGCGGCTGGCATCCAACGGCGCTGCTGCGCCGCCAGCAGGCGCCTGAATGCCGCTTCGGCACGAAAGTACGCCTGCAAGGCGACGGAGAGGCCGGCCTGGCCCTCTACCAGACGCACAACGGCCACATTGAATTCCTGGTCCGGCGCGAGAAAGGGCGTTCGTCCGCCGTGGTACGCATCCGCCTGCACAGCATGCTGCATGAGCAGGCCGTGGCGCCGCTCTCACAGCCCGAAGCCCGGTTGGATGTGCGCGCCTATGGCGACCATTACGCGTTCGAGCTGAACGGAAAACCCTTCGCCAGCCTGGGAACCAAGCTGGTGAGTACCGAGATGGCGGGCGGTTTCACGGGCGTTACCGTGGGCCCTTACTGCCGCAGCGGAAAAGCCGATTTTACCGGATTTGACTGGGTGGAGTAGACTCGCTTATTTCGCGAAGCCGGCCTGACTCATCATCTGCTCCATCCGCAGGAATGCTTCATCCGGCAGGGCGCAGTGGTAAGCCATATCGTACACATAGGGGACCTTGACCGCATAATACGGAACCAGGCGCCTGGTGAACTCCCCAAGGACCTGGGGGTCCGTTGTGCCCAGATAGGCCGGAAGGAAGCAGTTCCAGTGCGCTTTCATCTGCTCCGGCGTAATGTGGAACAGGGAATCGGCCCGTTCCTGGCTCATTCTGTGCCCCATGATCCACATGATGCTGAGATCCCATTCCGGGGTTCCGTGGCTGAACTCTCCCACGTCGATCCACAGCGTGCGTTTCCCGTCGGTGATGATGTTGCCGATCTGGAGGTCTCCGTGGAGGCAGGTGGGGGTGTCCGGTACCGTTTCCAGAAATGCCAGTGCTTTCTGCTTGTGCGCTTCCGGGACAAGATTCTTCTCCTGGTAGAACCGGATCAGGACTTCCTTGTAGGAACGGAGCTGGCCGGGCGCAACCTTCGTGGCGTGAAGTTTCCGGGCCCATTCGGCAAAAGTGAGGGAGATTTCTTGCAGGCGCTCAGGCTCCTCGGAGATGATGCGCGTGAAAGAGCGTTTCCCCTTTACCAGTTGGTACTCAGCTCCGTATCGCTCTCCGTCCGTCACGAGCCGGTAGGGTTCGGGCGTCGGGATGCCCATTTCAAAAACTGTACGCGCCGTGTGGAATTCGGCTTTGGCCCTTTCGGCTTCAAAGCCGGGATTATAGAGTTTGGCCAGCGTGTCGCGCGTTTTGTTGATGTAGGAAACGGCGGTTCCGCCTTCTCCGGAGCGAACGTAATCGTTCAAATCAATTTTCTGATAGGAGTCCATACGGCAGTATGTGTTAAGGTTTGTTCCTTTATCGGGTCAGATATTTCTGTTTCATGCGTTCCTGCTCCGCGGCCGTGAAGCCCAGGGCCTGCTCCAGATAGTTCTGCAGGGAACCATACTGTGCATCAATCAGATCCAGCGTGCTTTCGAAGTTCTCCACGTTCACGCCCACCATGGAACGAATGAAGGAGAGTTCGGCTTCACCGCCGCCCTGCTCAAGGATCTTGGCCGATATGACATCCACGGTCTGTGCGTAAGAAACATTGGAAAGCGCAAAGTCCTCCACGATGGTTTCACGGCTGGCACCCAGTGCCGCCAGCACAAAGGCCGAACCCCATCCGCAGCGGTCCTTCCCCTGGGAACAGTGCCAGAGCGCACCTCCCTTCGCGTTCAAAACCCCGCGGAGGAATTCTCCGTAGCGCTGCTGCGAAGTGGTGTCCGATACAATGGCGGGATACAGCCCGGCGGCCATTTCCTGTGCCTTCGGATGGAAGGAATACTGGGTCAGGGCTTCCAGCAGGTCGGTCGACTGCGTCGTGGTCGTATCGGCGCGGCCGGCGGTAAAATTGGCAAGGAAAGCCTGGGGAAGCGTGGATAGCCAGGTATTGGTAACGCCTTCCATTTCGCGGTCCGGCTTGCTGCGGCGCTCTGCTTCAAAGCGAAAATCAAAGACATCGCTCAAGGCAAAACGGTCTTTCAAGAGAGCTACATCGCTGTCAGAAGCTTTGGAAAGCTCGCCGGAGCGGACCAGTGCCCCGAGACGGACGGTGCGTCCGTCCTGCATGACAAGGCCACCCAGTTCACGGGCGTTTTCAATACCTTCAAAAGAAAGCGTCCTGTCCCGGGGGACAGGAGAGCAGGCGGTTAATACAAGCAGGGGAAGCAAGACGCGAATGATAAATTTCATGGATTCTTCTTACAATCTTTGATGCACAAAGATATAAAAAAAGGTCATGTCCAAGGTAGAACACGGTTCAGAAAAGATTGCTAACTTTGCTAGAAATGAGGGGGGGGTGGAGCGGGGAAGAGTGGAAACAACTGGATTCGAACCAGTGACCCCCTGCTTGTAAGGCAGGTGCTCTAAACCAGCTGAGCTATGCTTCCGGGTTGGGAGTGCAAAAATAGAAACTTTTTGATAAATTGCAAAATATGATGAAAAGGCTTGTCTCTGTTTTGGCTGTCATGCTGTTGCTGGCGGGTTGCCAGAAATCCGCTTCGCCGGTGTCACCACGGGTGGTGAACGCCCTGGCAGACCTTCCGGCCCTTGTGGACTCGTGCGGTATTCCGGTGATGCAGTATTGCTATTTCTCGCCGCAAGGCGACATCCACCAGGTGCTCCTCCATCGGGATACGGCCTTCGATATGGCACAACCCATTGACGAACAGAGCATTTTTCAGGCAGCTTCCCTGAGCAAGCCGGTGTTTGCCTACATCGTGATGCGGATGGTGGACAGGGGAGAGATCGATCTGGATACACCGATTGCCGAATATACGGATATCGAGCGCTTCGACGATCCGGAGATGGCCCGGCGGCTGACGCCGCGCATGGTGCTCTCGCACCAGACTGGCCTCCCGAACTGGGCTGTAAGCCCCTCGTCGGACGAGTGGCCGACGAGCCGCATCGCGTTCAAGTATCCGGCGGATTCCTGCTTCGCCTATTCGGGCGAGGGCTATGCCTTCTTGCAGCGTGCCGTGGAGGCCATCCGGGAAGCTCCGCTCGATGCGATTGCCAGGGAAGAAGTCTTTGACCGCTTCGACATGCCGACCACGTCGTATGACTGGCTGCCTGCCTATGACACGCTGGCGCTGGCGGGCTTCAACCGCGACGGCGAAAACCGCGGCCAGGGCCGGCATCCCCGCGCCAATTGTGCGTATACGCTGCGCACCAATGCCACGGAATACGCCCGTTTCCTGCAGAACGCCTTGCTGAAAGGGGAGGGTCTCTCAAAAGAGGCTCACCAAGCCATGTTTACGCAGCAGGTTCACGCCCAGCGCTATGCCGACAGACCCCGCGGCTGCGATTCAACGGTGTCCTGGTGTCTGGGTTTCGGTGCCGTGAACGAGGACTACTACTGGCATTGGGGCGATAACGGTAACTTCAAGGCCCTCTGGCTCTTACATCCCGCTACCGGTGAGGGCTTCGTCTACTTCACGAACCGCGCCACCGGCCACGACTTCCTCGCCCCTTTCCTGAAAAAACTGACGGGAGACGACCTCCCGTTGGACGACTGGATCCGGAATTGAGATGCCGGATCAAGTCCGGCATGACGATCAAGTATGACAATCAGGCATGACTGAGAAGTGAGGGCTTTTGCGTGGAGGTAATATACCCCGAATCCACGCATCAGCCCTTAGAATCCGAAAATTTCTTCGATTTTCTGCATCAACTCGTAACGGTCCCAGTCCGCGCGGTTCGCGAAAACCAGGACGAGCGCGTTGTCTTCCGGGTAACGGGCAGCCAGAATCTTGAAACCCCCATTGTCCCCCGTGTGATAGATGACCTCCTTGGTCGAGTCCGTCTTCGGCTCGATAAACCAGCCATAGCCGTACCAGGTATTGGGGCGGTTCTGATAGTCGCTCCAGGGACTGTCGCTGACATAGGTGTGCGGCGACTGCGCATCAATGCGCGAAGCCTCACTGAACACCTTGTTAGCCCGTAACGCCTTCTCCCACTGCACGAACTCGTGCGTCGACGAGTAGGCGCCGCCATCCGGACGCGTGGCAAAGAAAGTCTCCTCGCCGTAGTCGTATTCGCGCCAGTTTTTCGGTTCGTCCGACGGCTGCGTATTGGCCGTACGCTCTTCCGGCATGTCCGTTACGTCCGCATACTCGTAGCCATGCGCCATGTTCGGAATCAAATCCTGGTGATTCGGATCGAAATAGCAGGTCTTCTCCATGCCGGCCGGCCGGAAAATGTGCGCTGCCACATAGACATCGAACGGCTGCCCGGATACTTTTTCCACAATGGCGCCGCACAGCACGAAAGTCGGGTTGATGTATTCGTAGGCCGTACCCGGCTCAAAATGAACGAAATCCAGCTCCGGCAGGAACGACATGGCCAGTGCCTCGTCGCCCGTGAGCTTCAGTTCGCGCGGAATACCGCCACGGGCATCCGGCACACCCGAAGAGTGGGCGAGCAGATGCTTGATCCGGATGTCCTTCCAGAAGGGTGCCTTGAACTCCGGAAAGTATTTGGACACAGGGTCTTCCAGCGACAGTTTCCCTTCTTCGGCCAACTGCAGGATGGCAACGGCTGTGAACTGCTTCGACACCGAGGCGATGTTGAAGAACGTGTTGCCGTCGATGGGCACTTTCGTGTCGAGGTCAGCGATGCCGTAGCCCTTGTCAAAGACGATGTCGTCGCCCTTCAAGACCAGGACGGCTGCGCCCGGCTCGTCAGCTGGAAACAGGGTGGAGCATAGTTGGTCGAGATTTGCAACTTGCTCGTTGTCAGGGTTATTCTTGCAGGATACCATAAGTGTGAGCAGAACGAGGAGGAGGAAATAGAAGTGTTTCATAGCACGTGCGGTGTTACAGATTTCTGCGGAGCAAATCCAGGGCGTAGGAGGCGAAACGCTCGATGTTGACCGCGCGGGAGGAGGCGAAATGAACGCACTGCGTGGCCACTTCGACGCGGCCGTCCGGCAACTTTTTAGCGGCTGCAAGCCAGGCGGTTCCCACGGGTTTCCGGGGCGAACCGCCGCCCGGACCGGCAATGCCCGATGTCGCTACGGCGTAGTCTGCGTCGAGGGCCCGCAGGACACCGGAAGCCATCTCGCGTACGCAGGCTTCGCTCACGGCACCATGCTGCGCCAGGGTCTCTTCGTGAACGCCCAAAACCTTCATTTTCACTTCGTTGGAATAGGAGGTAACGGAGCCTTTGTAGTAGTCGCTGCAGCCCGGAACGGAAGTGATGAGTTCGGACAGGTGGCCGCCCGTGCAGGATTCGGCCAGCGCGAGCGTCTTGCCGGCGGCGCGCAGTTTGTCTCCGATGACGTTTTGCAGGGTGTCGTCGCCTTCGCCGTAGATGGCATCGCCGAGAATGGCTTGTAATTCAGTCAGATAAGGTGTAAAGTCGGCCTGGCCGCCGAACTGCGTGAGCCGTAGGCGTACGCCGATGGTCGGATTTGGCAGGTAGGCCAGGTGGATGTTGGCGGGCAGCGCGTCTTCCCAGGCTTCTATCTGCTTGGCAAGGGTCGATTCGGGGATGCCGAAAGTCACGACGGTATGATGCGTAATTTCTTCCAGATCAAAGTGATGGCGGATGTCTGCCATCACATCGGGCAACAGACCGATCGCCTCGAAAGGCACGCCGGGCAGGGAGTAGAGGGCTGAACGGCGGTGCTTGCCGAGCCCGTAGAAAGCCATGCCGGGTGCCGTGCCCAACTTGTTGGGAATCACCGTACAACTGTCCGGAACGAGTGCCTGGGCGCGGTTGGTGTCAATCAAAGGAATGCCGCGGGCGCTGAGGATGCGCTCGATGTGCGCCATCTGTTCGGGTGACTGCTTGTAGCCACCGGCACCCGAGAGTTCACGGAGCGCGTCTTTGGTGATGTCGTCCTTCGTGGGGCCGAGGCCGCCTGTAACAATGACGATATCGGTGTTTTCCAGGCAGTTACCGAGTTCGCTGATGATGCGGGCGCGGTCGTCTCCAATGGAGGTCATGTATTTCACTTGGATGCCCAGCAGGTTGAGCTGGCGGGCGATGTGAGAGGAGTTCGTGTCGACGATCTGGCCGATGAGAATCTCATCGCCGATGGTGCAGATCGAAGCTGTTTTCATCTCTTTTCCAGATATTTATTGATTCTTTTGATCAATGCGGGACCGTAGCGGAGCGGAGAATTGGTGACGGCGATCAGGTCTGCGCCCGTGTCGAGCAGTTGGGCGGCCTGTTCCGGATCGGAAATTTCCGCCATGGCAATGACCGGCAACAGCCCTTGCGTCTTTTCGCGGATGACGGAGACCTCGTCGGCATGGACCATCACGGCATCGATGCCGCTGCGGAGCATGTAGTCGGCCAGTTGGTCGAGCACCTGCGGCGTCAAGTCGCGGTTGAGCTTGAAAATGATGGGTTTATACTCATCGTTGTAGCGGCGCAGGTCGAGCAGATGCTCGATGACCTGAGAGACCGTCGTGTTGAGCGATATGTTGAGCACAATGGCGTCGACAAAGTCGTAGATCAAGGAGAACGAACGCTGTATGTCCTTGATATTGCTCAAGTTGCCAAAGATACGGATGTCTTCGCTGCGGTTCTGAAGATGCGGAATGGCGTGCATCACGTTGCGCAACGGGCCGATTTCGATGAAACTGGGGGAGTAGCAGGCAATGACGTCGGTATACTCGCCGCGTTTGTCGATGCCTGCGGCTACGCCGATGGGGCACGAGAATTCCATGCCCATGAGTTCCTTTTTCAGGGTCGGCGTATTCCTTTTATAAAAGGCTTGCACCACGGGCCGCAAAAAAGGAGCGATCTTCAGGATTCGAAGCGAAGAGATCGGTCGTGCAGTCATAGCGACTACAAATTTAACGATTATTTCTCTTCGAAGGTACCGTCGGTGAAAAAGACGATGATGCGGGCGATTTTTTTGCCACTTTCAGACGGGGTGGCGGTGGCCGTTGCTGGTTTTACGCGATTCTCAACGACTTGAGCGGGCTGAATTTCGGTGTCAAACTCTTGAAAATCAGGGAATAATTCCTCGTTCTCAAAGGTCTCGGATTCTGCAGGTTCTGTATAAAACCCGGGTTTTGGCAGGGGATCGGGCTGCGGATGGTCATTTTTATAGGGCCGGCCCTTGCCCAGGACGAGCCATTCGTAGTTGATGTCGGGGAAGGTCGTCATCATCCGCTGGAGAAATTCGAAGCTCGGCTTGTTACGCCCGGACAGGAGATGGGAGACCCCGGATCGCTGGATGCCCATCTTTTCAGCAAAACGGGCAGGGGAGAGATTCTCCATGTTCAAAAACTGCTGCAATCTGTCATGCATAACGGCTCATTTTATCGATGTACAAATGTAACAATTAATTCAAAAACGAGAAAAGAAATTGTGGACAATTTTCACGATTTTCAACATTTACAATTGTGTACAATCTAAAAGATACAGAAGTAGGCGGGCAGTAGAAATGGAAACCAATAAAGAATAACTTTAGATACCGATAGTATCATACTAGGAATCAGTATGATAATTTGAATTATCTCTATAAAATCAAGCCAAACCCCTCCCCGGTTTATTGATTTTAACCAAGTAATACTTGATATCTAATACATAAAGTACTGGGAATCAGATATAATTTAGTTGTATTGTGATGGAAGTATCATAACAGTTGTAAAGCAAATCAAAATAGTATCAGTTTGTTGACTATGAATAAACCCCAAGAGGTGAAATGTGTAAACACATTTTTGAATGAAACAAATGTAAACAATTGGTGGGCGATAGATAAACTTGTATTTGACTGCCTAAAATTGTAATTTTGCAATCGCGAAAAATGATGCAATGGTACAGGAAATCCGCATAGCAGACTACGATTACCCCCTTCCGGAGGCCCGTATAGCCCGTTATCCGCTTGCGCAGCGCGATGATTCCAAGCTACTTGTGTATACAAATGCGAGCGGAAGAGTGCCTGAGAATCGAAAATTTCGCGACCTGGCGGCTTATCTCCCGGAAAAATCGCTGATGGTGTTCAATAATACCAAGGTGGTACCGGCCCGCCTCCTCTTTCAGAAGGACACTGGCGCCCTGATTGAGATCTTCTGTCTGGAACCCGCTGATCCTGAGGACTATGAGTTGTGTTTTGCAACGACTTCCAGCTGCTCCTGGAAGGCGATTGTCGGCAATGCCAAACGCTGGAAAGAAGGGGCGCTTCATCTGTATATCGCTGAAGATCACGCAGATGCACCTTTTTTGCGTGAGATTGACCTGACTGCCGAGCTGATCCGGCGGGAAGGACGTGCTTCCTGGGTCCGTTTTGCCTGGAAAGGCGGTCTTTCTTTCTCGCAGGTGATGGATCATGCCGGCAGAATCCCTATTCCGCCCTATTTGCGGCGCGATACAGAACCGATCGACCTGGAGCGCTACCAGACCTGGTATGCGCGCAGAGAAGGCTCCGTAGCGGCCCCAACAGCCGGTTTGCACTTCACACAGAGGGAGTTAGATGATGTTGACGCCAAAGGAATCCGACGTTTTAACCTCTGTCTGCATGTTGGAGCCGGCACTTTCCTGCCGGTCAAGAGCGAGACGATCGGCGATCATGCGATGCACAGTGAACCTTTTTCGGTTTCCCGTGAGCTGCTGCAGGCGCTGGCAGACAAGGAAGAAACCCCGCTGACCGCTGTCGGAACGACGTCCACACGCTGCCTTGAATCTCTCTATTTCCTTGGCGTTCAATGCATTGAGAAAGGAAAGCCGGGCGTTGTTGAGCAATGGGAACCATATCGCGCAGCGGGTTATTCCTATTCTCTCCGCGAATCCATGCAAGCTTTGCTGGCTTATATGGAGGCGGAAAAGCTCTCCGAACTGGTCTCACGGACCCAGATTATCATCGTCCCCGGCTACCAGTTCCGCGTAATTGATTACCTCGTGACCAATTTCCATCAACCCAAGAGTACGCTTCTGCTCTTGATCGGTGCTTTCGTAGGGGAGGAATGGCACAGGATTTACGATTTTGCCCTGGCGAATGATTTTCGTTTTCTGAGCTATGGAGATTCCTCGCTTTTACAGCGAAAAATGAACAAATAGAAAAACTTTTGAACAAATATGAAAACGATTTTTGATATCAACGGATTCATAGTCAATGCATTGGGCTTTTCGAACGGAATCTGGCTCCTGACTGCCTCGATCCTGTTCGCACTGCTCTGTTTCTGCTTTGTACTGACGGTCCGGAACGGTCGGATGAAGCCCCGCGCTTTCTGGATCGAGACGCTTTGGCTGGCGCTTGCCTATGCCGTCCTGATGTTGCTCGGGCGCGTGGCCTGGGCGCCTGAAGGGGGACAGGCATGCTGGCGTCCGGCGCAGCCGATGCTGGTATGGCTGGGCGCAGCTGTTGTTATTATTTCCCTGTGTGTCTGGTACTTCCGTCGTCGTAAAAAGCGTTTTGCCGATCAGGTTTCTTCTACAGCCATCCGGCGCAGTGCCGCGGGCAGCGGGGCGGCCAAGTACTGTTTTGCGTTGCTTTTCGCCAGCATGCTGGTTTCCAGCGTGATTTGCGGCCTGCGTATCGCTTGTGGCGACAGTATTGTCCATCTGGTCGTTTCCATGGCTCTCGTCGTTCTTGTTATGTTGCTTAATGCGCTGACGGGGTGGCGTTTCTGGTATTTAATTGGAGCAGTACTTCTGCTTGTTTACGATCTTCTCTGGATGCAGAATGTCCTGGCGCGGACAGACTTTGGCTATATGCCGCTGCTGGCCATGCTGCCGTTGTGCCTGGCGACGATCCTTCCGCTCTTTACGCTCGGCACGCAAAAAAAATGAGTCATGTCACAGTACGACGATATCCGGCCTTACAACGACGTTGAAACCGCTGCCGCCCTCAAGCGGGCCTCGAACAACCGCTTGATGGAGCAGATATCCGCCTTTTTATTTCCTGGAAAAGACCCTGATATCCTGCGCAATACGCTCAATACCATTCACAGCGTGGATGATTTCCAGGCGCGTGTCATGTTCCCGGCGGTGCGCACCATCCTGGGGAGAACGACCAAGGGTTTGACTTACAGTGGATTGGAGTGGTTCGAAAACCGGTCGACCTATACGTTGTTGTCTTCTCACCGTGACATCGTGCTCGATTCGGCCTTCATCCAGTATATTTTCCACGACAACGACCTGCCTTTCTCGGAGATCGCCGTCGGCGACAATCTGATCTACAACAGTTTCGTGGAAGACCTGATGCGCTCCAACCGCATGATCAAGGTCGTGCGCGGCGGCCAGCCGCGGGAGTTGTACGCATTCTCGAAGCATCTGTCGTCCTATATCCGCATGCGCCTGTACGACGAGCTTCCGGCCTCCGTCTGGATCTCGCACCGTAACGGACGCACGAAAAACGGATGGGACGAGACGGAGCAGGGGCTGCTGAAGATGCTGTCGATGAGCGGGCCCGCGGATTTTGCGGACAATATCAAGGAGCTGCGCATCATGCCGGTCGCCATTTCTTACGAGTACGAATCCTGCGGACTGAAAAAGGCCTACGAGAACTATATCACGCAGATGATGGGGCGCTATATCAAGCGTCCGGGCGAGGATCTGGAGAGCATTGTGCTGGGCATCATGCAGCAGAAGGGGCACGTGCACGTGGCGTTCTGCCAGCCGTTGACAGATGCTGAGATCGACGCCTGTGCGGCGATGGACAAGAATGAGCGTTTCCGGGCGCTGGCGCGCATCATAGACGAGCGTATCCACAAGGCGTGGCGTATCTGGCCGACGAATCTCGCTGCGGCGGAGCTGCTGCGGGGGGATAAGCCCAGCGATCCGTATGTTACCCAGCAGTTTGAGCAGTTTATCAAGGAGGATATTGATTCGTTGCCGCGCGATCCCGACCTGCGCCGCGTGATTCGTGAGAATCTCTTGAAAATCTACGCGGCTCCTGTGCTGAACAGATAACGGCTTTCCTGCCGTTTATTACTTGTTTATAAATCGCGCCAGAGGGCGCGATTTCTCTTTGTATTGATGGCGAAAATGATTAAATTTGCAGATTAAGCGAAAGCAAACGATCATCAAAATCAATACAATCCATATGAAAAAGAACATCACGTTGAAAGAAGCCGTCGGCATGATCAAGGACGGCTCTTCGATTATGATTGGCGGCTTCCTGGGAACAGGTGCACCGAAACAGATTGTCGACGCGCTTGTGGAAAGCGGCGTCAAGGATCTGACCATCATCTGCAACGACACCGTCTTTGACGGCAAGGGCTGGAGCAAGCTCATTGAGAACCATCAGGTGAAGGAAATCTATGCGTCCTACATCGGCGGCAGCAAGGCGTCCATCGAACAGATGAATACCGGCCAGCTCAAGATGAATCTCGTGCCGCAGGGCACCCTGGCGGAGCGCATCCGTGCCAAGGGCGCCGGCCTGGGCGGCATCCTCACCCCGACGGGCCTCGGCACCGTGGTCCAGGAGGGCAAGCAGGTCATTTCCGTGGACGGCAAGGATTATCTGCTCGAGAAGCCCCTCGGCGCTGATTTCGCGCTGCTGGGCGGCAGCATCGTCGACGAATCGGGCAACGTGTTCTACCGCGGCACCACCAAGAACTTCAACCCGATGATGGCCCAGGCCGCGAATACCGTGATCGTCGAGGCCGAAAAGCTGGTGAAGGTAGGGGAGATCGAACCGGAGTCCGTCCATACCCCGGCCCTGTTCGTGGACTATATCTATGTCGAACAGTAAATCAGCACGACGATGGCTCAGTACAAATCCATGATCCGTGTCCGCATGAGCGCCAAGGATGCGCACTACGGCGGAAATCTGGTGGACGGTGCCCACATGCTGCACCTTTTCGGCGACGTCGCCACAGAACTGCTGATTCTCCGCGACGGCGACGAGGGTCTCTTCAAGGCCTATGACATGGTGGAATTCATCGCGCCGGTCTATGCCGGCGATTTCATCGAAGCCACGGGCGAGATCGTCTCCGAGGGCAATACGTCCCGCAAGATGGTGTTCGAGGCCCGCAAGGTCATCGCTCCGCGCCCCGATATTTCCGACTCCGCCGCCGACCTGCTCGAAGAGCCTGTGGTCGTATGCCGCGCCAGCGGAACCTGTGTAACCCCCAAGAAATGCCAGCGCAAGTAATGGACAAGCTCATCATCACCGCCGCCATCTGCGGCGCAGAAGTCACCAAGGAACAGAATCCTGCCGTCCCGTATACGGTGGAAGAGATTGTCCGCGAAGCGAAGAGCGCCGTCGATGCCGGTGCCGCGATCGTGCATCTGCACGTGCGCGAAGACGACGGCACGCCGACACAGAGCAGCGCCCGCTTCCAGGAATGTGAGGACGCCATCTACAAGGTCTGCCCGAACGTCATCCTGATTCCCTCGACCGGCGGCGCCGTGGGCATGACCCCCGAGGAACGCCTGCAGAGCACCGACACCACGCCGATCCCCGAAATGGCTACGCTGGACTGCGGTACCTGCAACTTCGGCGACGAGATCTTCGACAATACGATGCCGACCATGCGTGCCTTCGGCAAACGCATGCTCGAACGCGGCATCAAGCCTGAATACGAATGCTTCGAGATGGGTCATCTCGACACCATCCTGACCATGGCCCGCAAAGGAGAGGTTCCCGGCGCGCCCATGCAGTTCAATTTCGTGCTCGGCGTCCCCGGCTGTACCTCTGCGACGGTCGATAATCTTGCCTGGCTGGTGAAGAACATTCCTGCCGGCAGTACTTGGACCGCCACCGGCATCGGCCGCCACGCCTTCACCCTGGGCGCCGCGGCCATCGTGATGGGCGGCAACGTCCGCGTCGGCTTCGAGGACAACCTGAACCTCGCCAAAGGCGTTCCCGCCAGGAGCAACGGAGAACTGGTCGCCAAGGTCGTCCGCCTCGCGAACGAACTCGGCCGCCCCGTCGCCAACTCCGACGAAGCCCGCGAAATATTGGGCCTCAGAAAACGATAGTTGATGATAAAGGGCGTAGCAGAGCGGGTGGTTTTTGGAGCCGCGAGCATTTTTAGCGAGCGGGACAAAAACCAGAGCTCAGCGGAGCCCGATAAATGATGACTGAAGAACAACAAAAACAACAATAACCTGAATATGGCACAAAAACACGGAAACAAGTACGGAACACACCGCGTCATCGAACCCAAAGGCGTGCTTCCGCAGCCTGCAAACAAACTCGACAACAACATGGATGAGATCTGGGACAACGAGATCCTGATCGACGTCCAGACCCTCAACATCGACTCCGCCTCCTTCACCGACATCCACAACTACGCCAAACAACAGGCCGGCGAAGGCGCCAGCGAGGCGAAGATCATGGAAGAGGTCAAGAAAGAGATGCTCCTGAATGTGGAACTCCAGGGCAAGCACCGCAACCGCCGCACCGGCTCGGGCGGCATGCTCCTGGGCAAGGTTGAGAAGATCGGCGACGCCCTCAAGGGCAGGATCGACCTCAAGGAAGGCGACCGCATCGCCACGCTCGTGAGCTTGAGCCTCACCCCGTTGCGCATCGACGAGATCCTTGAAATCCGTCCCGACGTGGACCAGGTCGACATCAAAGGCAAGGCCATCCTCTTCGAGAGCGGCATCTACGCCAAGATCCCGACCGACATGCCCGAGAAACTCGCTCTCAGCGCCCTCGACGTGGCCGGCGCCCCCGCGCAGACCGCCAAGCTCTGCCAGTACGGCCAGACCGTCGTGATTCTCGGCGCCGGCGGCAAGAGCGGCATGCTCTGCGCCTACGAGGCCAAGAAACGCGTCGGTGTCACCGGCAAGGTGATCGGCATCGCCAACAGCCCGCGCAGCACCCAACGCATCAAGGACCTCGGCTTCTGCGACGTCGTCGAGAGTGCCGCCGGCATGACGCCGGTGCAGGTCTACGAGATGGTGGAGCGCCTGACCGGCGGAAAGATGGCCGACGTGACCATCAACTGCGTCAACGTGCCCGACCAGGAAATGACCGCCGTGCTCTGCACGAAGGATGACGGTGTGGTGTACTTCTTCTCGATGGCCACCAGCTTCACCAAAGCTTCGCTCGGTGCGGAAGGCATCGGTGCCGACGTCAACATGATCATGGGCAACGGCTACACCAAGGGCCACGCCGAATTCACCCTGCAGGAACTCCGCGAAAGCCCCGAGCTCCGCAAGATTTTCGAAGAACTCTACGCCTAAGACGCCATGAACGTTTCCAGAAGAAAAGAACTCTTTCCGGAAGTGACCGACGCCCAGTGGAACGACTGGAAATGGCAGGTCAAGAACCGGATCGAGACCCTCGATGAACTGAAAAAGTATGTCAAGCTGACCGCGGAAGAGGAGGAGGGCGTGAAAAAATGCCTTTCCACGCTCCGCATGGCCATCACCCCGTACTATATCTCGCTCATCGATCCGGACGACCCGCACGACCCCGTGCGCAGACAGTGCATCCCCACGGCCGCCGAGACGCACCAGGCCGCAGCCGACCTGCTCGACCCGCTGCATGAGGACGAGGACAGCCCGACGCCGGGCCTGACCCACCGCTATCCCGACCGCGTGCTGCTGCTGATCACCGACATGTGTTCGATGTACTGCCGCCACTGCACCCGCCGCCGCTTCGCCGGCCAGAAGGACGACGAAAGCCCGCGCGAGCGCATCGACAAGGCCATCGAATACATCCGCAACACCCCCGAGGTGCGCGACGTGCTCCTGTCGGGCGGCGACGCCCTGATGGTGAGCGACGCCTGGCTGGAAGACATCATCCGCCGCCTGCGCGAGATTCCCCACGTGGAGATCGTCCGCATCGGCACCCGCACCCCGGTCGTCTGCCCGCAGCGCATTACCCCCGAGCTCTGCAACATGCTCAAGAAATATCATCCGATCTGGCTCAACACGCACTTCAACCATCCGAACGAGGTGACGGCCGAATCGTCGGCCGCTTGCGCGCGCCTGGCCGACGCCGGCATTCCGCTCGGCAACCAGAGCGTGCTGCTGCGCGGTGTGAATGACTGTGTGCACGTGATGAAGCACCTGGTCCATGAACTCGTCAAGATGCGTGTACGCCCGTACTACATCTACCAGTGCGACCTCTCGATGGGCCTGGAGCACTTCCGTACGCCCGTCAGCAAAGGTATCGAGATCATCGAGGGCCTGCGCGGCCACACCTCCGGCTATGCCGTGCCGACCTTTGTGGTGGACGCTCCCGGCGGCGGCGGCAAGACCCCGGTCATGCCGCAGTATGTGATCTCCCAGGCGCCCGGCAAGGTGGTCCTGCGCAACTTCGAAGGCGTGATCACGACCTACACCGAACCCACGGAGTATCATGCGGAATGCCACTGCCCCGAGTGCCGCAAGAAGCTCGAAGGCGTGGCCGGCCTGCTGGAAGGCCAGCGCATGTCGATCGAGCCTGCGTACCTGGAACGCAAGGAACGCAGCAAGAACCGCAACAAGAAGTAATGCCTTTCGTAGGGGAGATACTCAAGCACCGCAGCGTGTCGATTGTCGGCCTGTCGAAAAACGCCGGCAAGACGGAGTGTCTCAACTATATTCTCAAGCGTCTGCCGCTCGATTATTTCAACGTAGCGGTGACGTCGATCGGGATTGACGGGGAGACCACCGACCAGGTGACCGGTACCGCCAAGCCCGAGATTACGGTACGGGAGGGGATGTTCTTTGCCACGAGCGAGAAGCATTTCCGGCAGAAACGTCCCCTTTCCGAACTGTATGCGGTGAGCGATGAGGACACGGCCCTCGGGCGCGTGGTTACGGCCAAGGCTCTTCAGGAAGGGAAAGTGCTGCTGAGCGGGCCCTCGGGTTCTTCGGCCCTGAAGCGCTGGATGCATTCGCTGGACGGTTTTGGGATCGACCTGATCCTGATCGACGGCGCGCTGTCCCGCCTGAGCACGGCGTCGCCCGCCGTAAGCGAGGCGATGGTGCTCTCCACGGGGGCCGCTTTTTCCGCGAACATCCGGGACCTGGTTAACAAGACGGCCTATGTGGTCGAACTGATCGGTCTTCCGCTGTATGTGGGCCCGGAACCGAAGCTGCGCGTCTCGTCGTTTTCCGCGCTGGACGCGGGCATGCTCAAGGGACACCGGGTGGTGGAAGTGGAAGGCGCCCTGACCGACCGGTTGCTGACTGCAGCCAAGAATGCGATGGTGGAAGAGCCGCTGGAACTGGTGGTGGGCGATTTCACCAAGGTTTTCTGCTCGCAGGACCTGTACCGGGCGTTCCTGCGGCGGGACGGACGGATTTCCGTCCGGATGAAGAGCCAGCTGCTGGCTGTATGCGTCAACCCGAAAGCGCCCAACGGCATCGTCCTCGACTCGGACGCCCTCTGCCGGGAACTTTCCGCGAAGATCGGCCTGCCTGTGTATGACATTGTTAAGAACGAATATGAAGTTTCGTGAGATCGTAGATAGTCCCTGCGGCATCCGCTACCTGTTCGATGAACTCGAACTGCAGAGCGGGTTTGCCCGGAAAGTCCTGCTGGACAGCGAGATGATGGTAGATGCCGGGCAGATTGACCAGGCTTACGCTTCGCTGCGCGGCTATTACGAGCTGGTGCTGACCGACCGCCGCCGGGTGGAAGACATGCGTTTCCGGCTCCAGAATCTCCGCGATATTACCGCCACGCTGGCCGCCCTCGCGGACGGCGCGACGCTCGATGAGATCGAGTTCTTTGAAATCAAGCACCTGGCCATGCTGGCCGAATCGCTCGCGATGGGGACGGACATGGACAAGGTGATCGATATCCTCGATCCGGACGGGCTGAAGATCGGCACGTTCTATCTTTATGATTCTTATTCCGGAGAACTGCGCCGTCTGCGCGCGGAAGTGGAGCTCGATCCCGAGGACGCCCAGCTGCAGGAGGAACTGGCCAACGAAGAAGACCGGCTGAAGAAGTTGCTCTGCGACAAGCTCCGGCCTTATGCCGTGACCTTGCAGCAGACGCTGCGTGCCCTGGCTGAGCTGGACATCTCGCTGGCGATGGCCGTGCAGATGCATGTGGAAGACCTGGTCATCCCTGCGTCGGGAAACAGCACGCAGGTCTGCGGCATGTTCCATCCCGGCGTCCGGGCCGCCCTCAAGGCTTCCGGCCGGGAATTCCAGCGGGTGGATTTCTCCTTCGAGCGCGGGGTTCCGGCCACGGTGATCGGTGCCAATATGGGTGGCAAGACCGTGGCGCTCAAGACCTTGTGCATGCTGCAATATCTCTATCAGTTCGGCTTCGCACTGCCGGTGACTTCGGCGGTGATGACGCCGTTCGACGACATCCGCTTCTGTATCGGAGACGAACAGGACGAAAAGACGGGCCTGTCTTCTTTTGCCGCCGAGATGCAGCGCATCGACCGCGCCATCGCGGCGGCGGAGACCGGGAAGCGGGTGCTGCTGCTGGTCGACGAGCCGGCCCGGACCACCAACCCGGTGGAAGGGACCGCCCTCGTGTCGGCGCTGCTCGAACGCCTCTCCGACAAGACCGGCCTGGCGCTGGTCATGACGACCCATTATACGGTGGAACACGCCGGACAGTGCTGGCGTGTCCAGGGCCTGCTCCCGGGCACGAAAGGGAGGAAAATGGATTACCGGCTCGTCCGTACGGCGAGCCACGAAGTGCCCCACGAGGCACTCAACATCGCGCGGGAACTGGGTATCGATGCGCGGTGGATTGAATTGGCTGACACTATAATGAAGAAACTATATGAATAAAAGTAAACTTGGATTGGACCAGCAGAAGGTCGACCGGGCGCGCCAGCTCGCGCGGATGATTGCCGAAGACGTGCAGTCGTTCGCCGACGGCTACACGACCGTGGCCGTGGAACGCACCATCTGCCGCCTGCTGGGCATTGACGGCGTCGACGAAAACGAAGTGCCGCTGCCCAACGTGGTCGTGGAAGCCCTCAGGGGCGCCGGTGTGCTGGGGCAGGGCGTGATGTTCTACATCGGCAACGCGATGGTGGCCACCGGCAAGACGCCCCAGCAGATCGCCGAGGCGGTGGCCGACGGCTCGCTGGACCTGACGAAAGTTCCGATTGCCGGCAAAAAGAGCGCGGACGCCGCCCTGCAGCCCGTCATCATGGGATCGATCGAGCGCATCCGCCAGCGCAGGAACCGGCGCGAACAGTATCTGAAGACCCTGGGAGAAGGGCCGAAGCCATACCTATATATCATTGTGGCAACGGGCAACATCTATGAGGATGTCGTCCAGGCAGAGGCCGGCGCCCGCCAGGGAGCCGACGTAATCGCGGTGATCCGCACCACGGGCCAGTCGCTGCTCGACTATGTGCCCTACGGTGCCACGACCGAAGGCTTCGGCGGCACTTTCGCTACGCAGGAGAATTTCCGCATTATGCGCGCCGCGCTCGACAAGGTGGGCGAGGAGGTAGGGCGCTACATCCGCCTGTGCAACTACTGCTCGGGACTCTGCATGCCGGAAATCGCCATCATGGGCGCCTTCGAGGGCCTGGACGTGATGCTCAACGACGCGCTCTACGGCATCCTCTTCCGTGACATCAACATGCAGCGCACGCTGGTCGACCAGTTCTTCTCCCGCGTGATCAACGGCTTCGCCGGCGTGATCATCAACACGGGCGAGGACAACTACCTGACGACCGCCGATGCGGTGGAAGCGGCCCACACGGTGCTGGCTTCCGATATCATCAATGAGCAGCTGGCCCTGCTGGCCGGCCTGCCCGAGGAACAGATGGGCCTGGGCCATGCCTTTGAAATGGACCCGATGCTCACCAACGGCTTCCTCTATGAGCTCGCGCAGGCGCAGATGACCCGCGAAATCTTCCCGAAAGCCACGCTGAAATACATGCCGCCGACCAAGTTCATGACCGGCAACATCTTCCGCGGCCATATCCAGGATGCGCTCTTCAACATCATCGGCATCTGGACCCACCAGGGCATCCAGTTGCTGGGTATGCCTACCGAGGCCATTCACACCCCGTTCATGAGCGACCGCTACCTCTCCATCGAGAATGCCCGCTATATCTTCAACAACCTGCGGGACATCGGCGAGGAAGTGGAGTTCAAGGAGGGCGGCATCATCCGCCAGCGGGCTGCACTGGTGCTTGACAACGCCGTGGCGCTGCTCGAGGAGCTGGTGAAGGAAGGCCTGTTCAACGCGCTCGAAAAAGGCAAGTTCGGCGACGTGAAGCGCCCGAAGAACGGCGGCAAGGGCCTCGACGGCGTGGTCGCCAAGGGCGAACACTATTCCAATCCATTTATTGACCTGATGAAAGGGAGGAGATAAGCATGAGTGGCGGACTTTATTCGATGGATGCCAAGGATTTCGACAAGACCTTGGACCTCACGCAAGTAAAACCGTACGGCGACACGATGAACGACGGAAAGGTGCAGTTGAGTTTCACGCTGCCCGTTCCCTGCGGTCCCGAGGCGGTGGAAGCGGCCAAGCAGCTGCTCAAGGAGATGGGTTTCAACAACCCGCTGGTCGTCTTCTATCAGGAACTGACGCCGGGCTACACCTTCTTCAACTGTTACGGCAGCACCGTCCACACGGTGGACTACACGTCGATCTATGTGCCGAAAGTGGAATCGACCGTGATGGAGATGAAGGAGACCGACGAGTACATCCGGCAGAACATCGGCCGGAAACTGGTGGTCGTCGGCGCTTCGACCGGTACGGACGCCCATACGGTGGGCATCGACGCCATCATGAACATGAAGGGCTACGCCGGCCACTACGGCATCGAGCGTTACGACATGTTTGACGCCTACAACCTGGGCAGCCAGGTGCCGAACGAGGAGTTCATCGCCAAGGGGCTGGAACTCCACGCCGACGCCTTGCTGGTGTCGCAGACCGTGACGCAGAAAGACGTGCACATCAAGAACCTCACGGAACTCATCGAACTGCTGGAGGCAGAGGGGCTGCGCGACAAGCTGATCGTGGTGTGCGGCGGCCCGCGCATTTCGCACGAACTGGCGAAGGAGCTGGGTTACGACGCCGGCTTCGGTGCCGGCACTTATGCCGACGATGTCGCTTCGTTCGTGGCGCAGGAATTTGTCAAGCGAATGAATACCAAGAAATAACAATATCAAACACTTATTACTATGGACAAAGCTCAAATCAGAGAAACGATCGCACGCCGTGCCGCCCTGGAACTCAAGGACGGCGACGTGGTGAACCTCGGCATCGGTCTTCCGACCGCCATTCCGAACTATCTTCCCGAAGGTGTGAACGTGACGCTCCAGTCCGAGAACGGCCTGGTGGGCATGGGTCCCGCTCCGGAACCGGGCAAGGAGGACAAGGACTACGTGAATGCCGGTGGCGCCTACATCACGGCTTATCCGGGTGCCTACGCCTGCTCTTCGGCAGACTCGTTCCTGATCATCCGCGGCGGCCACGTGGACTGCACCTTCCTGGGCGCCATGCAGGTCGATGAAAAAGGCAATCTCGCCAACTGGATGATCCCGGGCAAGCTGACGCCGGGCATGGGTGGTGCCATGGACCTCGTGGTCGGTGCCAAACGCGTGATCGTGGCCATGGAACATACCCAGAAGGGCAACCACAAGATCATGAAGGAGTGCAACCTGCCGCTGACCGCCGCTCATCAGGTGAACATGATCATCACCGAGATGGGTGTGATGGACGTGACCCCCGAAGGCCTCGTGCTCAAGGAGATCAACCCGGAATTCACCGTGGAACAGGTGCAGGAAGCCACCGAGGCGAAACTCATCATCGCCAAGGACCTCAAGCCGATGGCCCAGTAAAGCGTGCAGGTGATGGACTATCAGTTTCTGAAAGTGTCGGAGGCCCCGCAGGGTGTCGTACGGCTGACCATCAATTCTCCGGCTACCCTCAACGCGCTCAACACGACGCTGCTGTGCGAGCTGGAAGCGTTTGTGGACGCCATCGATGTGGACCGCACCCGCGTGCTCGTAATCACCGGTGAGGGGAAAGCCTTCGTGGCCGGCGCCGACATCTCCGAGATGGCGCATCTCTCCGATGCGGAAGGCCTGGCCTTCGGACAGCGCGGTTCGCGCGTGTTCAAGAAGATTGAGGACCTCCCGTTCCCGGTGATTGCCGCCGTCAACGGATTCGCCCTGGGCGGCGGCTGCGAGCTGGCCATGGCCTGCGACATCCGCATCGCCTCGATGAAGGCCCGCTTCGGCCAGCCCGAAGTGAAGCTGGGCATCATTCCCGGCTTCAACGGCACCTACCGGCTTCCCAAGCTGGTTGGGCAGGGGGTGGCCAAGGAACTCATCTACACGGCCCGGATGATCGACGCCGACGAGGCGCTGCGCATCGGGCTGGTCAACAGCGTCGTGGCCCCCGAGGAACTCGCCGGCGCCGTCGACGCCACGGTGGCGCTCATCCTGCAGAATGCGCCCATTGCGGTGAGTTTCGCCAAGGCCTGCATCAACGAGAACTACGACCTGGATATCGACGAGTCGATCGCCCTGGAGAACCAGTATTTCTCCAAGTGCTTCGCAACAGCCGACCAGAAGGAAGGGATGGACGCCTTCCTGAACAAGCGTCCCGCCCAGTTTAAGCATGAATAGTAAAACAATCAATCATAAACTGAACAACGATATGAAAATCTGCGTTATTGGAACCGGTACGATGGCCAAGGGAATCGTGAAGGCTTTTGCCGCCAAGATGCCCGTCGTCATGAAAAGCCGCACCCAGGCCAGCCTCGACAAGGCCATGGCTTCCATCTCGAAGGGATACGCCAAACTCGTCGAGAAGGAGAAGATCACCCAGGAGAAGATGGACGCCATCCTGGCGAACATCACGACCACCACGGAGTATGCCACCTTCGCCGACGCTGACCTCGTCATCGAGGCTGCTGTCGAGGACATGCAGCTCAAGAAGGATGTCTTCACCGAGCTGGACGGCATCTGCAAGCCCGAGACGGTCTTTGCTACCAACAGCAGCTCGCTGAGCATCACCGAGATCGCCGCCTGCACGAAGCGCCCGGCCCAGTTCATCGGCATGCACTTCTTCAATCCGGCCGACCGCATGGCTCTCGTCGAGGTGATCCGCGGCCAGCTGACCAGCGATGAAGTCACCAAGTGCGTCATCGACCTGGCCACCTCCATCGGCAAGCAGCCTGTCGAGGTGAAGGAAGCTCCCGGCTTCGTGGTCAACCGCATCCTCATCCCGATGATCAACGAGGCAGTCGGCATCCTGGCCGACGGCATCGCCACCGCTGAAGACATCGACAAGTGCATGATGCTCGGTGCCAACCATCCGATGGGCCCGCTGGCGCTCGCCGACCTGATCGGCAACGATGTCAACCTGGCCATCATGGAAGTCCTCTACCAGGAATTCGGCGATCCGAAGTATCGTCCGCACCCGCTGCTCCGCAAGATGGTGCGTGCCGGCCTGCTCGGCCGCAAGACCGGAGAAGGTTTCTACAAGTATTAACAGAAGAACCCCAAACGAACTATGAATTTCAATCTCAACAAAACGCAGGAACTGTTCCGCCAGATGATCCGCGAGTTCGCCGAAAAGGAGGTCAAACCGCTGGCCGCCGAGATCGACGAACAGGAACGCTTCCCTCAGGAGACGGTCGACAAGATGGCCAAGCTCGGCCTCTTCGGCATCCCCGTCCCCAAGCAGTACGGTGGCGCCGGTGGCGACAACATCATGTATTCGATTGCAGTCGAGGAACTTTCACGCTGCTGCGCCACGACGGGTGTCGTGGTCTCGGCCCACACCTCCCTCTGCATGTCCCCGATCCTCCAGTTCGGTACGGAGGAGCAGAAAATGAAATATGTTCCCAAGCTCGCTTCCGGCGAGTGGATCGGCGCTTTCGGCCTGACCGAGCCCAACGCCGGTACCGATGCCGCCGGCCAGCAGACCACGGCCGTGCTGGACGGTGAGGAATGGGTGATCAACGGCAACAAGATCTTCATCACCAACGCCGGTCACGCCAACGTGTACATCGTCATCGCCATGACCGACAAGAGCCTTGGCACGAAAGGCATCTCCGCCTTCATCGTGGAAGCCACGACCCCGGGCTTCTCCATCGGCAAGAAGGAGCTGAAGATGGGTATCCGCGGCAGCGCCACGGCTGAGCTCATTTTCAACAACGTGCGTGTCCCGAAAGCCAATCTGCTCGGCAAAGTGGGCGAGGGCTTCAAGATCGCGATGATGACGCTCGACGGCGGTCGTATCGGCATCGCCTCGCAGGCACTCGGCATCGCCCAGGGCGCCCTCGACGAGACCGTCAAGTACACCAAGGAGCGCAAACAGTTCGGCAAGAAGATCGCCCAGTTCCAGAACACGCAGTTCCAGATGGCCGACCTCAAGACCAAGATCGAGGCCGCACGCCTGCTGGTGCGCAGCGCCGCCTTCCGCGAGGACGAGCACACGGCCAATCCGCGCGTGAACTTCTCGGCCGACGCCGCGATGGCGAAACTCTACGCTGCCGAAGTGGCCATGGAAGTGACCACCAAGTGCGTCCAGTTCCACGGCGGTTACGGATACACCCGTGAGTATCCGGTGGAGCGCATGATGCGCGATGCCAAGATCACGGAGATCTATGAAGGTACCTCCGAGGTCCAGCGTATGGTCATCGCAGGTAAATTGTTCGGTAAAATCAAGTAGGAGAGTCCCGAGATGAAAATTTTAGTCTGTATCAAGCAAGTTCCCGATACGACCGAGATCAAGATCGATCCGGTCACCAAGACCCTGGTCCGCGAGGGCGTTCCCGCCATCATGAACCCGGACGACAAAGGAGGTCTTGAATTCGCCCTGCAGCTCAAGGACAAATTCGGTGCTGAAGTGACCGTCGTGACCATGGGTATCCCCGCTGCGGAAATCATTCTGCGCGAGGCTTTTGCCATGGGTGCCGACCGCGCCATCCTGCTGACCGACCGCAAGCTCGGCGGCGCCGACACGCTGGCGACTTCCAAGGCGCTGGCCGGTGTGGCGCGCCAGCTCGACTGGGACCTGATCATCGCTGGCCGCCAGGCCATCGACGGTGACACCGCACAGGTGGGCCCGGAGATTTCCGAGCACCTGGGCATTCCGCAGATTTCCTATGTCGCCGGTCTGGAATACGACGCGGCTTCGAAGAAGTTTACGGTGACCAAGGAAACCGAAGACGGCTGCCAGATCCTCGAATTCCAGGGCAAAGCCCTGCTGACCTGCCTGGCCTCCGCCGTGAAGCCGCGCTACATGAGCGTGGGCGGCATCGTGGATGCCTACGGCAAGGAAGTCGAGGTATGGGGCGCCGACCGCATCGACGTGCCGGAGACCGAACTCGGCCTGAAAGGCTCGCCGACCAAGGTGGTCAAGTCGTTCACCAAGGAACTCAAGGAACCCGGCCAGGTCCACGAAGTGGACGCTGAAGAGGCTGTGGAACTGATTGTTGCCAAACTCAAGGAGAAACACATCATCTAACCGTCTAAAACTGTATCGCTATGGATTTTTCTGACTATAAAGACATCTATGTATTTGCAGAGCAGCGTGACGGTGAGATCCAGCCGGTAGCCCTGGAGCTGATCGGCAAGGCCCGTGACCTCTCCCAGGTGACGAACGAGAAAGTGGTGGCCATTCTGGCCGGCTGCGGCATCGCCGACAAGGCGCAGACGCTGGTGGCTTATGGCGCCGACAAGGTGGTCGTCATCGACGAACCCGAGCTCAAGGATTATGTCACCGAGCAGTATACGCAGGCTGTGTTCCAGGCAGTCAACGCTTTCAAGCCTTCGATCCTGATGTATGGCGCCACGACCATCGGCCGTGACCTCGCGCCGCGCATCGCCGCCCGTCTGGGCACCGGCCTGACGGCGGACTGCACCAAACTGACCATCAACGAAGAAACCCACGAGTTCGAGATGACGCGTCCGGCCTTCGGCGGCAATCTGATGGCGACCATCAAGTGCCCCGAGCACCGTCCGCAGATGTCGACCGTGCGTCCCGGCGTGATGCCGAAAGCCACGCCCGACTTCAACCGCAAGGGGGAGATCGTCAGTTTCAAGCCCAAATTCGACGCCAGCAAGTTCGTCGTGAAACTTGTCAAGACCGTGAAGACCCAGAAGACCGCCGTCGACATTGCCGACGCGAAGATCCTGGTGTCCGGCGGCCGCGGTGTCGGCTGCAAGGAAGGCTTCGACATGCTGCAGGGCCTGGCAACGGTCCTGGGCGGAGAAGTGTCTTCGTCCCGCGCCATGGTCGACGCCGGCGTGATGCCGCACGACCGTCAGGTGGGCCAGACCGGCAAGACGGTCCGTCCCGCCGTGTATTTCGCCCTCGGTATCTCCGGCGCCATCCAGCATCTGGCCGGCATGGAGGAATCCGAGACCATCATTGCGGTCAACAAAGACAAGTTCGCTCCGATTTTCAGCGTGGCTGACCTGGGCATCGTGTGCGACCTCAACAAGGTCGTTCCGCTGCTCACCGAACGCCTCAAAAAGGAGCAGGCCCGGTAAATGGTCTTTGCCGACCTTTTCTTCCTCTTTGCCTTCCTCCCGGCTTTTGCGCTGTGCTATCTGCTGGCCTCCCGGGCGGAAGGCAACAGAGTGAAGAATGCGGTACTGGTCGTCTTCTCGCTCATCTTCTATGCGTGGGGCGAACCGGTGTACGTTTTCCTGCTGGTCCTCTGCGCCCTGCTCAACTGGCTCGTCGGCCTGGGAGTGGGGCGTGCGGGACGCGGGAAGACATTCTGGCTTATTGTCGGCCTGGCCGTCAACCTGTCCATCCTCGGTGTTTTCAAGTACCTGGGCTTTTTCGGCGAACTGCTGGGCGTGCCCGTGCCGGCACTCGCGCTGCCCATCGGCATCAGCTTCTATACTTTTCAGTCCATCTCGTACCTGGTAGACGTGTACCGCGGCGAAAGCCCTGCGCAGAAACGCTTCGGCGGGCTTTTGCTCTATATCGCCATGTTCCCGCAACTGATTGCGGGCCCGATTGTGCGCTACGGCACCATCGCCCGGGAAATCCAGCACCGCAAGGTCACGGTCGACGACCTGGCCGACGGCAGTTTCCGCTTCCTGGTGGGCCTGGGCAAGAAGGTGATTCTGGCCAACCAGCTGTCGGAAGTTTCCGACCAGTTCCTGGCCGGCGACCTGGGCGGCCTCACCACGGCCGGTGCCTGGGTGGGCCTGATCGCTTTCAGCCTGCAGATCTATTTCGATTTCTCCGGTTACTCCGACATGGCCATCGGCATCGGACGCTGCCTGGGCTTCCATTTCAAGGAAAATTTCGACCATCCGTACTGTTGCAATTCCATCACGGATTTCTGGCGGCGCTGGCACATCTCCCTCGGCAGCTTTTTCCGGGACTATCTCTACATTCCCCTGGGCGGCAACCGGCGGCACCAGGCCCTGAACATCCTGGTGGTCTGGTTTCTGACGGGCATGTGGCACGGCGCCAGCTGGAACTTCATCGTCTGGGGTCTGTATTTCGGCCTGATCGTGGCGCTAGAGAAGTATACCCTCCTGCGCTGGAAAGTGCCGGCCTGGCTGCTGCATAGCTACAGCCTGTTGCTGGTGGTGCTGGGCTGGGGCATCTTCTATTTCGTGGATTTCAGCCGGATGACGGCTTTCTTCCCGCTGCTCTTCGGCAAGGCGGAAGCCTTCACCGACTTTACGGTGCAAAGCGCCCTGCTGTCCCGCTTCTGGCTCTGGCTGGCGGCCCTTGTATGCTGCCTGCCGCTGGGGCGCTGGATCGAAAGAATGATCGGCACCCGCCGGGCCTTCGGCCGGAGCGTGCTCATGCTCTCGAAGCTGGTGCTGGCGCTGGCCCTGCTCGCCGTCAGCACGGCCCTGCTGGTGGGGGCTACCAACAATCCTTTCATTTACACACGCTTCTGAGATGAAAGGAAACTACTTTTACGTCGCTGTCGTTGCACTGGCCTGGCTGATCCTCACGGCCGGATTCAATCTTTTGCCGCGCAGCCGCGTCTCGACCCTGGAGAAGCGCGACCTGCAGCGCTTTCCGTCTTTCACCCTCGACTCGCTGGCCGACGGTTCGCTGACCGCCGCCATTTCGTCGTGGTACAGCGATACGGAGCCGTACCGCGATACCCTGATGGAACTCAGCATGCAGTTCCGTCACTGGGAAGGCCTGCGCCTGGGCGAAGAACACATTGAATTCCTGGCGGGCGACAAGGCGGTCGAGACCCAGCCCGAGGCGGAGGAAGAGCTCGCCGGAATCCCTGAAGAACTGGAGGAAAAGCAGGACAGCGTCAAGGCGGTCAAAGCGTTTGACTATGCTGACGTGGAAGGGGAGGCCGAAGACATTGCCAAGATGTCCTCGTCGGGCATCATCCTGGTGGGCAGCGGCGAGAACGTGCGGGCCCTGATGGGTTTCTTCGGCACCGAAAACGGCGGCCGGAAGTATGCCGCGGCGGTCAACCCGTACGGCGAGGCTCTGGGGAGCGGCGTGAACGTCTGGTGCATGCCCATCCCGACTTCGGCTGAATTCTACTGGCCGGAAGCGGCTGCCAAATACACGAAGCGCCAGTGGCCCGTGTTCAACAGCATTTTTTCGAACCTGAGCGACGGCGTCCGGCCCGTCGACGTCTATTCCGTGCTGGCCGGACATGTCGATGAGCCCATCTATCTTCGTACGGACCATCACTGGTCGCCGTTGGGCGCCTATTATGCCGCGCAGGAGTTCGCGCGCGTGGCGGAAGTTCCGTTCCGGGATCTTTCTGCCTATCAGGCGGATACTGTCCACCGTTTCGTGGGCAGCATGTACGGTTACACGCAGAACGCCGCCGTCAAGCGGGCGCCGGAGGATTTCGTGTACTACATGCCCACGGAGGTGGAGTACACCACGACCCACATCAATTATGAGCTGGACGAGGACTTCCATGTGGTCAGCGAGTCCCATCCGTACCAGGGCAAGTATTTCTTCTCGTTCAAGGACGGCAGCGGGGCGGCTTACACGACCTTCATGGGCGGCGACATCAAACAGGTGAAGGTGGAGACCTCCACGCACAACGGGCGCAGGCTGCTGGTCATCAAGGACAGCTTTGGCAATGCGCTGCCGGGCTATCTTTTCTATTCGTTTGAGGAAATCCATGTGGCTGATTTCCGGTATTTTACGAAGAATGTCGCGGATTTCGTGGACGAGCACCGGATCACCGACGTGCTCTTCGCCAACAACATCACGAATACCTGCGTACCTTATACTTACTCCCGCTTCCGCAAACTTCTCAAGCCTGTGGATCCGGCTGATTCGGGTTTCAGCGCCGACACCATCCCCGCGGCGGTGAAGCAGCGCATGCTGGGCCGTTCCTATCCCGAGGAAGGCGCCCGCATCGATTGGTCCGACCTGCGCTACCTCAGGCTCCGCTATTACGATTTCAACGGCCAGGTCCGGAAAGGGGAGATGGTCTGCAACAAGGCCATCGCGGCCGATCTCCTCCATATTTTCCAGGAACTGTTCAAGGCCCGGTACGAACTGGCCAGCGTCCGCCTGATCGACGACTTCGACGGCGATGACGCCCGTTCGATGGCGGCCAACAACACATCCTGCTTCAACTACCGGACAAAGACCTCGGGCGCATCGCTCTCGGCCCATGCATTGGGCCTGGCGGTGGACATCAACCCCCTGCAGAACCCGTACGTGAAAGGGGAGGTGGTGGAGCCGCCCGAAGCGGCGGAATTTGTCGACCGGAGTGCGGATTTTCCGCACAAGATCACCGCTGACGACCTGTGCTGCAAACTGTTCCGTGCGCGCGGCTTCCAGTGGGGTGGCGCCTGGAACTCCATGAAAGATTATCAACATTTTGAAAAGAAATAAATGGAAGAACCCAAAGAAATCCCGGTACTCCTGCTGACCGGCTACCTGGGCAGCGGAAAAACCACCCTGGTCAACCAGATCCTGAACAATCGCAAAGGTATTCGCTTTGCTGTGATTGTCAATGACTTGGGTGAAGTTAACATTGATGCCGACCTCATCCAGAAAGGCGGTGTGGTGGGCAAGAAGGACGACAGTCTGGTGGCCCTCCAGAACGGCTGCATCTGCTGCACGCTGAAGACCGACCTGATCGAGCAGCTCTGCGACATCACTTCACGCCAGACTTTCGACTACATCGTGATCGAGGCCAGCGGCATCTGCGAGCCGGAGCCCATCGCCCAGACCATCTGCTCGATTCCCGCCCTGGGCTATGCCTACGTGAAGAACGGCATCCCCGTGCTCGACTGCATCGTGACCGTGGTCGACGCCCTGCGCATGCGCGACGAGTTCGCCGTGGGCGAGGCCCTGCAGAAGCCGCACATCGAGGAAGACGACATCGAGAACCTGGTGATCCAGCAGATCGAGTTCTGCAACATCGTGCTGCTCAACAAGGCTTCCGAAGTGACACCGGAGGAACTGGGCCGCATCCGTGCCATCGTACGCACCCTGCAGCCCAAGGCCCGGATCATCGAATGTGACTATGGCCGGATCGAGCTCGAGGAAATCCTCGACACGGGCCTGTTCCAGTTCGACGAAGTGGCTGCCTCCGCCGCCTGGATCCAGGAAGTGGAGCATCACGACGACGATGATGACGACGAAGACGAAGAGGAGGACCACGACGAGCATGAACACGGACATGAGCACGGCCACCACCATCATCATCACCACGATCATGACGAAGGCGAAGCCGAGGAATACGGCATCGGCACGTTCGTCTATCAGGCGCGCAGGCCCTTCGACCTCAATGCCTTCGACAACTTCGTGGCGAAGAAATGGCCCAAAAACGTAATCCGCGCCAAGGGCATCTGCTACTTCAGCGAAGAGTTCGACGTCTGCTACCTCTTCGAGCAGGCAGGACGTCAGTTCGTGCTCCGCAATGTGGGGCAGTGGTTTGCCACCATGCCCGAAGACGAACTCATCGAGAAACTGCGCGAACAGCCCGAACTGCTCCACGACTGGGACAGCACCTATGGCGACCGCATGCAGAAGCTGGTGTTCATCGGCCAGCACCTCGATGCGGAGTTCATCCGCGCAGAATTGGACAAATGCCTGTTTGAATGATGCTTTTTTCTTCGTATCTTTGTTCTGAGAACCTCAATATCAAAAAAAATGGCAAAGTATGTATGCGACATCTGCGGGTACGAATACGACCCGGCAGTCGGTGACCCGGACAACGGCGTAGCGCCCGGCACCGCTTTCGAGAATCTTCCCGCCGACTGGGTGTGCCCGCTCTGCGGCGTTGGAAAAGAAGATTTCAGCCCGGCCAAATAGATGAAACATCTGTTGAGAATAACCCTGCCGGTGCTGTTGTTGCTGGCAGGGTTTTCCTGCAAGAAGGCCCAGGCGCCGCTGGCTGCCGCGCCACAGGTCGAGACGGGCGACCTGCTCTTTGTCGGTATTCCTATGAACTATGGTGATGAAGGTATGGCACAGGCGATTGCGGATGCCACCTCAAATGGTGATACAATCAATTACATCCACGCCGCCATCCTGGAAGTCGATGAAAACGGCGCCATCTGGGTGATCGATGCGACCCTGGCACACGGGGTCGACCGTCATCCGCTCGACACGCTGTTCGCGGACTTTACGCTGCACCGGGGCGGCACCGCGACCTTCGAGGTCATGCGCCTGAAGGACAACCGCAACGCGGCCGTCTATGTGGAGCAGGCCAAGGTGTTCCTGGGCGAACCGTACGACAATTATTTCCGCACCTTCAACGGCCGGCATTATTGCACGGAGCTGATCGAGGACGCCTATGTCGACGCCGACGGCCGTCGCTGGTTCGAATCCGCACCGATGAACTTCAAAAACCGGGAAGGGGAGTTCCCGTCCTATTGGGTGCGGCTCTTTGAAAGCATCGGCGAACCCATTCCGCAGGGCGAACCGGGCACCAATCCGCAGGACATGCACGCCTCCCCGGCGCTGGTGCATGTGATGTATATCGGGAAATAAAAAAGAAACTGGCTTCCGCCAGCTCCTTTTTTGTGGAGCATAGGACACCACATTTCTGTCTACGAAGGAAACCATCGAGAAGTACAAGCTCGTGATGTCGCACACCGCCCGCCGTACCGGTGCTACGCTCATGTACCTGGCCGGCATGGACATCTTCGACATCATGAAGGTCACCGGCCACACCACGCCGGAAATGCTCAAGCGCTATATCAAGGCCGACCAGTTGGACGTGGTCCAGAAACACACCGATAAGTACGATTACTTCGACGGATGGTTACCTTTAAATCTTGTAAAAAGTGAAACAATTTTGGCTCAATTCTTTGTTTTGTGCCGAATTTGTTTTACTTTTGTGTCAAATCAATGCCGTTATGCAGGTAAGTGAAAGCATCCTGAGTTTTGCCACGATTCACCACGGTTCCTTCAAAAAGAAGGAACTCGCGGAGTATCTTAGTAGCAGCAGTGATATCAACGATACCAGTCTGAATACCCTTCTTGCACGTCTGGTCTCCTCTGGTCGTCTGGTCAAGGTCGGATGGGGCGAATACGCTCTGCCGCAAGGCGGAAAATATAAATGGGTAATTCTTCCACAGCCAGGTACTGTCGACCTAGCCCGCAAATTAAAGAAACGCTATCCGCTGGCCGACTTCTGTGTCTGGGATGCCGGCTGCGTCGTTCCATTTATGCTGCACGTGCCAAATGTCAAGATGACAATCATAGATGTTGAGCGATTCTTGCTCCAGACCTTCTTCGACGCCATCAAAGAGATGTGCCCTGACCAAGCGGTTCTTCTGAGTCCAACAGAGGATGAATACTATAAATACGGCTCAAATAAGGATTGTATCGTCGTGAATCCACTCTATACCGAATCTCCTTTGGAGATCGTTGACGGAATCGTTGTTCCTACTGCAGAAAAGGTCCTTGTGGACATCGTCGCAAATCCGGAATTCTTTTACCTCCAGGGCTCGGAAGCAACCATAATTTATTCGAATGTACTAAGAGACTGCTACATCTCAATTCCCAGGCTCAAACGATATGCCCGCCGCCGCAGGTGTCTCGACAAGGTCCAAAAAAGACTCAACAATATAGACTACGCGAACAATGATTAATCCCGAAAGCCGATCAGCCCAGTGGATTGAATCCCTACGCTCCAAATATCCCAACATCAGAGACGCTTCCCTTCTGGAGAAATCCATACGCGCTTTCTCTCTGTTGGAATCCCTGAAAATTGCAGGCTGTCCCTTCATCTTTAAGGGCGGCACTGCCCTGATGCTCCATCTGGGTAGTGCCAGACGACTCTCCATCGACGTGGATATTGTATGCCCTCCTGGCCTTGACATCCGGGAATATCTGGGCAAGAATGCTGTGGAATACGGCTTTACCGGTGCCAAGGAACTGGAGAGAAAATCTCGTACTGGCGTTCCCAAATCCCACGCTGAATACAGATATGAAGTGTCCTATCCGTCAGGATATCCAAGCGGTACGATTCTTCTTGATGTCTTGTATGAAAACGTCACTTACAACAAAGTGGTGAACATCCCAATTGACAGTCCACTCCTAAAGACTGAGGGGGAACGGTGCTGGTTCAATGCCCCAGTATGGAAGATATGCTTGGCGATAAACTCACCGCCTTTGCTCCCCACACTACAGGCATCCCGTTTTTCAAAGGCGACAAACCCTGCTCGATGGAGATAATGAAACAACTCTTCGATGTCAGTTCCATTCTTGACCGTGTCGATGAACTTTCCGTTGTTCGTAAAACTTTCCAGAGTATTGTCCCCATAGAATTGGGCTATCGCGGGCTTGATCACCTCACTGCCAAAGATGTTCTGGACGATGCCTACGATACCGCGCTCAACATTTGTCTCCACGGAGGTTTGTCGCGTCAAGAGTATGAATACCTTACCAGTGGTGCCCAGCGTGTGGATAGTTTCATCATTATCGAAAATTATTCCATGGAAAAGGCTATTCGTGATGCTGCCAAAGTGGCTTATCTCTCCCAGCTCATCAGGCACGGTGTCAATACCGTTGCCCATTACAGCCCCGAAATGGACGCTGCACTTATTCCCCAGAGCATCGAGGATCTGTCCCTCAATAAGTTAAATCGCATCAAGAAGATAAGTCTGGAAGCCTTCTTCTACTTGAAGCTGGTTGAGAATCTGAAGAAATAATAAAGAATCCAAAAATATTACAACTAATACAAGTAGTTATCAATTGTTTTCACGAGACGCCTCTTTTAATGGGGCGTCTATTGTATTTATATTATCAAAAAGAAACCGATTCGGATATTGTCACAATCTTTGAATAAAGTCATCAACATTCGAGCCGTGCCCACGCTTCCGCAGCTGCCATCAAGCTCGTGGAAGAGCCTACCGCAGCCGCCGTGGATATCCGTGCGGACTACGTGGCCAAGAACGGCGCTCCTAGCGCTGCCGCCCCGAAGATCTTCTTCCGCTACTACCTGGTTGACTCCAGCACCGGCGTCAAGTCTCAGGTGATGCTGGCGGAGACCAAGTGGGAAGCCGGCGCCTAAGCCGCTCCCGGTCATCCGGGCCAAACCTAAACCTTTCTGCCCTGGCGCCTCCGGCGCTGGGGCTTTTCTATGTCACGAAGAATCAGTAAATTTGCGCGTATAAATCGGAATTTACTATACAATGGCTCTTAAATCTCCTCGTACTGCTATGATAGTTACTATCGTTATTATCGCTGTCACTTTCCTTGTTGTGGTGGGTGTAATGCTGGCCTATTGGCCCAAAGGCATCTCGGTCAACGAGAACAACCAAATCCAGTTGAGCACGTACATAGGCAAGCCGCGACTTATTCCTGCTGATGAAATATCTATCACTGAAATGCCAGAGGGCCTGTTGAACCATCTGATCAGGACCAACGGCATGAGCCTTGGCAAAATCAACTACGGCCACTTCAAGAACACAAAAACCGGGCAGAAGATGTTCCTCTATCTCACTGGTAAGGAAAGCAAAATCTGCTTTACCTACAATGGGGAGTTATATGTCGTGGATGATTGGCGACAGTAGTTAAATTCTCTGTTTATCGAACAGAATAGACCCCTGCAGCCCTTATGGGTTACAGGGGTCTTGCTGTGTAAGGGGAATGTCCCGGGAACCAGCCCGGAACGCACCACGCCATAGCGTTGGCTGGCCGCTGAGGTTACGTTGATTTTATTCGCAGGCGCGCACGTAGGAAAGAATTCCGTCAACGTGGAGTTGGGTGATGGCGTCCTTGCCTTCGTCGCTCATGAGGAAGTCGCAGGACCGGCGGCATTCACGTGGATGGAGACCAAGCAGACGTTCCGGTGGCCCAGTTCGGAGCAAACGCGGCCCACTCTCTTGCAGCGCTCGGCCAGAGAAATGTCTTCGTCTTCCGGCACCAGCAGGGAAGCGTAGAGGTTTTGGGATTGAAGGGCGGTCACGACTCGCCGGGCGATTTCCCGGTTGTAGGCCCACTCGAGGAGACGGCGGTCGGCGTATCAAAGATAGCGAAAATTGACGGGACGCGAAAAATGGGATCACCGCCAAAAGTGGGTGGAGAAGTATCGACCTTGATCCTGTCTCTCGCGGCGCTCTTGCGCAGGGGCTGAAAGCGTTTCTCCTCATGGTTCGCGGCAGGCGCCGCCTGCGCGTCCGTCCCTTGACGGCGAACTTCTCCCTTTTAGCTGTCGCTACGCTCCGCTAACGGTCGAAGAACCTGCGCCGTCACGAGACGGGACTCCCGCTTGG
>Ga0129306_1000807_pt1 | contig 42959 bp, 56 predicted proteins | sample P827metagenome_FD_94438 | JGI IMG/M metagenome (GOLD analysis project Ga0129306, IMG submission 94438) | Capybara group fecal microbial communities from Wisconsin, USA - P827 metagenome | ecosystem: Host-associated > Mammals > Digestive system > Large intestine > Fecal | place: USA: Wisconsin... | reverse complement strand
TCCCTGCTTAGCCATAGCTTCAAGTGCAGCTCCAAGACCTGAAAGACCATCTGCAATTGAAGTATTATGCTGGATATATTTATCTCCATCGTAGTAAGAAGTGAGCTTGTCAGGATTCTCCCCACGAAGTACATCGCCTACAAATCCAGCTACAACCTTACGTGTCTCTTCCTTGTCTACATCTTTCTTCTCAAGAGTTCCATCAATCTGAGTATGTCCTGAAGGATTAGAAGCTACCTTGTCTGCCAGATTATCCCAGTGCTCTGCAATCTTACCGTCTGCATCAAAGCGGAATACATCGAATCCGACCTGCTCTCCTGCTCCTGCAAAATTATATACTGTCTGAAGGAAAACCTTATCTCCATCCTCAAATGCGCGAATGTTATTAACCGTTGTTTTTACAGGTGCCTGTGCAAGTCCTTCAACTGCTGCTACAAATGCATCTGCTCCTGTACCAAATGCCAGGTTATGCTGAATATAACCTGTTGCAAGAAGCTCCTTTGCCTTTGCTGTATCTCCTGATACGAATGTTCCGATGAGTGCTAATGCTTTTTCCTTATTTGTCATGATTATTTTCCTTTCTGGGCTCTGCCCTGCGAGGTAATTATCCTCGAATGTTAAAAAGTTCATCGATGTAACCGCGGTGGTTTCATCTGATGGTATTAATATAGCACCGTTTTGATGTAATGTCAATGGTTACATCTAATTTTTTTCAAAAAGAAAAGAGCCGATTTCTCGACTCTCACATTTCAGATATTAATCTTATTAAATTCAGTATTTCAACAGATCCTCTGTTGTATTTGTCACTCCCAGAAGTTTTACCCTTTTTGGAGTAAACTTCAGATCAACATTCCAGCACTCCACGCCTTTTCCAAGAGCCTCACGCATCACCGTTGATACTTCTTCAAAATTTGTGCTGTGAAGATGCGGCTTTATTTCAGTAGGCTCATACTGATGCACTGTCAGCAGGATCGCCCTCTCATGATCTTTAAGTGACCCTGCCAGTTCCCTCACATGTTTTACCATCCTATCCGTGGAAGAAAACGGCGTTACCTTTTTTGTCTTGACCTTATCACCGTATTTCACATTGACTGTTGTAAGAGGCGTTTTGACTTCAAGGTAAGTGCTTCCCACCAAAAAATCCAGCTTTGATATTCCCAGAAACACTTCCCGCTTCACTTCATCATAATCGGACACCATACTATCCAGCTGATGCGTCCTCAGCAGAAACTCTACAATCCTGTTTGAAAGTATCAGGTTGATGCCCACCCAGTTCTTATCCGCCTCGTCTGGATCATCCATTGAGACAGCTTCTACTGTATATTTCAGCTTTCTCTTTGGATCGCTGCTCTCGGAAACAAGGCAGTGCAGACCAGCCACATCCACATCCCCGATCCTTGTTGTGGCGGGACAATGACATTTTTCTTCCCGGCCATCAATCAACACATTCATGGTAAACTGCGAGTTACGTTTTATGATGGTTGCCTCTTTCAGTTCTTTGTCAAATACATATTCCTTCACTATTCACACCTCCGCAGTTTTCGGCACAACAGTAAAGATTATCAGATCTTCGTCACCGTCATTAATGATGCTGTGTGCCTGTCCGTTCCTGCAGTAGTGGCACGTTCCGGGTACAAGCATTTCCTCTTCTCCGTCACAGATTGCTCTGCCATGCCCGCTAATCACATAATTAATATCGGCGCCAACACTTCAGGTACTAGGTGCAACAAAACCAAATAAATTGTTGCTTAACAGGAGGCGCTATGAAACATAAAAATGTTACCAACGAAATGATAAGGGATTATGTCGTGGAAGCCCTGCTTATTCTCATGCATACAAAAGATTACAACAGTATCACCATCGGTCAGATCACGGAAAAAGCAGGAGTGAACCGATCCACATATTATCGTAACTTTGACTCCAAGGAGGATATCATCCGCCGCTTCTATGCCAGGCTCCTCGAAAAGAGCCTCGACAGTATGGATGAGAATGTCAAAGCATCCGTGCAAAGCTATCTAAGAGTCCATTTCAACACTTTTTATGAGAAAAAGGATGAACTGCTTCTCATCCATAAAGCAGGGCTTTCTTATCTTCTCCTTGACGTACTTAACATGATCTTCATAGACAAGCAGCATCTGGAGCATGATTTCATCAAAGAGATTTCCGTATATTATCATACCGGCGGAATCTTTAATTCTTTTCTTCTCTGGTTTGAAAAAGGAATGTCGATTTCACCGGATGACTTCGCCAGCATCTGTGCGGAAATCTATCCAAGTGAGAAAAAGCCCATGCTTCTCTAAAATCAATCCCCAGTTGTACACATCGAAGCAACAGGGGCGGTGTTGTCATTTCCCGGTCAGTCGCTCGAAGTTTTGTGATACACTGTGAGGCACTCGTGAAATATCGTTTTTGTTGAAGTTCTTCTGAACTCTCATATATTTCTTACAAATCGGTCACAGCAACTTAATTAATGCCAAGTCCCATCTCATATGCCTCTCTCAGGCTTTCCTTTTCTTTGATGTCACCGATATCTGTTACACCTCCGCAAAATACATAGCCCTTAAAACCGGCTTTATCAAAGCATTCAATCCATCCTTTTGTCCCTTCTATTGCTCTTTGTGGGACTGCCTTATCATCCTCGGCTGCAGCTGCAAGAAAATATACATCTCTGAACTTATAATCCTTTGTAAACATAGGGTTCAGTCTATCAATCAGCACTTTCATCTGTCCTGACATCTCGTAATAATATATAGGCGTAGCCCAAACAATTACATCAGCTTCAAGGACCTTCTGCTCGATTTCATTTACATCATCCTTTATCACACATTGCCCAGTCTTCTGGCAGGCAAAACATCCTCTACAGAACTCTATTTTCTTGCCAATTACAGATATGATTTCAACCTCATTCCCAGCTTCTTTTGCGCCTTTTGCAAATTCCTCAGCCAATGCATTTGAATTACTGTTTTTTCGAGGGCTTGTTGAAAGAATTACTATCTTTTTCAAATTATCCATCTCCTTATTTTATGCTTAATATGACTTCTGTCTCTGATCCACTTAACACACTTTCAAGTTCTTCGATACTCGACGCTTCCACTTTACCTATTTTCGTATATGACCATGAGTTAGCGCCATAAAAGAATACAATCTGATTCCCGTTATATAACATTACATCACCAGCCTCAGTTGTAATCTGCTTATCTTCACGTGGTAGAGTTTTTCCTAGCTGACAGACTTTCTCAAAGCCTCCGTAATTTGACGCTGAAATAGTCAAATCCTCATCCGCAAGCATTTCTCTTAAAGCTTTGGCAGTTTCATTATCTTCCAGATTCACAATAAATGAACTACTTCCTACTGTTACACGAATCTGATTATCAGTCAGTGTGATTTCATCCGCTATTTTCATCTCATTCTGCTCCTTTGACTCATTTGTATCTGTTTGAACACCGGATTTCATCTGCCAGGCATTATCTTCTTGAAAATCACCGGTATTATTTGCCTTACACCCGGTTAACAACAAAAAGAATACCACCAGTGTTGCTACAATTCTTTTCGACATCATTTTAATTCACCATATAACTTGTCTTACTTTAAATACTCATGTAAGAAACTCTCTAACTTATCAAATGGAATATAATCCTTATCTCCACCATCATATAAATCTGTATGCGATGCTTCCGGTATAATCATAAGCTCCTTGTTCTCTGTATATTTACTGTCTTTTACCATGTTGGCATAAGCATCTTTTCCAAAGTAGCAGGAATGCGCTTTCTCACCGTGGATGATAAGAACAGCATTTCTGATTTCATTACTGTATTTTAGGATTGGCTGATTCATGAAAGACTCACATCCAATCACATTCCAACCACCATTCGAGTTTAAGGAACGGGCATGATATCCACGCTTTGTCTTATAGTAGTCATAATAATCCTTTACAAAGAAAGGTGCATCCTCTGGGAGTGGATCTACTACACCTCCGCCAAGCTTATACTCACCATTTTTTAGATCCTCAATTCTCTGTGCACACATAGCTTTCTTCTTCTCAAAACGTGCTTCTTCACTATCCTCAGAGTCAAAATATCCATTTGCATTTACTCTAGTCATATCGTACATAGTTGAAGCAACCGTTGCCTTAATTCTTGTATCCAGAGCAGCCGTATTGATTGCCATGCCACCCCAGCCACAGATTCCGATAATTCCGATTCTGTCTGGATCCACTTTGTCATTTAATGACAGAAAGTCCACCGCTGCCATGAAATCTTCTGTATTAATATCCGGAGATGCCATGTATCTAGGCTGGCCTCCACTTTCACCCGTGAAAGATGGATCAAAGGCAATGGTAAGGAACCCCCTCTCTGCCATAGTCTGTGCATAGAGGCCGGAACACTGCTCCTTAACTGCTCCAAAAGGTCCTGATACCGCGATAGCAGGAAACTTTCCAGTCCCATTCTTTGGTACATACATATCTGCAGCAAGGGTAATCCCATAACGATTCACAAATGTCACCTTGCTGTGCTCTACTTTTTCACTCTTTGGAAAAGTCTTGTCCCACTCTGTTACTAAATTCAATTCTTCTTTTTTAATCATCTTCTAATACCTCCATTATTAATTTCTTTTAGATATTTGCGAAACTGCTCTGCGGCGTATGCCGCATGAGCAATTTGCATAATAAATCGTCTCTGCAAGTGAACTTGCGAGAACGATTTTTATGCAAATTCAACATGCCACGTTCGTGGCATAAGGGTTTCGCAATTACCTATTAATTTCTTTTTCAAATTCTCTAAGCATAAAATCCATGCAATCAATTTTTCTTCCACATTCATGATATTCATCCATTATGCGACAACGCTCTTTTTTCAAAAGTCGAAACATGTTTTCCATGCTTCCAGATTCATATTGCTTAAGGATATTTTCTAATGCATCTTCGTGACATCCTGTATCCATAAGGCACTGTTTCAGTTTTTCTTTATTCATGAGATTTCCTCACTCAATCGTATTGTTTACCTGACATCTTTATTATACAAGCTTGCGAATTCTCTCGCTAATGGTTATAATGAATATCATATTATTCCTTATTGGCATATCATATAGCAATGAGCAGTACGAAGTATTTCGAGTGCACTGATCATGGAAAGGAAATTCTATGGAGATTAGAACTTTAAGATATTTTTTAGCAGTGGCAAGAGAAGAAAATATGAGTAGAGCTGCTGAACTTCTGCATGTAACTCAGCCTACCCTGTCAAAACAGCTTAAATCGCTGGAGGACGAACTTGGGAAAAAGCTTTTCACAAGACATGCTTTTAGTATCCAGCTTACTGATGAAGGAATTCTGCTACGCAATCGTGCCGAAGATCTTGTCAGCATGGCTGATAAAATCGAGCAGGAATTTGTTTCTCTGGATGATATAGCTGGTGGAGAACTCTATCTTGGTCTTGCTGAATCCTACCAGCTTCGATACCTGGCAAGATCTATAAAAGATTTTAAACAACACTATCCGAACCTTCATTATCACATCACAAGCGGTGATACAGAGCAGCTCTCTGAAAAAGTCGATAAAGGCTTACTTGATTTTGTAGTACTGGTAGAACAACCGGATATCCGCAAATACGAATATATCGAATTTCCTCAAACAGACACCTGGGGACTTATCATTCCAGATACCGATCCCCTAGCAAAGAAAAAAGCCATCCGTTTGGATGACCTTGTAGGCTTGCCATTATTCTGTTCTGATCAGGCATGGAATGGAGATATTAGAAACTGGGCTGGAAGCAGATTTTCAGAGCTTCAGTTAGAAGGTTCCTTCCGCCTTTCTTACAATGGATCAATTTTTGCCATGGAAGGCTTAGGATATCTTCTCACCTATGAACATCTTGTAAATACGTCAAAAGACAGCGGCCTTGTATTCAGACCACTGTCTCCGAAGCTTGAAAATAGAATATATATAGCATGGAATAGATATCAGGCGTTTACACCTATCGCTGAAAGATTTCTAGCTCATCTCAAAGATTCTTTCCAATAGTAATATACTCTTTCATCTTGAATGCACAAAAATATGGAAAAGTATATATGTTATTTGCATTACCAATATTAAAATCTCCCAGCTTTATCCCATATGAGATATCGCTATAGTTCTCATTTTTTATCAGCGAAGATAATGATTTTGACTGGTCACTATTTGACTTAACTTCGACTGGAATCAAATTATTCTGAGTCCTTACAAAGAAATCTTCCTCTAATGTTGAGTTTTCCTTCTTATAATAAAAGAGTCCTAATCTTCCATAAATGGGGAGTGCTCCTTGAACTATTCAGAACAAGGGGCATGAGTTATGAAATTGGTGATGCAAAAGTATCACCGGAGGCATTGTAACATACTTGTTCTCGATGCGTAAGGTATAAAATTCATTCACTCCTAGACCCTAAATCTGTATACCAGTACATGTGTAAGCAGTTTTTCCGGTGCAACCTTAAACTTAGCGGCTACTTCACGCATTACGTCGGATACTTCATGAGCATGTTCTTGCTCATATTCTTCCATATATGCCTGATCGTGTAAAAGATGCTCCGTAATCCCTAACGGTTTTCCACCGATTTTTTCGCACATTTTTTGGCTATGAACGTTCTCTCCATCCACCAATGCTTTGAACTCTGAAATACCAGTGATTTCTTTCACTTTTACCATAAACAGATGCAAAGCTTCCGGTCCGTACCCTTTTCCTTGATATTTCTTGAAAAGAGTCATTGCCAACTCCAGCTCTTCCTTTTGGGTATTCTTTATCCCGCAGTAGCCCATAAATGAATCTGTACTCTTACTCCGAATTACAACATTAAATGCTTTTTCTTCGTTGAAGTCATCCCATAACGAATCACCGTATCCTTCCAATTCATAAGCCCGTGGCATACTGCTGTTCTCTTCTTCCAACTTGATATAAGCCTCTTTATCTGTCTGGCGAATTCTACACAACCGGAAATCTACGGCTTCACCGAACACTTCCATCGCCTTTTCTTTTTCAAAAGAATAGTTCTCTACTTCCGGTTCCTCGCTCTTAATTTCATTAAATACCGACCGTAATTCCGCTATTCCATCAAATCCGTCGTCATTTTCCATTTTTTCTACTATGCTTTGCAATCTGTTAAGCACTGCATCATTTGATTTTGACATTCGTACGATCTCCACTGCTTTATATTATTTACTATTCTTTCCCCAGATAAGCAATACAATCTAAAATTTCCGTATCTGTATTTCCATGCGTTCTCAACCATTCAATCAAATTGGCAAGCACTCCCTCCTGCATCGGTTCCCCGTCTAAACGATCTATCTTTTCACCAATAGCATCGGTAATAAATGAATTAAGCGAAACGCCTTCCTTTTCCACTACACCATTCAAATACTTTTTATACGCACCTGTCACTTCCACGGGAATTGTTACATTTTCCAATAAATCTCCCGCTCCTGCATCAAATCCAAATCCTGCCATTTCTTATTCCTCCATTTCTTTCCAAACAATTTCTCTTCTATATTTTTCCTGCAAAAAATCGCATAACTGTGCCAAATACTGTAGCGTCACCTGATACTGCACATCCGGACCGGGATGCATACTCCATGCCTTGTCTGCGCATTCCTTATCATATACAATTTTTTCAAGTCTATTTAGTTCCTCCACCAACTGGTTTCGTTCTGCAATTAGTTCCTCAAAGGAATCATTTCTGTGATCATCCACATACGATTCCGGTGAAATCATCATCGTCATCTCCTCCTTTCGCGTATCGCGCTTACCCATGAGCCTTCGCCACAGGCATTTTATATATACAGCGCCCATTTTCCTTTCTGGATATGGTAATACAACCACACGCTCCTTTGCCACCCAAAACTTTCAATCCGGCATTCGAAGCACTGGTTCACTGTAGAAATAAAGGGATATCGCTTTTGGAATCTAATCCGGGAATTTCCATTTATACTTATTATCCCACGTATACCATGCAGTAAACTGACCATAAACCCGAACACCAAACGCATTTAAGCTGGAATACGAGATTGTCACTCCGGCATTACCACCATCATCTGTCCATCCAACGTTCGATATACTGTTTACCCTCATGGCAGTAGGAACCAGCAAGTTATTTTTCAAAGTTGCTTTAGCTTTATTATAAAATTGAGCACGGTTTCTCACATGAACCTTAAACTTATAAGTTACAGATTTTGCTTTTAAAGTTATGGTTGTTGTTCCGCCGCGATATCCATGACATCGTCTTCCACGAACTGTAACAACCGACGCTTTTTTCGATGTCCACTTTCCTTTTCCCCAACCCGGAATATGTTTAATAAAGCGCTTCATATCAAAGCCTTTTCCTCCGGTAAGGATGGTAAATTCGCTACCTTTATTTACTGAAATCGCCCACTGGACTTTCTTTCCGAACTTGTTTTTAACCGTGATTGTTGCCTTTCCATATCGTTTCGGATTGATAACCAGTTTTCCGTTCCCCTTATCCTTGGAATAAATGGACACAACCTTGCTGTTCGACGACTTTGCAGTATAAATGTATCCCTTACATTTCAAAGTATAGTAATACCGAATGGAAACCGATTTCTTCTTTTTTCCGATTCGGGACAAAGACTTATAGGAGCTACTGTATTTGTCGCTGGAATACTCGTAACTATCATCATCGTCCAAATCATAATCATCGTCATCCAAATCGTAATCATCATCATCTAAATCATAATCGTCCAAGTCATCATAGTCGTCGTCATAGTCATAATCTTCATCATCCCAATCGTAATCCCGCTGCTTAGAATTCGTACTTCCTTTTGCCGCATCTGCACTCATTGTGCAACACGTTAAAAACATGCAAATTGTAAGTGCTACTGCTAAACTCCGTAATAATTTTTCCTTCATTGTGTAATCCTCCCTGCTATTCTGGTTTTTCTTCTTCATCCAACGTACACAGCACACCCTCTGCCATCACGTACAAAATCGTGCCCGTCGCTGTCTCTCCAATTTTATCGTACAGCCGCCCTGCGCTATGGCTCTCGCCGATAACCGTATAAGGACTATTCGCCACATATCCAATAATGCCAAGTCCCGGCATGGTCACTTTTATCGCTTTCGGGTCCACCTGATTATCCGGTTCCTTCTCAAGGTGCACCTGCATCTTCGGCTCCAAAAACATTTTTCCATGATAATGATTCGTTCCGGTAATCGTAAAATAAATCTCTGCCATATCAGTCACTCCTCTCATAACTTGCCCCGTCATTGCTACATTCCTCATAAAACCTACACGTTAGGCAACATTGCCCACAGCGTTTTTCTTTGATTCGCTGCTTTCGTCGTAGCCAAAAAAGTAATCTTTTCACTGCTTCACATCCCTCCTGTTTCATTTGTTACTATAATACTAGCAGATAGGGTGTACGTTATATAGGCCAGCTTATTTAAGCTGATCCGCTGAGCGATTCAGAAATTCCCAACAAAAAGGAAAGTAACGCATAAACGCACTTTCCATTTCTTTACTCCATATTCTCCAAATTTTGTTTTAAATATCCATGCTATCCGGATTCAGAAGAAAATCATAAACGCTCATAACCAATATGCCTTCTTCATTATAAAGTGGTGCCACAGCATCCTTTGTAATAATTATTTTTTTAAATCCATCACCTATATTGACTAATGAACGCTGTTCCTGTTCCATCTTATCTTTATCCGGCAACGCATAGGCTGATTGAATATAAAATCTCTTTGAACCTTTGTTGCAAACAAAATCCACTTCCAGTTGTTTTCTGATTTTCTTACCATTCTTATCTACTTCATTCATAACAACAACGCCTACGTCCACATTATACCCGCGAACTTTCAGTTCATTAAATATAATGTTTTCCATCGCATGTGTCTCCTCCACCTGTCTAAAATTAAGTCTCGCATTTCTAAGACCAAGGTCGGTAAAGTAATACTTAGATGGAGTATTAATGTATTTTTTGCCCTTGATATCATATCGAATTGCACTATCGATAAGAAATGAATCTTTAAGGTAGTCAATATATTTGATTATGGTATCTTTGCTTATGGTCTTGTTCTTAACACTTTTAAACGTCGCTGATAGTTTACTTGGGTTCGTAAGAGATCCAATTGCTGACGATAAAATATTAAGAAGTTCTTCTAATTTTGCCTTATTTCGTATGTTATTTCTTCCGGTAATATCAGAAATATAGGTTTCTTCAAACAGTGATTTTAAAATATCGGATTTCTGATCAGCTGTTTCAAATCCAAGAACAAGCGGTATTCCACCAAACAGCACATAATCTCTCCAGCCTTGTTGTATATCACCATCATATACACTCATAAATTCGCTAAAGGTTAGCGGATACATGTGAACTTCATCCCCACGTCCACGAAATTCCGTAATAATATCCTTTGACAAATATTTTGCATTACTTCCTGTTACATATACATCTACATTTTTCCTTCTGCCAAGGCTGTTGAGAACTGATTCAAAATCATCAAGCATCTGTACTTCATCTAATAGAACATAGTACATCCCATCATCTGATATTTTCTCCATCAGATATGGAAATAATACTTCCGGATCTCGATACTTTTTATTTTCAAAAGAGTCAAATGCAATTTCAATGATATGATCATCGGCAACCCCTTCATTTGTCAGATAGTCTTTAAAAAGGTTAAACAAAAGATATGATTTTCCACATCTTCGTATACCTGTCACAACCTTAATTAATCCATTATGCCTTTTTGAAATAAGCTTATTCAGATATATATCTCTAGAAATTACCATAATGTAACGCTCCTCTGTTTATTAGACACCATTATGTAAACCTAATCAATCCTCTAATCGACATTTTTGCGGAATCCGCATTTTTGTTCATTATCTTTTATATAAACACCCGCTACTCCATATTCTCAAAAAACTTCTTCGCATATTCCTTCAGCTCTTCCACCACCTCATCCGGTGATACCACTTTTACCCCGGTTCCAAGTCCGAAAATCCAGCCGAAAAACTGAGGGCTCACATTCACCTCTACCCGAAATTCGCTATGATTCTCATCCACCGGTCGGAAGGAAATATCTTTTCCAAATCTGTCCAAAAACACTCCGCACAAGGAATTCTCGAATTGGATTTTGACGATTTTCTTCGGACCTCCATACATGCCAAAAGTGGATTTTGACAACTTCGCCATGTCATAATCCTTAAAAATCTCCTTACCTTCGCGCGGCTCCTCCATCACGGAAATATGCTTCATTTTGTCCACGCGGTAGCTCTTCATTTTTCCATCCCAGGCATCATAGGCCACCATATAATAGTTCTCGTCCACCCAGGTCAGCGCCCAAGGGCTCACCTCAAACCAGGCATCCTCGTGTCTGGGAACCAGTTTTTTATTCAAATCCCATTTATAATACTTGAAGCGGATTTTCTTATTGTCATTGATGGCCGTGTAGACCTCGTCCACATTGTAAAAAACGCTTTCATTCATGGACTTCACCCGGTCATCCATGAACACCTGACGCTGCAGGGATTTTCCCTGATATTCACTGACGAAGCCCTTGATCTTTTTTATCAGTTCCCGGGACTTCGACTGGGTAATAAACTTGGAGGACTGAATGGCATCCACCAGCAGCTTCACCTCCGCCAGCTCAAAATCCCGACTTATCACATTGTAAAAAGTCTCGCGCCCCTTCTGCTCCTTGTAAATCTCTATCCCAAACTTATCCCGCATGTCCTGAAAATCCGCATAGATACTCTTCCGCTCGGCAGTCACCCCATACTTCTCCAGTTCCTTCATAATCTGGGGCATGGTCAGGGTGTGCTCCTCGTCCGTTTTCTCCAGCATGATTTTCATAAGATATGTAAATTTGAATTTCTGGTTTGCTCCTCGTGACATGATTTTTCCTCGTTCTTAATCTTTTCTTACTACCCTTGCGCCAAAGGGAAAAAGCGCCAGCCTCGCAATCTTGAAAAACTGCAACCCAAAGGGAATTCCCACAATCGTGATGCACAGCAAACACCCGATGACAAAATTCCCAACTGCCAGCTCTAACCCTGACACAAAAAACCAAATGACGTTCAGAAGGCAGGACACCACGCCGCCTTCGTCTACGATTTCTTTGCTGAAGGGATTCAGCGAAATGGATGACAGCTTAAAACACTGCAACCCAACCGGTATGCCTACAATGGTGATGCACCATAAAAGGCCGGCAAGCCACCAGCCTATGGCGCTAAGTAGGCCACCGCAGAGTATCCAAATAAGATTTGCTAAAGTTCTCATATTTCACCTTCGCATTTACTTCATAAACGCTGCCTTTATAGCGTTTGCAATTTGTTCTTTATCCGCGCCATCAGCAATTTTTTCGAGAATCTCAGTAATCTTCTTAACAAAATCTTTTGTAAGCTTCGACTCTATTAATTTTCTAACCCAATCAATATCAGCTAACGTTTTATTTCCTAAATAAACTTGCTCAAATGCGTATATAGAACCTTCGCCAATTGTAGCTATTATTCCCCCCGCAATGACCGCGTTTACGGCACTTGCAGCAATATTTATTCCCGGAACCGCTTTAAGCGCCGTAATAACATTCTTTGCCACAGCACTTACCGTCCCGACTTGAATAATTGTATTTATAAATTCCTTACTTTTATTATCATTCTTGATTCCATAAATTGATGCTATCGCATTTACCTCTGCCACTTCCGTTGGCGATAATATCAGCGCATCAGGGAAAGGAATCGGCACAGCCCCCACAACAACACCACCTGTTGTTGCCGCACCTACAACAGACTGAGACATAATTCTTCTTCTTTGCAATTTGTATGCATTAACATCATTAGCTGCAGCTTTCCTTCCTTCTGGTAATAATTCAACCGTCTTTTCTATTAGTTCGGGGATTCCATATGGAGCTGCAAACGCATTTTCATCCAACGTATATGTAGATGCAACTACTGGAAGAATATATCTAAGATTCTTTCCCGCCTTCTTCTGTTTACTAAAAATTTCCTGAACCATATCCACATTGAATTTTCGCTCTGGAACAGAATAAGATTTTGTGATAACCACAATGATAGGAACTGACTTCCACATACTTGTGGCCTTCACCAAACTATTGATTGTATCCTCAAACAACTTACTTGAAGTTCCATCCACGCAAAACCAAATGACATTAATTGCATGATTTTCTTCCGTTACAGATTTCTTTGACCATTTTTGCACATCATGAATAATCTTTCTTTTCTTAATTATGGAAGGCTCAAATCCCGCTGTATCAACTAACCTTAGTCCAACCTCTTCCGCCGGATAAATTTGAAGCCCTTTTGTCGTTCCTTCAGCCCCTCTTCCAACCTCAGCTGCTTCCTTTCGAATTACCGAATTAATAAGAGTAGATTTACCCACTCCAGAATTTCCAATAACCAATACATTTCCAAACTCCATGCTAATCCTCCTATCGTCCTTATTCATTTCAATATTTTGTTGTAACTAACGACGACTACACTTACAATTATAAATATACAGTGTATTTTTTTCAATATAGTCAATTCATTCATGTTAGTCGTCGATAAATCCACTTTTTTCTCCATTTCCGTCGGATTTTTTCGCAATTCAATACTATCTTTAAACATGTATTGTCACCATCTGTAAAATGGATACATGCTGGCTACTGCAATTACATTTGAAAGAGGCCTCCTCACCACTGAGTTCGGCCACTTTCAATATTTCCAATTAATAGGTATTTAGCAAATTATAGCCGCCCTTTTATGATTTTGATAACACGATCCCCACTATGGCACCAATCATGCTACCAGTAGTTTTGCGGCGGCTATTTCTTTTTTCCCGAAGGACGCCATTTTTAACACCAGCATTAAAAAGGCTTTTTTTAAATTTGCTGGACCATCATACCTTTTGGCTTCTTTTGATAGTTCTGCATAATCCCATTTTCGAGCCATGTTCTCACCTCCTTTTTAATCATCACTCTCTAATTCTGCCCGGCTGTAACCGCATGTTTCATCTCCACCTGAGCAAAAGTAGATATCCCTTGCGTCATCTAAGCTAATACGTTCACATGAATCTTCATCCTCATCATCCTCGTATTCTAAATACTCTAGTGGATCGAACCAAGGCTCTGTACACCCGCATTTTCCGCACTCCCATTCTGTTGATTTTCCTTTTCTCATCGTATTTCCGCATTTGCTACATTGTGGTCTCCATGACATAATCATTACCTCCTCTTTAATAATTTCTTAGTTTGCACTAAAACCATTTACTGTTTCTGCCTATGAACAATTGTTTCTACGATTGTTCCATTTGAATATCGTACAGCTGAATGTCTCTTGCCGTTAACCTCTGCCTTAATAACTTGTTTACCAGTTGGCGTAACAAACGCTGCAACAATTTTTCCTGGGAACTCAAATAGCTTTGGTAAAGTCATAGTTTACACCTCCTAAAAATGTTTATATTAAAAATTTATTGTTACCGTAATTATCAGCGGGATTCTCACTCCGCCCCCGCTGTAGAATATAATTAAAAGGAGGTAAATTCGGCGATCTGACCCTTATATGAATCATCCTCCTAACCGCCTAGCGGAGTGAGCGTATCTTAAAGGGATAATCCTACTTTTCAGGAGAATGGCCATTTCCTTTCGAATATCCCTGTCCATATTCGATTTTGCTTTTTTCAACTACCTGTATTTCCATTCCCAGCTCTTTCATAAGCTTTGGATATTTCTTTTGGTATTCCAGGAGTTTTATTGCCTGAATTCTATCTCTTACTTCATTCATCTTTGTGTCCTCCCTTGCTTTTGTTATATACATCATATCATCCGACTACCGTTCACGTTAGTTTTGCTGAAACCAAACAAGCCAATATTTTGTTTTCCGTAAACAAAAAAAGAGCCCACTTTTGTGGACTCAACCCTTGTCATTATTCGCAGCATCGTGTAGTATACTCCATGTACTTATCCATATTGATTTTTTCTTCTGTAATCTGCTGGTTACACCATGCCTTTAATGCTTCTGCGGTCATTGCAATCTTTTCCAAATCACTTTTTATAGCTATAAAATCCTCCAGTTCAGAATCATCTATCTTTCCATCGGCAGATATTTCAATCAGACGCTTTTGTTTTTCTTGAACTGCATTCAATGCTGCCATTGTGTTTAAAACAATTGGCGCCAACTCTTTGGGATTCATAACCTTTAGACCAATCTCTTTACCAACAGGACATTCATTCGCACAATATCCATGATATAATTCCATATCCTTATAGCACTTTGCCAAAACTACAATTTCATCTGGTGTTACCGGATAATCGTGCTCAATCTTCTGTAGTCTCGAAACAGAAATTCCGGTTTCTTCACTTACCCCCTCTAATGTTTTATGTACATGATCTCTAGATACTCGATACTTGTTATTATTTTCTGCCATTCGTCTTCTCCTAACGTGTCGCTTATTTAATTAAAAATCAACCCTTCCCAATTCAATGAACCGTTCAATATGTCGCTACAATCCGCTACAAATAATTTCTTAAAACATGTTCACCCTCATATATTATAAATCATCTTTCACTGTAGCGAAAGAGAATATATGTTTTTCCGTTCTGACGCCATTTTGTGCACATTGCACAATCTCATCGCTCTCTTTTTGTAATATTTGTTTACACTTTCTTATACTGCTATGCTATTATAATATTTGTAAACCCCCCCAATACATTATATAATTTTTGCTAACCCCATAGTAAAAATACCTTCTCCTAAAAGGCAACCGATCGACAGGTTGTCTTTATTTTTTTGCGCAAAAAAACACCCTTGGAAATCAGAGATGACTTCCAAGGGCATTTATATATTAGCTTCTCCTATGAGGAATATTCTATCACACATGCTTTTCACATACAAGCACTTTTGTCAAACTATTCCGTAACTGAAATCAAAATATCAATATATTCGTCATTCTTGCTGTTAGATATTCTTAGTATTTCATCGCCAACACCAGTTCCCTTTATATACAGAGGCAACATTGCCCCCTTCCAATTGCTTGAAATTGTAGAAAGGGCTGAATCTACTCCAGAATCAAACGACACATTATAAATCCAATCCGCAAATTCATGTGATACACTCGTATTAGCATCTATCGCTATTCTATTATAATAAAATTTGATGCCATCAGAATAGTAATCATTGACATAAATGTTTAAACGAGTATAGTCATCAGACCATTTTTTCACCTTCAGTTGCAAAGTACTTATATCAAAACTTTTGCAATCGGCAGCCTTTTCTACATTCAACGATATTGTTTCGGTCTCGCTATTTACAGTATTCTTAATCCTAAACTTATATTTTCCTAATTTCGTAGCATATAAATATAAATTACACTCTGTTCCAATCCACTGACTCGCTAATAAATGTAATGAATTCTTTTCAGGTTCCTCAACCGAATCAAAAGTCAAATATCCGTTAGGCTCACTAAAACGGAGTGTCAAAACAGCTGTATGTCCCAACTCTGTTTGCAGTTTATTACTCGATACCTGTAACAAATCCTCCGTCTCAGATACCACAACAACCACTTTGCATTTGTAGATTTTCTTTCCGACTTTTGCCTTGATATAACATTTTCCTTCGCCTTTTGCTTTTACGGTACCCTTCCCGGTAACTGTTGCAACTGCCTTATTGGTCGTACTCCACTTGGCTTCTTTCTTGGTTCCCATCATTTTCAGCTTAATGGAACTACCAACCTCCAACGTAACGGATGTCTTGCTTAATTTAACCGATGCAGCTTGCACACTATTTTGTTCACCTGAAAAATCAATAGGAAATACTGACGCAATTAGGAATGCAATTACAAGCATAAGACACAAACGCTTTTTCATAGAACCATACCTCCCATGTGTGTTCTATATAAATATAATCCAAAATATACCGGCTTTTAGAAATTCGTAACTAAGCTATTTTACAATTACCTTACAGTTTCCCGTATATCCCGATGCCAACTTGATTACAATCGTGGTCTTACCTGCTTTCTTTGCTTTAATCTTGCCTTCTTTATCCACAGTCGCAATTTTCTTATTTTTTGAAATAAACCCAGTCACGCTGTCTCCACGACTCAGAGATTGGACTTTAATCTTTGCAGTTTTTCCAGCCTTTATCGTAATCTTCTTTTTTACAAGAATGAGTTGTGGCTCGAGCTTATTAACCGACGTTTCCTGAGTTTTTCCACAAACGCTACAAGTTTCAATCTGTAATCCATCCTCGAATACGGTTGGCTGGATACTTTCTGTAACACTCATGTTGTGACCGGTTGATGGAACTATTTCTTCCGTATAATATCCGCACTCTGAGCAAACATGAAGCTTTAATCCTTCTACTTCACAACTTGCTGGTTGCTTTATTTCTTCAACAGTAGTATGCTTGTGCTCCCATTCTGTTGACCAACTTGACCAATCACTATTTTCATATTGCTCTACATTGTTTGTGCAAAATTGAAGCGCATATTTCACTTTAAGATTCTTGATTTTTCCATAATAGGAACCAATAATTCTTTTAAAATTACTTTTAAAATCATACGTTTTTCCAGTTACTTTTTCTTCAAACGTTTCCACCTGAATGCCATCGGATAATATTGCAAATCTGATATTTGTATAATCCGCTCCCGTCGGCATATACCAACTTATAGTATCTCCTGAAAACATTCCCACATAAGGCTCATATAGTTTTGTTTTATAAGTCGGTACTGTATCATCTCCACCACCTCCGCTCCAGCAGATGGAGCATTTTGATAACCCCTTTGCCCGTGCGGCAGATTCTGAAGTTGGAATTACATTCTTTGCATTATTTAATCCTTTACATGTACTCGTTTTGTGATATTTACTACCACTTTTGGTTATGTAAACGGTTGTATCCGCTGTTGTAAACATTGAAGAACATATTAACAGCGTTACGCTAATGATTGCACTTAATAATCTTCTACATGATTTCTGCTTCATAATCGCTAATTTCCTTTCTGTATGTAATAATTCAATTCTTTGTAATTGATTCTAAAATCTTGATAAAATCATTCGTATATGAATACTTTGTATTATCGGTCTGAATTAATGAAACGTAAAACCAACGACTATCCTCTTCAGACGGAAAACAATATAGCCAAAAGTCCCCTTCCACATTTTTCAGCTTGAATCTTGCCTTATATAGGTATCCTTTTGTATCTCCAAATTTACACTCATGCGCGGACTTGCATTTGCATTTATCAAATCCATAATCTTTCTCAACGGATTTCTGCATTAACCCTTTTTTTGTTTCATCTTTTAGAATATTGAACGTCACAGGGTCCTCATCATCCTTTAACGCATAAATGCTAAACATACTCACCTTTCCACTGCGTTCTGCATAGGCCTGCAAACTTGTCGACTTTTTTTCGTCTACATCCCAATACTTCGGTAGTAGGAAATTAAATTTTTTTACCTTTAACGATTCAGCCTTCTTCTCATCAAATCCATTCTTCTGTTGCTTTTCTATCACTGTAATAAAACATTTATAGGTTTTTCCCTTTATCAATGCTTTAATCGTTGCTTTCCCGCCCTTTTCGCCTTCTATAGTAACATACGTATTGTTTTTCCTAACAATTTTAACGTTTTTTTCTCCACAGCTCCATTTTACCTTAGCTCCATTTCGCATCACACGAATTTTCTTTGTTTTTCCCATATACAGTTTACACTTTTCTGTTATCTTTGGGGCTGGAACTACAATTTTACATTTTAACCGTTTTTTTCCAGCCTTCACGGTTATTGATGTTTTCCCAATCTGATGTGCGGTCACTCTTCCATTTGTTGATACACTTGCAACCTTCTGATTGTTAGAATAATAGGAAATCTTTCCTTTGTAGTTCTTGACTTTTATTCGTTTCGTCTTTTCTAGATAGATGGTTAACTTCTTCTTGCTTAACTTTGGCGTTGGTTTTGGCTTATTCGACGGTTTATTAACACTCGATTGCGTCTGTGAACCGGTACTGCCAACGCAAATAGAACACGGTTCATATCCCGCATTTATAGCCTGAGAATAAGATATTCTTCGAACCGTGTTTGACCTCAATAAAGCGCGGCAACTCCGCGATGAATGATACTTAGAGCCCGTTGCTGTTATATACACATCCTGTGATGCAAAAGTATTTATATAACACATAGTTGAAATCATTAAGGCCGCAACCATTACAACCGCCAATATACGCCTTTTTTTTGTAAAATATCTTTCCTGATTTTTGTTCGTGCTGGCATTTAGCCATTTTTTCTTTTTCATAATATACATCCTTCTCCTATTTTTTACTCTTTATGGACATCTTGAGCACTTCCGTGATTTCGGACAGGCACTCAATCGCCCACTGTTAACCACCTTTGAGCGCGCCAGATAAGAACAATTTCTGTTCGTATGATATACTTCTCCGGAAGGCGTCCAGTAGACTATGGGATCCGCATCATCTGAGTCATCCGAATCAGAGTCTCCCACCTTTACGCGCACCGTTTTGGTCATTGTTTTCTTTTTATAATTTGCATCCCCCTTTGCCGTGATTTTTACTTTCATTTTATAGGTGCCTTTTTTCGTATTTTTTTTAACTGTAACTCCCCCCTTCGAGCTAACCGAAAGACGCTTGCTTCCGGAAATTTTTTTACAGTTAAATTTACCAGAACTACATCTGATTCCCATGGAAAAAGTTCTTTTGGCATTTTGTAATGCTGTCTCAGATATATTTTTTCGGCTTACCGCCACAGATATATTTTGCTTTTCTTTGTTTGTTGACGTTACCACTCCGGTTCTATAATTAATCTTTTTCCCTTTTGCAACGTTAAACACGAAAACATTGAAACAGATTCCTTCTCCTCTATCCTCAACAGACCAAGCCTCCATCTGCACGCCCCTAGCCACTAAATCATTTCCTTTGAACCTAGGCGTTACACGATATAAAACATGGTTATTTGTTTCTTCAACATAGTCGTCAACCATATTTTCAAAAGGCAACATTCCTGATACATTAAAGCGATGCGTTCCAGTTATCAAGTTTTTCTCATTGGCATTTTCACCAGCAAGTTGAAATCCTATTAGATGGCATCTTTGCCATCCCATATTACTTTGCCAACCCGACGGGTGGATTGAACTGATATTTCCTCTCGGCTCCGTAGGCATTAACTCTATGCAAATATTTGCAAATGCCTTTCCACAGCGTCCAAGCGAATCCAGTTTAGAATATTTTTCGAATGGATCCGTTCTTCTTTTTTGCCTTGAAGTAAATTTAGGTTTATTGTTATTTAAAACGGTATAAATCTTACCATTATATTCTGGAATACTAAATTTAGCCTGAACCCGGCTTATTGAATAGTCATCAGTCGAACTAATTTGCGGCCATACAACTAACGAACTTATGATAAGGATTGCCGCAACAAAAACACTAGCTAACCGCCTTTTCATGTTACTCATTTTCGTTACCCCCTTGTATAATATATTTTTGTAATCTTTTCATGGGAATTTCCCCTGAATTCTTCCGCCTTCTCCATATTGTTAATAAAACCATTTGGAATCCTAAACTTAATATCATCTGGATAATCACGATTAAAATTATAAATCACGATTTCCGATACTTTCTCCTCGTTCAGTTTTCCGCCTTCATAAAATACATAATCTCCTTCGCCGGCTTCATTTAAATAATCAGACGTATAAACAACATTCTTCGCATCAGATTCGCAGAACAACACCTCTGCCTGCGGTAATGCATAAAGTTGTTTTTGCTTGCACATACTAAGTACATCTGCACAAATAGCTCTGTCTCTGCTAACTCGTCTATTATTGAATAGCAGACCCATATTTTTGCTTACACATACTACTATAATCACTATCCTTACTCCTTCCGGATTATATTTTATCACAATTATATCATTAGTGTACAATCATGCAAAAAATTCAAAGTTTTTTCACTCAATTACTTCCGCATTCTTTTCATCTATAGTTCAGGGCGATCGGATTTCTCCGGCCGCCCCTTTCTCTATACCTCAAACTCCACCGTTTCCCCACTCTTGTAACTTTCCAGCACCTTGGAATTCAAAAGTTCACGGAACTCCTTGTTTAACGGATAAGCAATATCCTTATACACCGCCTTCCCGTTTTCTCCAATCGTCTTGGTCTTGTAGCTTGGCATGGAAACGAACATGCCACCATTCTTCGCCTCCACGATGAAAAGATTTCCCACCAGAAACTGATCGCCGAATACTGCATTTGCGATGCCCTTTACGCTGTTACTGCTGTTATTTAACTTCATTGCTTTTACACTTACTTTCATAGATCTTCTCCTTTCAAAATCGCTAAAATCTCTCGTGGCAAGCAGTGCGTTTGTCCGACAAACGCGGTTTTGCCGCTTTTACAACACGTTCTCGGAACGTGAGTTTCGGACTTTGTCCTCTTGTTCTTCCTGATAAATCATCTCCAGATTTCTTCTGGTAATCAGGTATTCGTTCACTTCTTTTTTGAAGGAAGCATACTTCTGAAACGCTTCCTTCTTCTGAGCCAACACTTCGCCGTACTGCTCTCTTAGTTCTTTCATCTTTGGCATTTTTCCATCTGGTACGCTTTTGTAAACCTCCACAGCCGCTTCATAGGTCAACAATTCCTGTTGGTATTTTTCACGGAAGGCTCGGCTGTAACCGCTCTTTTTATAAGCTTCAAAAACCTTTCGGTTCTTGGCATAATCCACGATGGCTTTCTGCATCCGTTTGTTTTCCTTCAGATAGGCTTCCTTTTCTTTCATGGAATCCGTCAGGTTTTGAAGGGTTTTGATATGGTCATCCGTCATTTCCTTCAACTCCTCAAATGACGAAATCCGGTGTTCCTGCAAAAACAAAATCGTCTTTGACAGCTGCTTGGCATTAAAGCGTTTTGCCCAGTTGGCGTATCCTTTTCCGTAGCCCGCCTGCATTTTGGCTTCGATGTCTTTTACAAATTTTAGCCGATCCGAGTCTGCCTTCCTCCCCGGTTCGATAACGGATAGCCCGTTTTCAAAGCAGATGATATCGGATAATCGTCGCAATGCGATTCCGGAAAAATAGAAATTCCGGAACTTCTTTTTTCCATCCATGGATATGGCATTGAAGATGATGTGGTTATGAATGTGGGCCTTGTCCACGTGGGTGCTGACGGTAAAGGCATACTTTCCTTTCGTAAAACGCATGGCGGTTTCATACCCAATGGCGTTGGCTTTCTCCGGGGTGATTTCTCCGGGCTTAAACGACTGCCGAATCTGGTAGGCGATAATCTCCCGGGTGCGAAGCGCCCGCATGGTATGGTGATACTGCATATGCGATAATAGAAATTCTTCATCCGCTGTCTCCACATCACAACCATAGGATGCCACGTAACGCTTGCCTTCCGTCTTTTTTTCATTCTCTGAATAGCCTAGACGGTCGGATAAACTTTTGTATAGGTTGCTCCCTTTGGTGATGTGAAGTGCGATTAGTCGCGTTGCTGCCATTCCTTTTCCTCCCACGAAAAAAGGACAGCTCTTTTGAACTGCCCTAATCATTACTTATTCTTTATGAGATCCGCTTCATTTGGTATCTTGGAGAAAGCTCCGGTAGGTTCTTTTATCCAGAACTGTTTGATTTCAAATCCATGTCGCATAAGAAGTGCGGCTAAGTTTGTTGCCTTTATCAAATCCTTTTTATACTCAGAGTCACTTTTGCTTCCTGTCAGTTCTCTGATATATTTGATATCGGTACTTCTTATTAGCTCGTCTTCCAGGTTTCGAACCTGTGTTACGCCGACGATGGATTTTACTGCCGAAGCGGCTTTAAGGATTTTTATGTTTTCACTCAAAATGTCCGCATTGCCTGTATCTGTATCAAAGACTAACACTACTGTCGTATCCGGTCTTAAGTTCATCAGCCTTGCCCTTGTCAGTTTATTCTGTACCGCATTAAACTTGCTGATTTTACCAGGAACAACCATCTGCAAATCTGTCTTCAATACTGAAAGAAGCTTTTCTTCATCCTCGCCCTCTACATAGTATTGGATATAATTTCCCAGCTTGTTCATACCGCATCCTCCTACATTTCACCAAGTTCGAAGATTAAATCCGTGGACGGAGCCACCGAAAGCAGATCATTTTCCACCGCTTTACGAACGGAATCCGTATTTCTCTTAAGAAAGGCGGATGCACTTACACAGGTGATTGGCTTCTCCGGATTATTCACATCCTTTTTCATAAACAGGAAAGAATGCTTTGGAAGAGGAATGTCCAGCATATCTGTATTATGTGTCGTAAAGAATAATTGGTCATTCTCTTTAAGACTTTCAATCATTACAGAAACAACCGCTTTTTCTATATCACTGCTGATATAAGAGAATTTCTCATCACAGTAGTACAGTCCCTGTCCTTCTTCCTTTATGGAATACAGGATATCGGCAACCGCAATACCGGACTTGGTTCCGCTGGACAAAAATGCCTGGTTCGTTAATTCCCCATCCTTCAGGATAAAGGAACGTTTTCCCATCCTGATTACAAACGAATTATCGACTTCCGTAAGTGGTTCAACTTTATCTATGGCTGGATCCAAAGCTTTTAGCATCTTTTCCATGATATTACTGTAAACATTCGGCTTCTTTACTGTATGAAGTCTGTACTCTCCATCGGCATCTACCGGGTATTGAAAGCAAAATGTCAGCTTCTCTATTTCATCGAGTATTTGCGTGTAATTTCCACCGGTTTGTGTTGGGACTTCTACAAGTTTCTCTCTACAATTCTCATAACTATCACGACTTCCGATACGAGCTTTTGAAACAGTCACCTTCAAATCATCTGCCGTATACTTCTCGCCCTGTATAGGAGAAATCGTCACTGTCATGTTATAAAGTATCTCTCCGCCCCCGACAAAATCCATCGAAAGAAACGCTTCGACAGACGTATCGTTCACGCAATCGGTCAAACATTCAAAACGCTTTGTGTCTATAAACGTCAGCGCGTTCATGATTATCCTTCCAAGGGATGTCTTTCCGGATGCATTTGCTCCCATCACGATGTTCACTTTCTTATATCTGAAGTTGGAATGGTCCTTTAAATGTTCATTTTCGATGCATGAATCAACAATCTTCTTCGGGTACGAAAAATCCACTTCAAAGTCCTTGAATGCCAGTAAATTATTGACTTTCAGGTTCATTATTATCATAAAATCGCCCTCTTTCTTATTAGCTATTACTTCGTTATTTTCGAACTAATATACATATATGATATACTTTAATTTCTAAAAAGTCAATAATCTATTCTTCAACTGTTTTTACTTCAATTTCGCCCGTAGCTCCTCCGTTATAAATTCCAAATACACCGCACCAAAAACTTTAATAAAAACATGAGAATCCCTCCCGCTTACATTTTAGAACACATACGAAGTAGATACACCAGCTCCCGCACTTCCGTGGTATCCATGCGGACACAATAGCCATTCAGAATCATTTTGCGCATATACAGACTCATGTTTGCAGTCCCCACTTCCTCCATCTTAGCCTTCATTCTGCGAAGCTCGCTATTGGACACTCTCACTGTAATGCGGTTGGTGCGTCTTTGTAATATGCTCAACCTCCTTCGCCTTATCAAGAAGCTTCTCATACTCCTTGGCTCGTCGATATACCAGCTCCGACGGGGAATCCTCCTTACTCATCTTCCTCTTCCGGTAAGTCTTCAAAGAAGTCACTTTCCTCATCGTCCTCATCCGGATCCGGTTTGTTCTTCTTTTTCTGGAAACGTTCCTTCACCACTGCTTCCATAGCATCGGTATCCCGCACCTTGAAAAAAGCCGTATACCCGCATCTCCAATCACCATACTGGTAACACCCTGGTCCTGTTTTACCAATTCTTCTATGGATTGTTTTCCTTGAATCTTGTCCCCCGGAAGCTGCTTGTTCTTTCGATGCCTGAGGTACATTTTGATTCCGTTTATCAGGGTTCTCACCGGCATTTTTGTGTTGGTTATCGCCAGCCAGACTGTTCTCTCCTCGATGTCTTCCTGCGTAGGCTCACCTGCCATTAAACAATAACTTAATTAATAAGAGGTAGCATTTTCTTTAATTGAATGCACACACGACATATTATCGGCATTTTTGTTTCCGAATCCCCGTCTGGGCCGAAAATATACTTGCATCTACTTCACTATTATCAATTACAAAGCTTTCAATTATTTTTCTTTGAGACTCAGGAGACCAATATATTTTAAGTTCCTTTTTGGCTCGGGTTATCGCAGTATAAAAAATGTTATGACTAATCATGTCTTCTATGTCTTGAGTTATAACAACTTTTACCGAGTCATATTCAAGTCCCTGTGCTTTATGAATCGACACCGCATAGGCTATTTGAAATGGAATAACACTATCCGTTTTTGTATCCCCATCGTCATCCCCCTCATCAGCCTTTCTCACAGAGAATTTAACAACCGATTTCCCCTGAGTCCTAGAAGGCAATAGTTCTAATTGGACTGCTTCTGCATCAAATTCTGTAATCGCCTTCTCCAATTCTATAGTAAACCACATAAACTCTGTATCTGTAGAAATATCAATAATCGTTCCTTTCAAATTATTATATATTACTGGGGCAAATCTTTCCGATTCGTTAAAAAGAATCTGATCTCCCACCTTGTATGTCCATACCCCGATGGTATACGCAGGATTAGAATTGTTGCATTGTAGAAAGCGATTAATATTGTTAATCCCGTATAATCCATTATAATTAAGACATAGAATAATTTCATCCTCCGCTTTCTTTTCAAATATTGTTTCATTCAGCGGTGATGAATACTTATTAGGCACTATATGCTCGTCCAGATCTTTTTCTAAATTTCGTACTTTTTGCCATAACAATAACAACTCATCGTTTTGTGCTCTAAACGGAGTTACTAATTCACTCCAAGCAATTCGGGGTAAGAAAAACTTTGCTAATGAAAACCAATTTCCAAAAGTAATGGATTCAATTTGATATGTATCACCCACTAAAACCAGTAATTTATAGTTTGTTTTCGCTAGGACATCACACATATCACGATTACTTACCATACTACATTCATCCATAAACAAAATGTCATATTCCTTATCAACCTGCCAACTTGACACATATTTTTTTATAGTAAAAAAACTACAATTTTGTGAAGAAACTTTTCTCCTTAAATTGTCAACAGCAGGATGAGTATTGGCTAAGAACAATTTCTTTTTATCGTCAAACATCTGCGCCACTAAATTTATCAGGAAAGTTTTTCCTGTTCCTGCTGCTCCATATATCAGTTTAACACGGGTTCCAGAAAACATATTTTGTAATATTTCACGCTTTTCAGCACAGGTTGTTATATCTTCATTATCAGAAATCCATGAGGACGCGTAATCAGGATAACCAATGACTCCTTTTTCAGCATCTTTAATTAGCTTCTCAATGATATACTTCGTATTTTTATAATCCCCATCTACATAGTAATTCTTACCGTAATTTTGGATATACCTTTCTGCATGCTTCTTCTTGTAAACCCGTTGATTAAACTCACAAACAAGCGCATCAACATCACCATAACATTCTAATTCTTCTTTTTTTGTATACAATTGTCCGTTTGCACTTGCATTATTCTGTATATGATGAGCTAATAATTCGTGTTCACGTCCAGTTACATCAATTGAGTAAAACAAAGCTGCTGCTTCAGGATTATGGTTTTTTAATGAGGACGCGTAGGGCATTTTATCAAATGGTTCACACCCATATTCCAAATTGAGGTTCGATAAAAAAGGACACTTATTTGGATTCCACTGTTCCTTTAACACCTTATTTTTCATTGTTTGAAGCAAATATCTTATCACATTTGATCCATTGTTATTTTCTATTAAAAATTCTCTCGCTTCATCCAAGATATTGTAGAAATAGCTTACTTTTGCTCTTTCTAGCACGCTCCCTTTAATTTTTTTATAATCTGACTCAGGTGCCAAAACTATATCAAGAAGACTCGCTCCCGATTTGCTCAAGTACCCCATAAGTCCATTATATTCCGCACTATTACTTTTAATATCTATCCTTTTTCCTAATATTTTCGCAAAATTATTTAATTCGCAAGGGCGAAGTGAAACTTTATAATCAGTTAAAATATTGATACTCATTTGTTTTCCGCTGACATCTATAGTTTCACTTTCATAACCAATTTTCAAAGCATAATGTGCCGGAATATGCGTTTTGGTATATGCAACAAATCTATTAAATTTGCTAAGCATATCGTATGCCGGGGTCAATGTGACTTCGAAAAAAACTTCTTCTTCTACTGATACAGTTCTTATCCCTTGAACATAAAATCTCCCCTTCTCATATTCTCTCATAGGATAAAATCTCTTTAATTTAGTAGCTATTTTTTCATAATACGCTTGAAGCGTCTTGTCTTGATTCAACGGAAATTTACTTAGGTTATTCAATAAATCCATATTGAATTCATTTTTTGCAAAATCCTTAATTTGAACAAAATAATCGTAATACTTTAGCATTAAACGTTCGGCTCCATCAAAATCCGGTGTATAATGCGATTTTGACTCCTGCAAAAAAAAATGAAACTCTCTTAAAAAAGCATATTTATTATCATGCTTAATAAATTCACGTGCTTCATTGATATTTTGATAGTCAATTTTTACTAATGGATTGACCCCCATGTAAGCTCTAAGTGCAAGATGTTCTATCAAGTTTCTTGATTGCGCCAAAAGGTTCTGACTCACAAGTCCTCTATTATCCGCATTTAGAATATCAATATTGCCGGTAATAACTTCATTAATGTCATAAATTGCACTCTCTATTCTATTCATTGGATTTCCCTCCCATTTATTAATCACATGGGGCAGAGCCAATTTCCATTGCCTGAAGCAATTCATCAGCACTCATACCCACACCATCATCCGCTATTATAATCCTACGTGTATCCCAATCGAAAAAAATCTGTATCTCTTTTGCTCCACTCGAAATACTATTATCTATAATATCTGCAATAGCGGTTTCATCAGTATAACCCATAGAGCGAAGGGATGGAAGTAACATTTTTGCATGTGGTTGTAAATTATGCGGTTTTCTATCCATAACTAGACTCCTTCTTTCTTTTTTCTCATTACCATGTATTTACATTTTCCCAAAATCCACAATACTCTTTTTGTTCTAGAATTATCTATGGATACCTAAATCCAATAGCGAACAGAATTCCTTTCAGCCTCAGGAAAAATCCCAGTTTATATGAACCAATTTTATTATATTTCTTTTCTATCTAACATTCAACAGTACATAATATCGTGTTTCATCCCTACTGTCGAATTTCGTGCCATTCTCCTTTTGCAATCTCATCCTGACATGTCAAAGAAAATATCCACTTTATAATGTACTCACTCCCGCACAAATAACTGATCCACCGCAACTTCAAAATACGCTGCCAATCGCATCGCCGTCTCCAAAGTCAAATGGCAATTATCGGTTTCCGCATTGATAATTGTGCGCCTACTGACTTCCACTTCCTCCGCTAAATCTTCTTGCCGCAGCCCTTGTTCCTGACGATAAAACTTCACCATAGAACGATAATTCACTTCCATCATAATAATCATCTCCCCTGAATAATACTTCTAAAGGTACAATTTTTTAATATCTACCCTAAGTATAATTCGGGGCATGTCTTATATTATGGACAGTTCAATCTGACTTATTACCTCTATTTCGACAATTGGACTTTATTATTCCATTTTTGAAAGAACCAATTTCACACTTATCCTAACTGGCCCCGTTATAGTATTGGACGCTTATACTTCATTATCATGAAAATGATGTTTATAATGCCCATGCAATAAATCAGCCGGCCTAGGCGTTAATTCCTCATTACATATTCTACATTTTGCTCTAATCTTTTTTGTTCGGCCTTGATATTCTTCTAAAAAGATCAAATTGGGTTGTATCTCTGCCATCTCATTTATAAATTCTTCATGCGTTTTCTTTTTATTTGTTTTCCTGTAATCATAACACTTAGTACAACCCCTTCCCCTTAATAAAGTACTTGGATATGTACGCCATTGATAACCACATTTTTTACATAGAACCTCGATTTTATCATGTGTGCCAGAATAATTACCAATAATCTCTATGTCCGGTAATTTTTCTTTTATTTCTTCTTCAAATTTTGCTTGAGTTTTCTTGCATTTCTCCGCATTCAATCTAGCAGCACATTTCCTACATCCTTTTCCAGCAAGTGTTCTATCACAGACTGCTGCTTTCCATTCCCATCCGCAGCAGGAACATTTCCACCAATATTTATCATTGCATCCCGAACTAATCATAAACGGAGTTATCATTCCATTTTTTTCTTGAAGCCATTCCTTTATTAATGATGGATACTTTTCTCCTAATGAATTTCTCTTTAATTCAGTATAATACTGTTCTCGTATATCACATGCATCATTTTCCGTATCTACTTTTACATCATTGCACAAATTTAATAGGGCCAAAACAGAAATAATTGCTTCATCTAAAGTCTTATAATTACATGGCAAATCTCTGTTAACTATATAATCAGCATCCTCGGTAAATAACCCATCTTCTCTAATTCTAATTAAAGTAATTCCTTCTCTTTTACATAAGTTATACTTTTTCTTCTCAAGATTATTCTTACTTCTATGCCAATATACACCATCATATTCAATAGCCACCTTTTTTTCTGGAATAAATATATCAAACTCCAAGTTGTTATCCGCCAACCTAAATCTACCTAAGGCATCGGGATATTTTGTTTTTATATAATATAACATCGCTTGTTCAGAGAATGATGTTTTATTTCTAGAATCACAATTAGGACATCCATTACCTGAAAGCAATTTGCTTGGAGCTGCTTTCCATTCATATCCACAAGCCCTACATCTGCATTTCAATTTATTTCTACAATTCGTGTATGGTTCTGTGACCTCAATATAATTATTGATTTTCTTTAACTGGAGTAAAAATTCAGTATTATCTTTTTTCTTAGCACCTCCACATTTTGGGCACCCATGGCCCTCCAATAAGTGATCCGGTCTTGGATACCAAATTTCACCACATACTAAACATTCTACTTCAATTTTATGGGTCATTCCTTTATAATCACCAGTGATTTTTATACTAACCCCTTTTTTGTCTAATTCACTTTGGAGTTGTTCCTTACTCCTTCTCGTATACGGATTTCTTATATGTCTTGAACAATTTTTACAGCCCGTACCGGTAGAATTATTCAACAATTTTCTTGGAGTGGTCATCCATTCATTTCCACACAATTTACACCTACATCTTATGTCCGTATCTTTATTTACGTATTCATCCAATATTTCTAAATTAGGTTTTATTAAGCAAAGTTCGTCAATAAATTCTCTATTACTTTTCTTATTCTTTCCCATTTTTACACCAACATTTCAATTTGTTCAATAATTTATGCCCTTATCTTACTGTGAATAAAAGCTCTGATTTTGACCATTGGTTTTCCTACTCCTCTAACCTCTGCTCATCACACAGAAATACTTCACTCAGCGTTCCTCCGCGATTGGTAAGCATTCTCGTATTATTTGCAACATTCATATATAATGCCATAACCTCCGCATTCTGCGACTTATCTTCCGATTCCATCTGTTCCACAAACCATTGCATTGCCTCTTGTGGCTCATTCCACCTTGAAATACGGTTCCATAGTTCTCTCCCAAACTCGACAGCATGGTCTTTATCCATTTTCCTTTTATCTACCAAACAAGTCAGCAGTTTCTGATATTCCGGTACTGACAGCAATGCTAACTCAGCGAAGAACTCTTCCACTTCCTGTACTGATGGAATATAAAAGCTTTTACCTTCTTGCTGTTTCAGTAACTCCTGCAATTCTTCATCTTTTCTCACATATTTTTCCATAACAAGCACTTTCCCGTCAACAAGTACTGACCAAACCCTATCCTATGGGAAGTAGTTAAATATCTCGATTGCCTCATTTGCTTGCATCTGCATGTCGGCCTTAACATTTATGACCTCAAGGAATTTATCCATTGGGGTAAAACCATACATCTTTTCACGCTAATACTGACACTTCCAGACCCAAGAAGCGCGCTCACTATATATGTCAAACCTCTCTCTATCAAGTGTCTTCCAAACTTCGGCAACATCCAGGAATCCCCAGAATTCTTCTTTATCGTTCCATCCCAATTCCCTCTCCTTAAAAGTGCAAACGATATCTCGTTCTTCCGGCGTGAAAGCATATGGCTCCTCAAGCCCTTTCTCGAATATTGTGATGGCGTCTTTATCAAAAATTGCCATTCTATAATAAAACGTCTCATGATCAAATAATTTATCTGCAATACGATCCGCCAATTCTTCTATATCCAGCTTAGATACTCCCGGCAATTCCAATGCATACGCTTCATCCAACAGACATATTCTCGTATGTTGCTTAAGCATTTCTCGCAAGATCTTTATTTTACTAATCCGCTTCATAACACTCTCCTTGTCCATACCGACTCTATAAAAAAGGAAGCCTTTCATATAAATGAACTGCTTCCTATTTTCCATTGTCTCCCCACATACTATATCGTACCTTATTAACGTAGTGGATTCAAGTGTTTTTACTTATTTTTTCAAATAATTTACGGCTATTTTTCTTCTTCGTCTTTCTTCGTCTTTACACATGTAAAGAATACAATCGAGGATTTCTTTATCGCTATGACCGTGGTCTTTAAGCCATTCCATTATTCTCTGAATTAATCCCGCTGGAATCTCCTCATTATCCGTTTTATCAATCTTTTCTCCGATGGCGTCAGTAATAAAATCATTTAAAGATTTTCCTGCATTCTCTACTACACCATCAAGATAAATCTTATAAGCCTTCGGCATTTCTACCGATACACATACATTCTTCTCTAAATCCGATACTGCCATAAGCCAAACTCCTCTCCTTAAACAAACGCAAAACCTGAAAAATCAAAAAGATCTCCAATAGCGCTGCCCATTCTTTTAGGCATTAACGTCTCCTTGGCTACGCGAAGCTGTTTTTCAAAACCAAGCTTTGAGTCAAACTCTTTTTGAAAGTCATACCATTCATTTTCAAATACGATATGTTTCATATGTATCCTCCTTCAAATTAATCATTGGTTACTCCTGGTACGTTTCTTCCATACAATCTACCTATTTACTCTGACTTCTGAAAAAATATTTTTTTAAATATACCGTTTCTTCGTTCTGTTCTTCAAAACCCCAATGACGATAAATCTCATACGCTTTTCTATTTTTCTTAGTTCCCAAGCGAACTACATTCACATCGTCATCCCAAGCCAAATTCATCAAGTGTTCTATCATCAGTCTGCCTAGTCCATTTCCCTGTTCATCCTCAGTAATCGCAAAATCATCCAGCCAAATATAATATGACCCGTATTCCATTATTTTCTGTGCTAAAATGACACCAACAATTTCTCTCCCCTTCTTTGCGACGAAAGAAAAACCTGTCGCCATATAATCTTTTACGGTACCAATTTCGCTGAACTCTGACAATCTTGGTTCCACTCCCAGTTCATGTACAAGAATATTATTTACCTGCTTCTCATCTTCTATTGCCAACTTATCAATGGTATATACCTCCGCAGCAGTCTTCTTGACCTCTAGATCTCTTGCAGATTCCATTGCTTCCCACTGTTTTACCAATTCACCATCAACACCGCTTTTAATTAATGCGTCACGAATTGTTAACCACCACCCATCAATAAACTCGCTAAAATTATGAGCAAATTCATAGTAAATATCCTTTCGCTCCTCCTCCGGTGCACCTTGAAACTGTGCCACAAACATGCGTAGTAGCGCCTTCTGTTGTTTTTTACCCATTTCCATAATTTGCCACCTCTCTTCCTAAATCTCAAACCGATACAACAACACATGTGTCAGCAACTTCTCCGGTTGCACACCAAACTTTTTTGCCACCTCACGCATTACATCTGTAACCTCATGGGCATGCTCTTTTTCGTACTCCTCCATATACGCCTGATCATGCAAAAGATGCTCTGTGATTCCACCCGGTTTAGCGCCAACTTTCTCACACATTCTCTGGCTGGGAAGATTCTCCCCGTCAACTTTTGCAATAAAATTTGAAACACCGCTGCAATCCTTCACCCCTTGCAAAAATGTCTTTAGTACTTCCGGTCCATATCCCTGCCCCTGGTATTCTTTTGCAAGCATAATTGCAACTACCCATTCCTTGCTATAAATATTCTCAATATCGCAATATCCCATGAATGCATCTGTCTGTTTCTCCCGGATAACCACACAAAAAGTTTTTTCTTCTTTGAACCCATTCCAGATAAAATCCTCATATCCCTCGACTTTATCAGCCCGAACCATCGCATCACGTGCTTTCATAAGCGCAAGGTAGGGTTCTCTGTCTTTTTCCTGAATTTTACACAACCGAAACCCTGTTCCTTCTTGAAAGATGTCCATCTGTCTTTCTTTTTCAAAAGGATCCTCCCTAGTTGCTTCTTCCTTATCCCAAATACCCTCGAACAATTCCTTAAGTTCCTGTAATCCCTCCTTAGAACATTCCTCTCTCAGCTTTGACACAATACTGTTTACTTTGCCCTTAAAAGCCTTTTCCTCTGCACGCATACCTATTCACCTCTTTTTTATAATCTTCAATCATTTATATATCTTCAGCTTTCCCCTTCACTTTCCCCTCGCCTATCCTAAGCTTACATCATTTTGTGTCCAATAATCCGGCCACCTCAAAACTTTTTTCTCCACTGCTTCCACTTTTTCAAGAAACTCCCCATAATCTACCGGCTCCGGTTTAAGATCCTGCGGATAGGTGCCATACAGGTAGACATCCTGTTTAATATCTGCGACCAGTGCTTCCTGCACCATTTGAATAGACTCATCAGGATTCTCATACACACCACCATCCAGTAAATGATACGCTTTCTCCATCTCTCTACCAGCTTCAATGTTACACTCCACTTCTGTAATAATGTTCGATGCCATGCAGACGTGCATGGGCCATTTCGTGAATCAGGGTTTTTAACGTCTGCGTCTGGGACAAACCTTCTTTAATGACAATCCGATTCTCCTTCGGAAGATAAAATCCTTTCGCACTGTCCTGAAACGTTTTATAGGTTATTGGAGCAGTGGATGCTTTTTCCATTGCCTGTTTCATCCTTTCATACTGCTGAACCTCTCCGGTAAGTTCCGAGGTTCCGATTGTTGGAAGTTCCTTTCCCTCCGTATCTGCCACGTCAAATACACTACTAACTTTGAACGTCAATCTTTCCTGCATTTCCGTTACGGTTTCACCATCGTGCTGCACCTGCACCTCTTCCTTCACTTTTATTGGCGAGATGATTTTGATTGCCTTGGCTCCCTTCTTCACCTGCCGTCCGAAGTTTTTCTTCCACGCCTCATAGCCGGCGACCAGAGCTGCCTCCGGCCGCTGCATAGCTATGAGTAATCTCTACACTTCAAACTCCACCTTTTCCCCGCTCTTGTAACTTTCCAACACCTTGGAATTCAAAAGTTCACGGAACTCCTTATTCAACGGATAGGCAATGTCCTTATAAACCGCCTTTTCATTTTTTCCTATTGTCTTGGCCTTGTAGCTTGGCATGGAAACGAACATGCCACCATTCTTCGCCTCCACGATGGAAAGATTTCCAACCAAAAACAGCTCCCCGAAAACCACACTTGCGATTCCCTTGATGTTGTTACTGCTGTTGTGAAACTTGTTTGCTTTTACACTTACCTTCATAATAATGCGCTAAGATTCTATCCATGCCTTATCTCCTGCCTATTTCATCAAATTCGCATGTAACGGAATGAGCTTGGTTCCGATGAGGACCACGCCTCCACCGGCCATGAGCTGCTTAATTCCCTGGGATTTTACTGATGTGCGATAAAGAAGTAATAGAAGTGTAAAAAATTTTGCCGTTCCTATCCGGCACTTGCGCATTGTGTCGGATAGGTCGGGCGGTTATTCGGGCAAGTCCACCTTGCCAACAAAAGAATAATAAATCTCAATGTCCTGTCTGCGGGTCTTGTTCTCGTCATAGCTGCACTCATGCACAACGATTTTCTCTACAAACTCCCGCAGCAGAGTAGGGGTAAGTTCTTCAAAGCTGGTATGCCGCCGGACAACATTCATAAACTTTTCTGCGTTCACGGTGGCTTCCTGTGCTTTGGAAAGCTCCGCTTGAATAGCAGCGGCTCTTTCTTTCAGCTCCCGTTGCTCTGCTTCATAGTCTGCCGACAGCTCTGTGAAACGCTCGTCTGATATGCGCCCGGTCACGCTGTCCTCATACAGCCGCTTGAAGATAGCGGATAACTCGGCTATGCGTTTCTCGGAGGCTTCCAGTTCCTTTTTCTTGGCGGCGTTCCTGCGTTTGCCCCCGTCCTCGTTCTGCTCAATCAAGAGTTTCATAAACCGGGCTTCATGCTTTGCCGCATAGCTGGTCACTTTCCGCAGATTGGAGAGTACACCAGCGGTCAAGAGGTCGGTGCGGATAAAGTGCGCCGTACAGTCATGGGTGCGTTTCTTGTAGTTGCCGCAGATATAACAGTCCTGCTTGCGCTTGTCCGTCTGGTATCGCTGCTGATACATCACGCTGCCGCAGTCCGCACAGAACAGTATGCCGGAGAACAAACCCACTTCATCATAGCGGTTTGGGCGTTTGCGCTGTTTGCGAAGCTCCTGCACCCGTTCCCATGTTTGGGTGTCTATGATAGGCTCGTGGTGGTTCTCGAAAATCACTTGCTTTTCCGGGGGATTTTCTACACTGTGCTTGACTTTGTAAGAAAGTTTTTCTGTCTTGAAATTTACCAGACAGCCTGTGTATTCCCGGTTTTCAAGGATATGCACTACGGTATTGGTCGCCCACTTGCACTCATAGCCGGGGTGGTAGCGGCGGGTGCTGCCCGTCCTGCGGTATTCAAGCGTTCCCGGCGTGGGGATTTGCTGCTCTGTGAGCATACGGGCTATCTTGGTCGGACCATTCCCGGCAAGACAGAGGTTGTATATCTGCTTGACTACGGGTGCAGCTTCCTCGTCAATAATGAAATTTTCATCCTCGTCCATGAGGTAGCCATACACAGGCTTGCTTGTGATGGGCTTGCCATTCATGCCTTTTGAGCGTTTTACTGCTTTGATTTTCTTGCTCGTATCTCTCACCAGCCATTCGTTAAAGATATTCCGCAGCGGGGCAAAGTCATTGTCGCCCTGTGCGCTGTCCACTCCGTCATTGATAGCGATGAAGCGGACACCTTTCTGTGGGAAAATCATTTCCGTGTACATTCCCACTTGCAGGTAGTTTCGCCCTAACCTCGACATATCCTTTACGATAACTGTCCCGACTTTTCCGGCTTCAATGTCCGCAAGCATGGCTTGAAAACCGGGTCTTTGAAAGTTCGCACCAGAATAACCGTCGTCCGTGTACCAGCGCAGATTGGAAAAGCCGTTCTGCTTTGCATAGGTTTCAAGGATACGCTTCTGATTGGAAATGGAATTGCTTTCGCCTTGCAGCTCGTCCTCATGGGATAGTCTTGGGTAAAGGGCGGTAATTGGTTGTTGGTTGGTCTGTCTTAACATAAAATCCTCCGTTTCCGACAGCCAGCCCCACTATTCCGTACCTTGATTGTACCACATGGGGCGGCTGTCTGTATAGCGGCAAAAGCGTCAAATCTGCTTCTTTATGGTCGGTCAAATCGCCGTTTTTTGTGTAGCAGCTTCCGCTTCCAGCACTTTCATCATCTTGTCGGCTGCGGTGTCGGTTGCGCCCTGCTTGAAGAAGCCGGAAACGGTAAGGACGGAGTTGCCCATGCGGATTTCCGTCACACAGTCCGGGCGGCGGTCTGTTTTGGTGGTGCTTGTCTGTTTCGTTTCTGTCATAGGCTCTCCTTTCGCTGCTTCATCAGTTGCTTTAAGCGTTCCAGCTTTTCCTGTGCGGTTTCCTTTCGGAAGTTGCTGCCCGTGAAGCGGACGGGGGCGCACATGGAAGTCAGCCTGTCATAGATACGGGCGTGGGGCGTGTCCTGCGGGTGCTGCAATTCCTCCAGCGTGAGGTTGGTCGTGGCGATCAGCGGCTTGCCGCTTCGGTAACGGCTGTCAATCACGCTGTAAACCTGTTCCAGCCCGTATTCTGTTCCTCGCTCCATACCGAAATCATCAAGTATCAGCAGAGGGTAGCTGCAAAGGCGGGAAATATATTCGTTCCTGCCCTCAAAGCTGGCGGCAAGGTCACCCAGTATCGTTGCAAAGTTTGTCATGCAGACGGCAACCTCTTTTTCCATAAGGGCGTTGGCGATACAGGCGGCAAGGTAGCTTTTTCCCGTCCCCACGCCGCCCCAAAACAGGTAGCCGATATTTTCAGCCTGCATGGTTTCCCAGCTCTCCACATAAAAGCGGGCGGTTTCGGTCTGCGGGTTTCTGCCGTTGTCATGCTCAAATGTCCAGTTCCGCATAGCAGGGTCGGTAAAGCCCCGGCGTTTCAAGTCCTCCACTTTTTCAAGGTGCTTCTGTCGGCTTTCGGCGGCTTGCTGCTTTTCACGGGCTGCCCGCTGGCAGTCGCACTCTGCCGGGTGGCGGTCACGCCCGAAACAAGTCTTTCCCTCTGCAAAATAGGCTTCTTTGGGCGTATGGCACTTACCGCAGTATAAAAGCCCGTCCTCGCCTGTGTAGTCCTCCGCTTCGGCGGTAGTGGCTGTAATGTCCGTAATCATAGCTTCAATTCCGTTTTTCATAAGCTCTCGCCCTCCTTGCATGAATAATCGGGTATGCCCTGTTTCGGGGCAGCCTTGCCTTTGGCAGCGTCCTCCTGCGCCCACTTGTAAATGGTGGCTGCATGGCTGTGGTACTGTTTCCCGGTGGAAGCGATATGGCAGGAAAGCCGGTCAATATAATACTCCCACTTGTCGGGCAACTCTGTTTTTAGCCCGGAAAGCTCTGTATCGGTCAGTATCACATTGTTGTATCTGCCATAAGCGGCGGGGGCGGGGTGTCCCGTTTCTCCCTCTCTCTCTTTTTCTATCTCTATCTCTTTCTCTAACTCTATCTCTATCTCTGGTGGACGAATGTCGGACAAATGTCCGCCTTTTGTCCGGGGCGGTAAAAGTGCCTTGTTTTCCAGTCTTGCAGCCCGTTTCCGCTCGGCTTCGGTAGAGGACTGTCCTATCATCAGCTCAATGTCGGTCATATAGAAAGCCCCGCTGTCAAGCTGCTCCACAAGCCCCAACTGCCGGAAAATCTCTAAAGCCCTCTCAACCGTCCCTATCTGGTGGCGGGTCAGTGTCGCTATCATCTGCGCTGTGTAGGGGATATGCTCGTCAAGCTGCAATTTCCCGCCGTTTTTCAGCGATTTTAAGTACAGCTTCAAGAGGATATTGGAGTATAAAATCCCGTCTTTCATATCTTCCAGCAGCACAATGGAGTCGCTGTCAAAAAAGTTCTCTTTCAGCTTGAGGTAGTAATACTTGCGGTTATCTGCCATTGTCCCTGTCCTCCTTTTTCCGGCGTTTGGAGTAGTAGTGGGGGCAGAGTATGATAACCGCCCGGAAGCTCTGCTTGCAGCTATGGGTACAGCCCCGGCAGAGGTCATTGTATGTGATACGATCGCAGGTGGAATTCCCGACTTTCACTTGCCGCAGGAAAAAAGACCATTCCAGCCGCCGTTTCTTGCTCATTCTTGGCATGGGTGCGCTCCTTTCTGCCGTTTCCGCTGGTGTGGCGGTATCGGCGGTAATTCTGTATCATCTCGGTATCATTTTCGGGTTTTTTCTGCCCTATAAGCCCGTTAAAAAATCCTTTGGTATTTGCGGATAGGGTACGGGGCAGCCCCCTTGTTCTGTATAGGTTCGGGTACATTTTGGGGCGGTTTTTATCGTTCCTGTTCCTGCCTTTTCACAGGCTTGCGCTCCCGGTGTAAAATCTGGTCGATATTGCCCTTGACAGTCTGTAAGCGGCGGTATTCCTCCCGTTTTGCCCGGTAATCGTTGTAGCCGCTGTTTTTCTCTTGGATAAGGGTTTCAATCTCTGCTTGCAGGGCTTTATAGCTCGGCAGCTTGGAAATGCCGTTTTCCCTGAAATAGCGGGCGGCTGCGTCTGCTATGATAAAGTCGCTTTCGTACTTCTGACGGTAGGCTGCTTTTGCTTTGGCGTTTTTCTGCTGTTTCAGCCCGTCCCGGACAGGGCGGGTCTTGGAATAGGCAAGCACCTGCCGTTGCAGCTCCTTTTTCCCGTTCAGCGTCTTTTCCATCTGCTTCAGCTCTGTAAGGCTTTCCCGCATGGCGGTATAGGCGGCAGAACAGGCTTCGTCCAGTTCCTCCGGGGAAGAAAAGCCGTACTGCTGATAGGCGGTAACGGTAGCTGCCATTTGCTTTAGGTTGTGCTTTGCCGCCCAGCGGTCATAGCCCACGCCCTTGCCCTCGGCTCGCTTGGCTTCCCGGTCAACCATGCGCTGCAAGGTGTTGTCTGCCGGGGTGGTTTTTGTGGTTTTTTCCCCTTGTGACAGCTTTTTAACCGCGGCAGGGTATTCGAGTATGGCTTTGCTCTGTTCGGCGGCTCTGTGGGCGTTCTGCGTAAGCAGGACAAGGACAGCAGCCTTGTCAAAATCGTCCCCCAGCTTCCGGGCTGTGATAGGCTTTGTCCTGTCCGGCGTGAGGTAGGAAAGCCGCCCCCGGCTCTCCTTGACGGTCACACCCTCCCGCAGCAAAAGGGAAGAAAATTCGTCAAAGCTGCCAGCTTGGGAAAGTGCCTGCCGTATCGTCCGGCGCAGCTTCGCCTTGTCCGTTTCAAACTTGGTGGGCTTGGTCGGCTGTCCTGCGGCTTCTCTGACAGCGTTCTCTTTATCAAGGGCAAGCTGTCCTTTCTTTGCCGCCCAGTATTCCCGTTCGGTTATCCGTTCCTTGCTGCCGCTTAGGAGGTCGATTTGGTAAAGCCCCTCCCGGTGGCACATCTCCATGACTTCACTCTTGAAATATTCCATAGCGGCGTTGGTGCAGCGGTGCTTGCAGCCCTCCCGTGTGTCGGCTGGTCTGTCCATGTAGGGCAGAAGCGGGACTTCATAAATCCGCAGGGAGTTGATGACGATATGCACATGGATATTGCCGCTGTGGTTATGCCCGTCCGGGTGGGTGCAGACTAAGGCTTGGTGTCCGGGGAAATGCTCTTTACAGAACTGCTCGCCCAGCTCCTGCGCCCGGTCTACGGTCAAGCCGTTGTCTGTCCCGTCCCGTGGGTCAAAGCTGATGATATAGTGGTGGCTTTTCACATCTTCCCGTTTTTGGTTTTTCTCATAGCGGAGATTAGCCCGCATACAGGCAACAGCGAAATCCTCGCCCCCACAGTTGAGGGAAGAAATGCGGTAATCCTCCCTCGGTATCAGCCGCCCGTTTTCATCAAGGGTGGGCTTCATGGTAAACTCGTCATGCTCAAATGTGAGATAGGCTTCCGCTGCGCCATAGTCCGCATTTTTAGAGCTGATATGTTTGAATGTTGCCAACAGCGTCACCCACTTTCTGCAAGACTTCAAACTTTAGGGCAGCAAGGTCGGAAACCGCCGCCCGTACCTCCCCGGCAAGCTGCGGGTAGGGGCTGTGCCACTCGTTCAGCGTCCGGGCTATCTGGTTTAAGTTGCCGCCGATCCTGCCGTATTCGGCGGTCAGCTTCCCGACAGCGGCAAGCAACTCGTCATTGACGGGGGAAACGGTTATGATGGGGCGTATGGCTGCCCCGGTTATGGCTTGCCGGATAAACTCGGCTTGGCTCATGTTGTAAGCAGAAAGCCTTTCCGCAAACTCGGCGTATTCTTCCTCGGTCATGCGTGTCTTGACTACCCGGCTGCGGTGCGGCGTGTTATATCGTTTTCGCATGGTAAAACCTCCTTCGGCTGTGCGTGGTGTCCTCTCACTAATAGGAGAAAAACAGGGTGTAAAGCGGAACTGTTTTTGAAAAATCCGAAAAATTATTTTGAGGGATTTTCCAGCGGCGTAAGCCGCATAAGCAGGGTTTGGGGAAGGCACTCCCCAACAAGATTCCCGCAGGGGCAAAATGAGCGATAAGCGAATTTTGGTACTGCGGTAGAATCTTGCTCTGAAAAACTCCGGCGTTCCCCGGCTTCCGTACTTTCCGCTAACAAGACGTTTCAAAAGGGCTTTGCTACCCGCTATTCCGGCATATCTTGAAAATTTTCCTTTCACTACCTACAACACCACGCAAAGCAAAATGGACGGAGATTTTTAGAATTTCCCCTTATTCCCTACAACACCACGCAAGCCGAAAAAGGCGGACAATGGCAGTATTTTTTTCTTTGATACCCTCCACGGATAAGTAAGGGATTTTGCCAACTGCGGCGGCAATTTTCCCTTTTGTTTTTTCATACTGGGGATTTTCAAAAATGCCAAACAGGAACGAAAAAAAGCAGCAAATCTGTTGAATAGATTTACTGCTTTCTGGTTGCCGGCGAAGCGGCGGTTATTCAGTTGTAGGCGGTAGGGCTATCTCCCAAAGCGGAACTTGAAAATAGCTGTGAGAAGCGTCTGGGTGATGTAGTCCTCTGTATCTTGGTCTACCCGTCCATTCACACGGGCGGCACATTGTATGCGGCGGCGGTAATACTGCAATACAGTTCCCACCGCTTCCGGCTCCCCGCTGGTGGCTTGGACGATTGTTTCATAGGGGAGAAGCCTATTATTTCTCATATGCCATTCCCTCCATTTCCGCTTGGAGCTGCCGTAGGACTTTTCGGATATGGTAGCCCGCTGTGCTGCGGCTGCGCCCGTACTGTCTGCCAATTTCGTGCTGTGGAATACGCTTGAAAAAGGACAGGTAAATCATTTCCCGCTCCCGTTCGTCCAGCCGTGACAGGGCTTCCGCAAGTAAGCCGCTGCTGAAAATGACCGTATCGCCGCAAAGGGTAAGTATGTATTCCTCGTCCGGCTCCGGGGCTTGGAAATATTCATCTGTCGTGCCTAAAGGGTAGTGCTTTTCGTCTGTGAGGTATTCAAGGGATATTTCTCTTTTGTGCTTCCTGCTCCGTGTCCTCGCTGCGTTGATCGTTGCATTTCGGATAACGACTTTGCAAAAGGCATGGAAAGTGTACTCGATATGTTCCCGATATTCTTCTGTACAGGTCATGGAAAATCCCCCTTTCCTCCCAAAAGGGCTGTGGCTGGTTAGTAGTTGCTTTTTATGATAGTAAGGGGCGGCAGCACTTTAGGCTGTCGCTCCTTGACTGCCTAACTGCAAAACCGGGCGGGGCTGTCAACGGCGGGCGAAGCCCGTTCATCTTGACCGTTGACTGGCTCGGCCAGGTTTGCTATTTATCCGGCAAACTTGAATTTATTTTAAGCTATCACGTTTTACCTTTTTAAGCCTTACTATCATTACCATAGGAATTTCTTTGTTGTTTTTGAAACATTCTTCATAAAATCCATCAATGACAAATCCAGCTCTAAAACAAAGGTTAAAAATATCTTGTATGGAACGATGATAATAAATCTGCTCCTCCGGTTGCCCTTCAATCGCTATACCATAGTAACTGTGCGGTGTCATATATTTTTCAGTCAACGTGATAAAACAAGGGTGTTGCGTTGCAAAGACAAAAATTCCGCTTTCCTCCAACAGTTCATAAACAGCCATAAGAAGTGGTTCAATATCCGTAATATCCATAATTGCCATATTAGAAACTGCTTTCGTAAAGGCTCGATTTCTTTTTAATTCTAATATACTTTCTCTATTGGTCGCATCCGCTACACAAAATTCAATTTGTTTTGCATATTGTGATTGCCGTCTTTTAGCCAATTCTATCATTTTTTTGCTGTAATCAAAAGCGACAATCGAAGCGCCTCTTTGTGCAAGATACGAAGAATAATTTCCATTGCCACACGCAATATCCAAAATGTAATCCGCAGGATTAGGAGATAGAAGTTCCGTTACTTTGGGACGCACTACCTCTCTGTG
>Ga0129306_1000806_pt1 | contig 42980 bp, 42 predicted proteins | sample P827metagenome_FD_94438 | JGI IMG/M metagenome (GOLD analysis project Ga0129306, IMG submission 94438) | Capybara group fecal microbial communities from Wisconsin, USA - P827 metagenome | ecosystem: Host-associated > Mammals > Digestive system > Large intestine > Fecal | place: USA: Wisconsin... | reverse complement strand
TCAGCAAGTCGGATTTTTCCGCAATCTTTTTCAGCCACTTCCGTTCTTCTACTGACAGCTTCCTAAAATTCAGCTTGAGCCGTTTGCAGATAAACGCCAAGTACGCTTGTTCCGTGTCGCTGTTCTTTATTGACGAGGTGGCGAAGTACCGTCAGTATGATGAGGACGGCAATGCGGTCCTTGGCGAGTACGGGCAGATGTTTGAGCAGGAGTATAGAGATGTTGTAAATGAATATATTACATTGTTTGATACTCCATATCAGAAGTATCTAAAGGGGATTGATGCCGAGGATACGCATAAAGGGTATTTCAGTATTGATAAAAAGGGTCACGCCGTTAACAGTGAAACCAAGAAGGGTTCTGATATTTCTGACGATATTTCCGCGTATGACCTGATATTGAAGAATAAAGAGCGGTTGTTGAGCTTTGATGAGCCGACAAGGTTTATATTCTCGCACTCTGCGCTTCGAGAAGGCTGGGATAATCCCAATGTATTCCAAATTTGCACTCTCAAGCATAGCGATAGCACCACCGGCAAGCGTCAGGAAGTAGGGCGTGGACTTCGTTTGTGTGTAGACCAAGACGGATATCGTATGGACGAGCAGAGCATCGGTGCTAACCGAGTTCATAAGATTAACAAACTTACTGTCATAGCGAGCGAGAGTTATAAAGAGTTTGTTACCGACCTGCAGAGGCAGATACGGACAGACTTGTATGAGCGTCCTAAGAAGGCAACAAAGGAATATTTTACAGGCAAGACTATCGTCGTGGACGGTGTACCCCAGAAGATTACACCACAGCAGGCAACAATGATATATTCATACCTTGTTAAAAACGATTATGTGACGATGGACGGCGAAGACCATATTACTGACCAATACCGTGTTGATTTGGAAAATGAAAACACTGCACCGTTACCGGAGCATCTAGTCGCATATGCTGAGGGTATCCATAAGCTGATACAGAGCGTATTTAATGAGAATATCCTTAATGAAATGATTGAAGATGGTAATGATACCAAACTTACGAATGACCTGAACGAGAACTTTGCAAAGCAGGAGTTTCAGACCCTATGGGGTTATATCAATCATAAGTATGCTTATACCGTTGACTTTGACAGTGATGAGCTTATTCAGAAGTCTATTCAAGCCATTGATAATGAGTTGTATGTGTCAATGCTGCAATATACGACCTCTGTATCCGAACAGAAGGACGATATGACAGCGGAGGCCATAAAGAGTGGCGACTCGTTCAAGGGCGTGAAGTCAAATACCACAGTATTAAAGCATTTTGAGACCAGTCAGGTACCGTATGACCTCATAGGTGAGATAGCCGGAGACACTATTCTTACGAGAAGGACGGTGGCTGCAATCCTTAAGGGTATCCGCAAGGATAAGTTCGCTATGTTTAAGAACAACCCGGAGGAGTTTATTACCAAGGTCACACGGATTATCAAGGAACAGAAAGCCACGATGGTTGTCGAGCATATATCTTATGACCAGCTTGACGGAACCTATGATAGCTCTATATTTACGGCGGAAAAGCACGCTACCATAGATAAGGCGTTCAAGGCTGAAAAGCATATACAGCCTTATGTATTTACTGATGGCACTGCAGACAAGAGCGTGGAGCGTAAGTTTGCAGAGGACCTTGATGGTGCAGATGAAGTCAGTGTTTATGCCAAGTTGCCTAAAGGCTTCTCAATTCCTACCCCGGTTGGTAATTACAGCCCTGACTGGGCAATTGCGTTCAAGGCTGGAACGGTCAAGCATATATTCTTTATAGCAGAAACCAAGGGTACGATGGAGACCTTGCAACTGCGACCTATAGAAAAAGCCAAGATTTCCTGCGCCAGAAAGTTGTTTAACGAGATTTCCACGGATAATGTGGTTTATCACGATGTTGACAGCTATCAGAGCCTACTAAACATTATGCCGTCTATCAAGAAAGGTGCTGCAAATACGTGATAGACAGGATATATTCGAATATTATTTGATAGTCAGACCTATAGCATATCAGAAAGAGCATTTCCGTTATTATGTTTGGAAAATGCTCTTTCTCTTTTTGCCATATTTTTTCAGATTTCATAAATGTATGCTCATATATGATGGTAAACACCTTAATAGTAGTGTTTTTGAGTTCAGAAAAAGCATATTTATAATGTAGTTTCTAATACTATGCGATATATGGGTGCCAGATACCAAAATTGAAGTTATGAGCATTGGTATTCTTCCCGGAGTTCGCGTTTGTACTTTGCGTAGGTGTTGTGAGAGACGCCTGCAAGCTGCATAGTCTCTTTGTCGGAGAGGGTGCCGCCGAATTCCTTGCAATGCTTTCTCATTATATCTTTTGCAACAAAAGATTTCTTAACATTTAACTTGGAACCCTTAACCTGTCCTATTTGCTTGCCTTTTTTTCGAGCTTCACGCATACCTTCGCTGGTGCGGATGCGCAGGTCCTGAACTTCTTTCTCGGCTTGGTCAAACGCAATCTGTATCTGTTTCTTGGCTAAAAGCCTGAAATAGTTGTTAAGACCTTCAAATATGGCATCTTCATCCGTACCTTGGAGCTCAATTTTGTTTTTCAGATTATTAGCATAGGTTTCCGTGTTGATATAGGGTTCTTTTAGAAATACGAGATTTATACCTCTGTCATAGAGGTCGAAGTATATTTCAACTCCGGTCGAAGCGGTTCTGCTCATACGGCTCACGGAGTCGAAGACGATTGTATCGTTCGGTTCGGCATCGTCTAACATTTTCTGAAATTGTTTTCGACCATCAATCTTCCGACCCGTATAGGCTTCCTGATAGATTTTGGCATCGGGGTAAGCTTTTAGAATATTGGTTATCTGACGTTCAATTTTCTGTGATGGTCGTGAAACCCTTGCGTATGCACGTATCATATGTCGTAACCTCCCTTATGGAATGGAGCAAACCTTTATAAATCAAGGGTTCGCTTCTTTTGGTATTATAATCCCGGATTGTAATGGCTACGTCAAGGCCGGATTTGGTATATTTTCATAAAACCTTAAAAATGGTATAAAAATAGACCGTTCCATGTCGGAACGGTCCTTTTTTGGTATTTGGAATTATAGGGATAAGCCAGCCTTATCGAGTTCTGAATGGTTGTTAGTAATATAAGTTTCGGTGTATCTACCTCTTTCAAATAAGATTACAGAAATATGTATTTCGTTAATAATACTGCCGTTGAGAGATATTAATTCTTCATACACACTTTTAGAATTAGTAACAAATGAAAATTTTGTGTTTATTGCTCCACTCTTTAATATATAGTAGAAAAACTCCATAATATCAGTTTTTGAATAGCCAAACCCAGTATAAAAGTCGAAAGTCCATTCGCTGATAGGATAGTCACCTGAAAACTGGACATATCCATAGCGGGGAATTTTCACATCTGTATATCCGCCAAAATCCATTCTTTTACCAGTAATATCCTGAATAATCTCACTAAGGTGGAAGATGATACTAACGTCCCTCATCGGTATTTCTCTAATCTCATTACCCGGGTTATCTAAATCATTTATATCAATTATATACGGATGCTTGTTCAAATCCTGTTTGCTGGTCTTCATAAGAAAATTATATGTTTCCTCAGGGCTATCAGTAAAATCTGCAATCTTACGAATAACCTTAATTGATGGAACCTTATTGTAAGCAGGTCTGAATATATTTGTGAGCGTAGCAAGAGAGATACCAAGCTCGTCAGCGAATTGTTGTTGCGTTAACCCACTTTCCTTTAGTATTCTTGCTATCTCTATGGCTGTTTGCTTCTGCTCCTCTTTTTCAAAGGTCATTTCTTCTATATTATTGGTTTTTCCAAAGTTCATTTTTATACCTCCTCAATGAAAAGAATTATCCATATATCTAATTATAACACGAAAATTCTAACAAACAATAATTTTTTAGAAAAAAGTGTTGACAAAATTAGAAAGCTATAGTATGCTTCATTTGTAACACCTAATTAGAAGTTTGAAATAGAATGATAAAACCGAAATTAGAACAGGAGGTAAACACTATGACATTAGAAGATTTAATGAAGATTATCCCAGAGAGCGAAGCATATTCTGAATACGGTGCAAAAGAGGTAATCAAGGGTGTGAACGAGAACCGATTTCCAATAATCGAAATGAGGGACAAATTAGTAAGCAGATTACTGAATGAGCGCTATGACGAAGTGAGAAAAAATGGTCACTTGTTCAAAGAAAGCGATTTCGATTTTGGTTCAATGTTCGGTGATGAATTTGTTATACGGTTGACCAAGCTCGGATGGGCGAATGAGTATTTCCATGTACGTATGAAGGAAGAGAATGGCAAGGCTGTTATTTCAGATATTACGATAATAGGCAATCATCTGCCTTGTGAACAAAAACCGGACGATGATACCATGCGCTTATTGCTGTTTTTCGTTCCTTCCGTAGAAAGGCACAATTATTGTAATGACAGTTATAAGATGGCAACTGCAAGAACCTTGTGCTATGAAAAATACGGATATTCCATACCAAAGCAAGAGCTAGAGGAGCTTGGAAACTGTTCACGGTACTATTTTTTGAGAACGATACTGGCAATGTCTTACTTTGTTGAAAAATGTAGAAATCAGACAAAGGTATTTGCAAATACTGTTTCTAAGGGAAGTTCAATACATTCACAAGCAAGGGAAGCGTCTAACAATACTGTAAGCCCTAAGATAATTAAGATTGACGATGTAACGGTAATATATCCCAATAAGGCCAATGGAGAGAGAACATTTACGAGACATACTGAGTCATGGCTTGTAAGAGGACATTTAAGACATTATAAATCCGGAAAAGTTGTCTCAATAAAGCCCTATGTTAAGGGAGATAGAAGTGTGCCCGTTCGGAACAAGATTTATCGGGTTGTTTAAGAAGGAGGAGAGGATTATGAGAACTAACAATGTAAATATCAAAGAGATGTTTGTTCAGGATAACAGCCAGGATGAAACAATAAAAATGGTCAATGGAAACAAGGAGGACGAAGATATGTCTACAATGGTGAATTTTGAAGAGCAGGGTGTTGTTATGAATGAGAATGAAGTTCTTGAAGAGATGAAACAGTACTTTCTAGCAGAAGCAGAGGAGGATGATTGGGACGAGGAGATGGAACAGCAGGGGGTACCCAAAACTCTTATGGTATTTGATTACGGGAAAATAGGTGCAACTGTAATAGATGCCTTTGAAAAAAAATATAGTCTTATTCATCAAGAGTCTCTTGAAAAGGTAAAGGAAGTATATGAGGCTCATTATTCAGATATTACCGGACATAGGTTTGAAGATGCTATTGGATTAGATGAGGAGGATTTAGAAAGATTTGGATTAGATGAAGAGGATTTGGAAGAGCTGCAAATGAATGCCTCTTGTGAGCTTGCATGCAGATTATATGCCGAGGGTAATTGGAATTATTGGAGAAGTCTTATTTCGGAATTGGGAATAGCGGATGAGATATTAGATTGCGCTTTTATGGGGTTCCTGAATACTGAAGCCTTATTATGAAACAAAGTAACACTGGTAATAAGAGAGGTATAGCGTAGAAAGGAGGAAACTATTATGAAGTATCCTTGGATGAAATATGTTCCGGAGTGTTTTATAGGCAGAGATGGTCAGCTTAAGGACGGTTATTATCTTCCGTACTGGTGCAGATTTCAAGATTATACCAATTTTAAGGGTAATTTCAAGAAAATGCATGCGGCATTATTGAAATACGAAGAATATGTTGATGCAAATAGGAATGATATTAAGGTAATGAAGTTTTACGATGAAATCTCTGCCATCTTATCTTCGTTTGGAATTAGGCCAGAACGTAATTTTATGATTTGCCATCAAGACGATTTTAGATTTGATGACCCCCCTGATTATTACTTTTGTTGGGACTCAGGCAGTATTGTATGGAGTTTTCCCGGAGGGTATATAGGAAGCATTTGGGTTTAAGAGAAAGGAGGAAGAAGTCATGGTTACTCCAACGAAATATCAAGAACTACTAAAAAAGGGGATAATTTCCGAAGATATGTTTTCGGATGTTCTTTATTCGATAGATAAGCGAGCTCAACATCATAGTAGCATGCAACGTCAGTATCGTGCTATCGAGAAATGGAACCGGAGCAAGAATTATCCTGAAAAGTATAACAATGCGAAAAAATCAGAATATCGCAAGGTTCACTTCAACAGGCAGAAGGAGATTATGTTGGATTTGCTGGAGCCAAAAGGTATTCGTACTTCTATTCATTATGAGCAAAAGCTTTTATATGAATATGATGATGAATACAGAGAGATGAGCTATTCCCCCTATGTAACCGAACGCGGTATTGAGGATATAGATGGCTCCAATATTAGTGATGAGAGAAAGCATAACCCCTCTTTTGTAAGGTATTTTACGTATAAAAAACAGCGTTTGGATTGGGAATTAGGATATGTTTTTCGCGTGAAACATATAATCGTAAGGCTACCCCGTTATGACATTTATCTTTATTACGAGTGCGGTAATCATTCATATCATCAACCTGTCAGAATAGGAATTGAAGGTGAAGCAGAGTATGAGCGAGTTTTAGAAGGAGTGGCCAAGAGATACCCCAATCTGGAGGTTTTGGACGAACCGGATTTAAGCACGCAGGCTTTAAATGCGCCAAGTGTAGAATTAGAAGATATACTTTCGAGTCAGTTCACGGATAAAGTCGTAGCACTAATAGAGAGCGGAAATTATGTATTCAAAAAGGAGGGAAGCTATGCTTACATGGAGGAAACCTAAATACAAAAAGGGTATTGATATTATAGCAGTAAAGAAAGATTTAGGGTACAAGTTCAAATATGAGGTTTACTTATATAACGAATACCTTGGCAGGAAGAAAGTGCTCGTCATTGGAGACGAGTGTATGGAATTATTGGACATGGAGAACGAGGACGATTTAGAGGGGTTTGTACTTGCTGATATACAGCATTATTTGGATTTGTTTTTTTCTGATAGAGCGGAGGAGTATATTATGCCCCAGCCAGGAGCATATCTAAGAATTCCGTATTCTGATTAGGAAAGAGGAAAAGGGGTGAAAATATGCCTGAAATAACACGTGAAGACATTATAAAACTGATAAATGAAATGCCTATTACACACGTCCTGAAATGCGCAAGGATACTTGGCTGTAACGACTATGCTATAAGGCATTATTATCTTAAAAGGTCTAAATTGTATAAAAACGAGGAAAAGGCACGGAAGGCAGTACGACGCAAAATATACGATTTGTACCGACGTAGCTGGTATGATTACCGGGAAATTAATATGATTGAGTACCTTATAGCTATAGGTCGTATTCTTACCCCAGAGGAGGAAGACGAATAATTTATGATTATGAAACTATTGGATTAATTAACAGAGAGGCAATGAAATGAATGTAGCGGAGATTTACGTTAGATATATTCGTCTACGGAATATATGCGCTCAAATCTATAATTCACATACATTTCCCAGCATGGTGAAAGAGTATGAAAAATTTAGATTTGAACGAAAAACTGAATAATACCGGGCTTCCAAACGGGCAAAACCAGGGTAGAATAGCATCTGAAGCTGAAATCATAGTAAAAAGGGTCTATACCCCCAAAGAAATCAGTCAGCAGTTGGCTATTGGTAGAACTGCTACATATTCCTTGCTTGATAAAGCACGCAGGAACAAAAATATGTTCAGAGTTCTTAAGATTGGAGATAGTGTCAGAGTTCCTAAGGAAGATTTTGATGCTTGGTTGGAAGGAGGTGCTGAAAATGGCTAATATAAAAAGGAAAACAGCCCATTTTAACGGGACCTCGTGGGAGATAAATAAGAAAGAACTTAATGATATTGGGCAAATAAAGTATTCTCCCAAAGCCGGGTACAAAACAAAGGAAGAAGCTGAAGCGGCTGCGATAGAGTTCGATGAGGAATTTGAAAGGCGTTTTTCGAATAGAGGGAAACTTATCGACGAGAATACACCTTTATCGCTGTTTCTTCAGTATTTTTTTGAAGAAAAACTAAGAACTAATTCCAAGATAGATAATTCAACCAAGGTATATGGTGAGAATGCAATATTTATGCAGGCGATACCAAGGATTGAAACAGACCTTCCCCTTAAAAGTGTAAACAATTACTTCATAGAGGAAATATTGGAGAAGATTGCATGCGAGTCAACAGATACTTCGAATTCCGTAAGATTTTATTTGAAAATGGCATTTGATTATGCGGTTCAGGAAAGGTTAATTCCATATAATTTTGTCGCAGATATTAAACCATATGCACGTAAAAAGCCTAAAATCAAAGATAATCTATTCAATAAACCACAAACTAGAGTCTTTTTGATAAAGGCGGCATTAGGTAAATGGTATTTGGAGATACTACTGGCATTATTTCTAGGTCTACGTAAGGGTGAAATACTAGGTTTGAAGGTGACTGATTTTGATTTTGACAACGATACTGTATTTATCCAAAGGCAGATTACCTCTAATCCAGAAAGAATAGAATCAGCTGTTGGAGATGGAATAAAAGGGAAATACAAATATAAGGTGGCTGAAAAGAACCCTAAAAGGAATAGTTTCCGAGTTCTTAAGTGTCCTGAACCTATTATGAAAGAGGTAGAGAAAAGAATAAAACAGATAGAACAAAGGAAGGCTGAGCTGGGGGATGATTATTATGATAAAGGATATTTATCCTGTCAGCCTGATGGAGCGCCACATAATGTTTCATCACTTAACCAAGAGATAACCAAAATATGTAAGGCTGCTAGTTTGCCCCATATGACGGTTCACGGCTTGAGACATATGTTTGCTACAATTCTAGGCGAGCAGAATGTCAAGCTGGAGGTTATCTCTGGTATGCTTGGACACAAAAATGTGATGACAACATATGAACACTATCTAGATGTGATAGAAGGCTATGAAATAGTAAATAATGTAGTGAATGAACTGTTTCCCGGAGGTGATAGGTCTGAGAGAGCTTAACATACACGAATACATAGGTTATACCGTTGATGGGGTAATGTCCAAAAACGGTAAGCCTGTGTTTAGGGTAAAACTAAAGCAACCTGATGGAAGAGAGACAGTACAAGAGTATGGCGGTTACAAGGACGAAAAAGAAGCGAGAAAGGCCAGAAAAGAGATAGAAATCGCACTTGCACAGAACAGATACATTGTATATCGCCGGGTGAAATTTAAGGATTTCTTGCCATATTGGTTGGAAATCAAAATAATGTCAAAGACTGATAGCAGTAACACTCGAACGACATATGGAAATGCAATAAATAAATACATTACACCTGCATTTGGTAAACGGAACATGAGCAGCGTCAGTGGGGCAGATTTATATTGCTTTCTTGGAAATGTTGCAAAAATCTCAAAAAGTGAGGCTGAACTTTGCAAAACGATACTTAATACAGCGTTTAATTATGCAAAGGAACTTAAAATAGTTGCATCAAATCCAATGAAAGGGATTGGTATTAAGATTTCTGCTGATGAAAAGGGTGAATATCATAGAAGACGAGTTGATACTGAAACAATACTTAATGAAGACCAGTTGAGAATACTTCTTGAGAATGCTAAAGACACACCGATTTATGTGATGCTTCTATTCGATGCCTTAATGGGATTACGAATATCAGAGATAATTGCTGTGAAGTTTTCTGATATAAGCTTCAATAAAAAAAGCCTGAAAATAAAGAGACAGCTGGGCAAAAAAGACGGCCTTACAGCAAAAGATGTACAGGGCAAGAGTCTAACAAAGCAGGAAAGAAACCCCAAGTCAGAATCAGGTAAAAGAGAAATACTGATACCAGACCTATTATATGAAGAGATACTTAGGCTGAAAAATCAATATGAAAGGAATAGGAGCCGTAGAAGAACTGTTTTTCAAGATTCGGGCTATATCGTTTGTTCGACCTATGGTCGACCGAGGGGTAGACAATTTCATTATAAATACTTCAAGGAATTGTTAAAAACATCGTCTTTACCTGATGTAACGTGGCATAGCATACGTAAATCGTACACATCTATATTGCTTGACCATGGGTGCCCGGTTAAACCGATATCAAAAAATCTGGGTCACGATAAAGAATTCGTTACTACGGACAGCTATGCGAGAAAGCAGATGATGGTATGGGACGCTACAGAAGAACTTATGTGTTTTATGAGTCGGGTTATGCCCGCAGCTGGAGAAGAGGTCTATTCAAGCGATTTTGCCATCGATGTATCTGAATATATGTGAAAATTACAGCAATAAAAATGTGTTAGGGGACAATTCATCAAAGAATTGTCCTCTTCTTTTTTGTGTCGCCGGAATGGTTGCTCGAACTACTTGTAAGTTTAATTAAATAACGCTACAAAAGTGCCTGTTTATATGGTAAATTAAGCATTAAGCGTGCCGTATTGTCCGTATAGTATCGCGCTGTAGCAAAAACTGGATTAGGTGACTTTTATTCGAAGATTGGGTTAATTTTGTCTTATATATCCATGATTTAGAAAACGCAAATAATGGATTGCTGGCGGATAGTAATCATTTTCAAAAGTCACCCGGAGGGATTATGGAGTTCAAATTACATTCAGAATATAAGCCTACAGGTGACCAGCCAAAGGCTATAAAAGAACTAGTCGAAGGGTTCCGCGAAGGCAATCAATTCCAGACTTTAGTAGGGGTTACGGGTTCAGGCAAGACCTTCACGATGGCTAATGTGATAGCAGCTTTGAACAAGCCGACATTGGTCATATCTCATAATAAAACTCTGGCAGGACAATTATACAGTGAGTTCAAGGAATTTTTCCCAGAGAACGCCGTGGAATATTTTGTTTCCTACTACGACTACTACCAGCCCGAGGCATATGTCCCTTCATCCGACACATACATAGCTAAGGATTCTTCAATCAATGACGAGATAGACAGGCTGCGTCTTTCGGCTACTGCTTCCCTTACAGAGAGAAGAGATGTAATCGTAGTGGCGTCGGTTTCCTGTATATACGGCCTCGGCTCCCCGAAGGAGTTTAAGGCGATGGCTGTTTCCTTGAGAAGGGGGCAGGTTATCGACAGGGATGATGTCATAAGGGGGCTTGTGAATATACAGTATACGCGCAACGACATGGAACTTGCGAGAAGCACATTCCGGGTACGCGGAGATGTTCTTGAAGTGGCTCCTTCCACGTCGTTTCACGGGCCGGATTATATTATCCGTATCGAGTTCTTCGGGGACGAGATAGACCGTATCTCGGAGATCGATCCTCTTAACGGAAAGATCCTGAGGTCACCCGAGCACGTCATGCTGTTTCCTGCTTCTCATTATGTGGTCGAGCAGGACACATTAAACAGAGCATGCGACACCATCAGCGCTGAACTCGCGGAACGGATCAGCTTCTTTAAATCGGAAGACAAGCTTCTGGAAGCGCAGCGTATTGCCGAGAGGACGAATTTCGATATCGAGATGCTCAGAGAAACTGGAGTCTGCTCCGGCATCGAGAACTATTCAAGACACTTTGCCGGCACTGCACCCGGGGAACCTCCCAAGTGCCTTCTGGATTATTTTGACGACGATTATCTTATCATCATCGACGAGTCCCATATGACGATACCGCAGATAAGAGCCATGTATGCGGGAGACCGTTCCAGAAAGACCACACTCGTTGACTATGGTTTCAGACTTCCCAGCGCACTTGATAACAGACCGCTCAACTTCGAGGAGTTTGAATCTCATATCGATCAGATGATGTTTGTGTCCGCAACGCCTTCTGATTATGAAGCCGAACATGAACTGCTTCGCACAGAACAGGTTATCCGTCCCACCGGCCTGCTTGATCCGAAGGTGGATGTTCGACCTATCGAAGGACAGATAGATGACCTTCTCGGAGAGATCCGAAAGGAGACCGAGAAGAATAATAAGGTCATGATCACGACACTGACCAAGAAGATGGCGGAGGATCTGACCAAGTATTTCAAGGAGGTCGGAGTTAAAGTCAATTATATGCACTCGGATGTCGAGGCATTGGAGAGAGCAAAGATAATAAGGGATCTCAGACTCGGCGTGTTTGATGTTCTGGTCGGGATCAACCTCTTAAGAGAAGGTCTTGATATACCGGAGGTTACTCTGGTAGCGATACTGGATGCAGACAAGGAAGGTTTCCTTCGAAGCGAGACAGCTCTTATCCAGACGATCGGTCGAGCGGCGCGTAATTCGGAAGGTCACGTCATTATGTATGCGGACATGATGACCGACTCCATGAAGAATGCGATAGACGAGACGAACCGGCGCCGCAGGATCCAGGAGGAATACAACACAGAACACGGTATCACACCGAAGACGATCGAAAAATCAGTTCGCGATCTTATCAGCATTTCAAGAGAAGTGGCAAAGGAGAAGATGCTGTTTGAGAAAGATCCCGAATCTATGGATGCGGATGAACTCAAGGCTCTCATGGATAAGGTAGAGAAGCAGATGCGAAAGGCCGCTGCGGATCTGAACTTCGAATCTGCTGCCGAACTCAGAGACGAACTCATAGAGATGAAGAAAATGTATCTGGAAAATTTCGGATAAAGGAGAAACACATGACGGCAGTCAAAATGCGCCCCAAAGATTGTATAAAGATCCGCGGAGCGAACGAACATAATCTCAAGAATCTTAACCTCGATATTCCCCGGGGAGAACTGGTAGTATTTACCGGTCTTTCCGGATCGGGTAAGTCTTCACTTGCGTTTGACACCATATATGCTGAAGGCCAGCGCAGATATATGGAGTCACTGTCCTCCTATGCCCGTATGTTCCTCGGCCGTATGGAGAAACCTGATGTTGAGCGTATAGAGGGTTTATCACCTGCAATATCAATTGATCAGAAGTCGACCAATCACAATCCCAGGTCCACTGTCGGGACCGTGACTGAGATATATGATTATTTCCGTCTGCTCTTTGCGAGGGCAGGTATACCTCACTGCCCGAAGTGCGGACGTGAGATATCGAGACAGACCGTGGACCAGATCACGGATCAGATCATGGCTCTGCCTGAGGGGACCAAGATTCAGATCCTTGCGCCCGTAGTCCGAGGACGTAAGGGCGAGCACGGCAAGGTTCTTGAGAGCGCAGTTAAGAGCGGTTATGTCAGAGCCCGTATCGACGGCAGCGTCTATGAGCTGAGCGAGGACATAAGCCTTGATAAGAACATCAAGCACAACATCGAGATAGTGATAGACAGACTTATTGTCAGACCGGGCATCGAAACGAGACTTACTGACTCCGAAGAGAGTGCGATGAAGATCTCGAAGGGACTGGTCAACATCGATACCGGTGATGAGATACTCATGTTCTCACAGAACTTCGGCTGTCCTGATTGCGGTATATCGATAGGTGAGATAGAGCCCAGAAGCTTCTCTTTCAACAATCCCTTCGGTGCGTGTCCGGAGTGTGCGGGACTCGGATACAGGATGGAGTTCGATCCGGATCTGATGATCCCCGACAAGCGTCTGAGCTTCAACGAAGGTGCGGTTCAGGTCATGGGCTGGCAGAACAGTAAGGATAAGAAGAGCTTCTCGCATGCATTGCTGGAAGCCCTGTCAAAAGCAAACAAATTCAGCCTCGACACACCCTTCAGGGATCTCCCCGAAGATATACAGAATAAGTTCATCTACGGTGGGTTTAAGGAAGTCAATGTACACTATACCGGCCAGCGCGGCACCGGAGATTATCCGATGGAGTTCGAGGGTCTGCTTGAGAACATTGCGCGCAGATACAGGGAGGCATATACGGATTCCGCAAAAGCGGAATACGAAACATATATGCGCTTCTCCCCGTGTAACGTCTGTGGCGGCAAGCGTCTCAAACCCGAATCACTCGCAGTCACCATCGGTGATAAGAACATATATGAGATCACATCTCTTGCGATACGTGATCTGCAGAAGTTCCTGGATGAACTGGAGCTTAACAGACAGCAGGCGATCATCGGAGAGAGATTGCTTCGAGAGATCAAAGCGAGGGTCGGCTTTCTTGTAAACGTCGGTCTGGAATACCTGACATTGGCCAGAAGTGCATCGTCACTGTCCGGCGGTGAGTCCCAGCGTATACGTCTTGCGACCCAGATAGGATCCGGACTGGTCGGCGTCTGCTACATACTTGATGAGCCCAGCATCGGTCTGCATCAGCGTGACAACAGTAAGCTCCTGACTGCACTCAAGGATCTGCGTGATCTGGGAAACACTCTGATCGTTGTAGAACATGATGAAGAGACGATGAGGGAGGCTGATTACCTCGTAGATATAGGTCCGGGAGCCGGAGAGCACGGCGGCGAGGTCGTGGCGGCAGGTACCGTGGAGGATGTCATAGCAGTACCCGAATCGATCACCGGACAGTACTTAAGCGGTGTGCGTAAGATAGAGATTCCCACCAAGCGCAGGGATCCCGCAGGTTGGCTGCAGGTACTCGGTGCTGCTCAGAACAATCTGAGAAACATCGATGTGAGTATTCCGACCGGAGTGTTCACATGCGTGACCGGTGTATCCGGATCGGGTAAGTCATCCCTTGTTAACGAGATAGTTAATAAGGCATTATCACGTGACCTTAACCGCGCTCGTGTCGTACCCGGTAAGTACAGAGAGATCACCGGCATCGAGCAGCTTGATAAGGTGATCAATATAGACCAGTCTCCCATCGGGCGTACCCCCAGATCGAATCCTGCTACATACACGGGAGTCTTCGATCAGATACGTGATCTTTTTGCTTCTACTACAGATGCCAAGGCACGCGGTTATTCCAAGGGACGTTTCTCCTTTAATGTAAAAGGCGGACGATGCGAGGCATGCGCCGGTGACGGTATTATCAAGATAGAGATGCATTTCCTTCCCGACGTATATGTACCCTGCGAGGTCTGCAACGGACACAGATATAATCGTGAGACCCTGGAGGTTAAGTACCGCGATAAGAACATATATGAAGTACTGGATATGACTGTGGAGGAGGCTCTCGTATTCTTCGAGCATATTCCTTCCATAAAGAACAAGATCCAGACACTCTATGATGTGGGTCTCGGATACATCAGGCTCGGACAGCCCTCGACCGAGCTCTCCGGCGGTGAAGCTCAGCGTGTCAAGCTCGCGACAGAGCTCTCAAGACGCAGCACCGGACGTACCATATACATCCTGGATGAGCCCACGACCGGACTTCACTTTGCAGATGTTCATAAGCTTATCGACATACTTCAGCGTCTGACGGAGGGTGGTAATACCGTACTCGTGATCGAGCACAATCTCGACGTCATCAAGTGCGCCGACTATATCATAGATATGGGGCCTGAGGGCGGAGACGGAGGCGGTACCGTAGTTGCACAGGGAACTCCCGAGGAAGTGGCTGCCGTGAAGAAGTCATATACCGGCCAGTATCTGGCACGTATCCTTCCCGAGGGTAAACCTGCTAAACCTTCTAAACCTGCTCCGGCACAAAAAAAGAAATCCCGGGGTTAACTATCCCATCCACAGGTCCGATATATATATCAGCATGGACGCATTGACCACCGAAAGGATTCGGAGGGTCAGTGCGCTTTTGCGTTTTACGGATTCTTAAATTTCTATAAAGGCTTTTCAGGATGGACGGTTATGGGGTATAATACCTTGATGTCATTTGTTGATCACCCCGGCCGCAAGGCTTGATATATAGTAGGAAGGAAACCGTAAGATGCAGTACACAGATATAGGAATTGACTTAGGAACAGCCAGTATTCTGGTTTATATAAGAGGCAAGGGCGTAGTTCTTAAGGAGCCCTCCGTTGTAGCATTCGACAGTAACACACATAAGATTCAGGCCATAGGTGAGGACGCCAGACTGATGCTTGGCCGTACTCCCGGTAATATCGTAGCTGTCAGACCTCTGCGTGAGGGTGTTATCTCGGATTACACCGTAACCGAGAAGATGATGAAGTATTTCATCCAGAAGGCCATGGGCAAGAGGAACTTCCGTAAGCCCAGGATCGCAGTCTGTGTACCCAGCGGCGTTACAGAGGTAGAGCGCAAGGCAGTTGAGGATGCGACCATCCAGTGCGGAGCACGTGAGGTCTTCATCATAGAGGAGCCTATCGCAGCAGCAATAGGTGCAGGCGTAGATATAGCTAAGCCCTGCGGAAACATGATAGTTGATATCGGTGGTGGTACCACTGATGTGGCAGTCATTTCACTGGGGGGAACCGTAGTCAGCGATTCCATCAAGACTGCCGGAGATGATTTTGATCAGGCTCTTGTGAGATACATGCGTAAGAAGCATAACCTTCTCATCGGCGAGAGCACTGCAGAAGATATCAAGATCAATATCGGTACGGCATTCAAGCGGCCTGAAGTAGATTACATGGATGTTAAGGGGCGTAACCTGGTAACGGGACTTCCCAAGAGCATCAAGGTCAGCTCTGAAGAGACCGAAGAAGCATTGAAGGAGCCCACAGCTCAGATCGTTGAGACGATCAAGGGTGTTCTCGAGAAGACTCCCCCGGAGCTGGCAGCGGATATCGTTGACAGAGGTATCGTGCTTACGGGCGGTGGCTCGTTGCTGAGGGGACTTGAAGACCTGATAGCATCGCAGACCGGTATCAATACCATGACGGCTGAAGATCCCATGACTGCCGTTGCTATCGGTACCGGCAAGTATGTCGAGTTCCTGGCGGGCTACAAAGAAGAATAACACGGATACGAGGTATAACATATGATCAAAGGTCTGTACACTTCCTATACCGGCATGGTTAATGAGCAACACAGGTTAGACACCGTAGCTAACAGTATTGCCAACTTTGACACCAACGGATTCAAGAAGGAAGGGGCGACCAGCCAGGCCTTTGATGATGTGCTCGCATATAAGATCAAGGATGTCACTGAAGCAGGTAATCTTCCCAGGCGGATGGGCATCATCAATCCCGGAGTCAAGATAGGCGAGAACTATGTTGACTGGTCTGAGGGATCATTCAAGGAGACGAACAATCAGTTCGATCTGGCGATAGCCGGCAAGGGTTTCTTTGCCATCGAGTTCACTTCCAAATCGGGACAGACATCAACGAAATATACGCGTGACGGTAACTTTACTCTGGACAGGCAGGGTAATCTTGTTACACCTGAAGGCGATTATGTTCTGAATGAAAACGGGCAGCATATCCGTCTTGATCCTCTGAAGGAAGCTGCGATCAACCGTCAGGGACAGATATACCAGAACGGTAATCTGGTAGCTACTGTCGGTGTCACTGATTTCCAGGATTACAACTATCTGGAGAAATACGGTGAGAACTATTATCAGCCGGTAGAGGGTGCTACTGTGATCCAGTCGGCACATCAGATCTATTCCGGATACCTGGAGCAGAGTAATGTCTCCATAGTGGATGAGATGGTCAATATGATATCTATCCAGAGATCTTATGAAGCTAATCAGAAGCTTATACAGACATTTGATTCCAGTCTTGACATAGCTGCCAACCAGCTGGGTAAGGTATAAAGCTGAGCGGCCGCTGATCGGTAAAGGAGGAACCACATGGTAAGAAGTCTATGGACCGGTGCTACCGGCATGAACGCACAACAGACCAACGTTGACACCATCGCCAACAACCTGGCGAATGTCAATACGATGGGATATAAGACTCAGGTCGCTGAGTTTAAGACTCTTCTGTATCAGACACTTCAGACCAAGACGACTACGGCAAACGGAGATGCCAAGCCTACTTCGTCTCAGGTCGGACTGGGTACCAGAGTATCATCACTCAACTCCGTATTCACACAGGGAGCGCTTCTGGCATCCGAATCCAACACAGCATTTGCGATAGAGGGTGACGGATTCTTTGCTGTAAGATGCGGCGACGGACAGACCAGATATACCAGAAACGGAGACTTCAACTGGTCACTCGGAGCAGGTAACACTCTGGTCCTGTGTACTTCCGAAGGCTATCCCGTGATGGACGCAACGGGAAAAGCGATCACGCTGCCCAACACATATATAGTCAATAAGATCACCGTAAGTTCAAACGGAGATATCCTGTATCCGGATGCAAATAACACTCCGCAGCCTCTTGGCATCACGATAGGCAGATATCAGTTCCAGAACCCTGCAGGCATGGAGCGTTACGGAGATACTCTCTGGACGGTAACTCCGGTGAGCGGACCTGCGATCAATGAGGCGACCAGCAATGCGGTGACCAAGAGCCGTGTCATCCAGGGATACCTGGAGGGTTCCAATGTATCCGTTGCTGATGAGATGGTCAATCTGATAGTTGCACAGAGAGCGTACGAGATGAACTCCAAGGTCATCACAACGACCGATACGATGATGGAGCAGGCCAACAACCTGAAGCGATAAAGGAGTAATATATGTCTGATCTTGATATTTCTTCTTTAACCGAATATACGACCAATCTTCTGAACAATGCGCAGGATGCTGCCGTCACCGGTGCGGTTAATTCCAAGATCAAATCCGTCAGCAAGGATTCCACGGACGACGAGCTTCTGGCAGCCTGCAAACAGTTTGAAGCATATCTTTGGGAACAGGTATATAAGAACGTGGATAAGACCACCAATCTGTTCGGAAGCCAGTCTGACGGAAGTTATGCGGGAAACATGGTCAATATGTTCTCGGATAACCTCATCCAGGAAGTGTCCAAGATGAGTGTCGGAGAGGGAGATAATTCTCTGGCCATGAAACTCTATGAGCAGATGAAGCGAAACTATGGTGTAGGAGTCACCAGCCCTGAGGAGATTGATGCTGAATAAGCATTTTTATACTTCGTTACAGACCGCCAACTGTAATGAGACCGTAGAACAGGTCTATGCAGTTGGTGGTTTTTTTCGGTGAATGACGTTTAGGGGATCATTTATGAAAGAGTACAACGGATATGTCAGCGATGTGAGATACCACCGTCCCGAAACAGGATATACGGTGTTTGATTTCGTATCGGGAAATATAGAGTACACCTGTGTGGCTAATGTGGCCGATATCAGCGAGGGTGCGAATGTCCGTATTGTCGGAGAGATGACAGTTCATCCCAGCTACGGAGAGCAGATCAATGCCACGGTTTGTGAGGTGACGGCACCCGAGGATCTGGACAGCCTGCGCATATATCTCGGGTCGGGTGTGATCCGCGGGATAGGTGAGACTATGGCCGCCAGGATCGTTGACAGCTTCGGCGACAACACCATGCACATATTGGAGAATGAACCGGAGAGACTGGCGGAGATCAAGGGTATTAGCGAACGTAAGGCCAGGGATATAGCACTTCAGTTCCGTGAGAAATCCGAAGCGCGTAATGCGTTTATGTATCTGCAGGGATACGGGATATCCAACTCGATGTCGATGCGGATATACGAGGAATACGGCGAGGCTATTTACAGTATTCTCAGAGAGAATCCGTATAAGCTTGCCGAGGATATAAGAGGCATAGGGTTCAAGACCGCGGATGAGATCGCATCCAGGGCGGGGATACGTGTAGACTCCCAGTACAGGATCAGGGCAGGCATTATGTATGTTCTGGCGAATGCAGTATCGGAGGGACATATGTACCTGACGGTTCCCGAGCTGGTCTCACAGACTTCGGAACTGCTGGAGCTCCCCGGAGATGCGGTTGAGACGGAGATAACGAATCTGGCCATGGACCGTAAGGTAGTGATCAGAGATGAGGATGTATATGCATCCGAATATTACTATGCGGAGCTTCGCGTTGCTGCCATGCTTCACGACCTGGATGAGTGTCGTGAGCCGGCCATAAGCGGTGAACGCAGTAATGCCCTTGAAGCCAGGATAGACCGGCTCGAGAACGAGCTGGGCATGACCTTTGACAGGCTTCAGAGACAGGCTGTCAGAGCTGCTACGGAAGGCGGCGTACTGATCATATCCGGTGGACCCGGAACCGGTAAGACGACTACGATCAATGCACTCATCAGATATTTCAGTGACGAAGGTCAGGATATAATGCTGGCCGCTCCGACCGGACGCGCCGCAAAGAGGATGACTGAAACTACAGGCTATGAAGCAAAGACGATCCATCGTATGCTGGAGCTCTCAGGAGCACCGGAGGATGATCGCGCAAGAGCGCGTTTTGAGCGCAATGAAACAAATCCTCTTGAGACGGATGTTGTCATTGTTGACGAGATGTCGATGGTTGATATTTTTCTTTTCCAGTCATTACTTAAGGCGGTTACTCCCGGTACAAGACTGATCCTGGTTGGCGATGTGGATCAGCTGCCCAGTGTCGGCCCCGGACAGGTGCTTAAGGACCTGATCGATTCCGGTGCGTTCCGGACTGTTATGCTGGAGCAGATATTCAGACAGGCCGAAGGGTCGGATATTGTAATGAACGCACATAAGATACGTACCGGCAGATATCCGGGACTGGATAATGACAGTGCCGATTTCTTCTTTCTTCCCCGCTCGGACGTAAGGGTGATCTACAAGCATATGGTCCAGCTCATAACAGAGAAACTCCCGGGATATGTAGGAGCTGACTCGATCGACATCCAGGTTCTGACACCCATGAGGAAGGGACCGCTGGGAGCCGAGACTCTTAACCGTATTTTGCAGCAGTACCTGAATCCGCCGTCTCCCGATAAGCATGAGCTGGAATACGGAGATATCCTGTTCCGCGAGGGCGACAAGGTTATGCAGATCAAGAATAATTATCAGCTCGAATGGGAGATCGTGGGCGATTACAACATCCGGATCAAATCCGGGACCGGAGTCTTCAACGGTGATATGGGACGCATCATCCGGATAGATGAATCTCGCCGCGCCATGACCGTGGATTATGAAGAAGGACATGTGGTGGAGTACGAGTTTTCGCTGCTTGAGGAACTCGAACCCGCTTATGCAATAACAATCCATAAGTCTCAGGGAAGTGAGTATCCCGCAGTGATCATCCCCATGCTGTCAGGGCCGCCGCAGCTCCTTAACCGTAATCTGTTGTATACCGCGGTCACCAGAGCGCAGAAGAGCGTCGTTATATTGGGACAGGAGGAGACCATACACAGGATGGTTGATAATGACCGTGTGAACATGCGTCATACGGGACTGGCCGATCGCATCCGCGAGGTGAGTGCATGATCTCATACAAGACGGCGTATGAAGCAACCGTAAGCCTGGTCTTTCCGCGGAGATGTCCGGTATGTGACCGTCCTGTCAAACCGTACGGCGGTCTGATATGCGATGAGTGCAGAGATCGTGTCGGATATGTACATGGTGCAACATGTTATAAGTGCGGCAAACCTCTGGATGACGAAACACTGGAATACTGTGAGGACTGCGCCAGGAGCAGTCATATATATAAACGCGGGATGTCACTGTTTGAATACAGATCCGTGTCTGATTCCATATACAGATTCAAGTATAAGGGACGTCGCGAGTACGCCGATTGGTACGGCGCAGAGATGGCCCGTCATCTCGGAAGATACATCACCGATCTGCACCCCGATATGCTCATTCCTGTTCCCATCCATGAATCAAAGAAACGCATCCGCGGATACAATCAGGCATCGCTTATCGCACACAGCCTGTCGGAACACCTCGGGATACCTGTCGGAGATGATCTTGTGAGACGCGTAAAACGCACAACTCCACTGAAGGATCTGGCCCCGTCGGAGAGGAACATTATTTTGCGGGGGGCTTTCAAATTAACCGCGGATGATGTAAAATTAAAGACGATTATGGTCATAGATGATATATATACTACCGGTGCCACGATCGATGCGGTTGCAGAGGTTTTTGCGCAGCACGGAGTGACGCGCATTTACTTTACAACTCTGGCAATCGGAAAAGGACTGTGAATCCAAGATAAACCAGGAGGTAATTATGGACGTAAGGAATTGCAGAGGATGCGGAAAACTGTTTAACTACATCAGCGGACCTTTTATCTGTCCGACATGCCGCGAGAAGATGGAAGAGAAGTTCCAGGAGGTTAAGAAGTATATTCAGGAGAACCCGGGAACGAATGTAGCTTCTGTTTCCGAAGCCTGCGATGTTGATCCCAACCAGATCAGACAGTGGATACGTGAAGAGAGACTTGAGTTTGCATCAGGCGCATCCGAGATCAGCTGCGAGAAGTGCGGCAAGGCTATTTCCAGCGGCCGTTTCTGTGATGCATGTAAGGCATCCATGGTCAACAGCCTGAACAACGTTTATAAGCCTGAAGCTCCTGTTCAGCCTCAGCGTAAGGATAACTCTGACGGCGGCCCGAAGATGCGTTTCCTCAGCTGATACGGACGTCTGCTTAAGCGGTTGATACAATGATAGACCAGGATAAGATAATCCTCATGACGAGGCTTGCTTCGTATGAAAAAAACGAGGGCAAGAAGAATGAGGCAATAGGCCGGTATTTCAGAAGTGATTATATCGGCTGGCAGGTTCTCAAGAGCATAGTAAGCGGTACTATCTGCTTTCTGATCATAGCAGCCGGTTATGTGGTCTATGATTTTGAGAACTTTATGATGGATATATATAAGATAGACCTGCTGGAGTATGCTCAGGGGGTTCTTAAGAAGTATGTGATTGTAGTAGGTATTTATGCGGTGATCACATACATAGTTTTTGCGATCAAATACTCCGGTGCGCGCAAGAATCTCAAGACGTACGCGCATAATTTAAATAAGCTCTCCAGGGAGTACAATAACGTCGAATAACGGAGGCCGGATATGACTTCTTTGGTTATGGCCAGGCAAATGATCAAACGCTTTTACAGCAAGTACGAAGCGTTTGTTCTGCCGATCATCAAGTTCCTGATCGGACTGGTGTGTCTGCTGATCATTAACAGCAGACTTGGCTACATGTCACAGCTGAATAGTTTTGTTATAGTGCTGATGGTTGCACTCATGTGTTCTTTCATGCCGCTCAATTTCACTGTTTTTGTGGCGGCGGTTTTTGTGCTGGGACATATGTACAAGCTCTCGCTTGAGTGTCTGCTGGTGGTAGGAGCACTGTTTGCCATTCTGTTCCTCCTGTACTTCAGATTCTCGCCTCGTGACACTATAGCGGTACTGCTTACACCGATATGCTTCATCATGAAGATACCCTATGTGATGCCTATCGCGGCAGGCCTTCTCGGAGGCCCCACTTCAGCGGTATCCGTCGGTTGCGGTGTAGTGGTCTACTATGTACTTGAAGCTCTGATAGGCGGTGCCGGATCGATCAATTCGCTGGCTGACGAAGAGATGACCACGAGACTTAAGTTCGTTATCGATACCGTTCTCAGCAACAAGCCGATGCTTGCGTTTGTATTTGCTTTTGCGATCACGATACTGATCGTATACGGTGTACGCAGACTCCGCATCTACTATGCATGGTTCATAGCGATCGGCGTAGGTGTTCTTGCAGACATTGTTCTGTTGTTGATATTTGACCTGATATTCGACACGCATGTATCCGGAGGAAGCATGATCCTCGGATCGTTCGTTGCGATACTGGTCGGAATCGTGCTGCAGTTCCTGTTCTTCCATGTGGATTATGAACGTACGGAGAAGCTGCAGTTTGAGGATGACGAATACTATTACTATGTTAAGGCCATCCCCAAGGTTACTGTTTCAAATACTCAGAAAAAGGTGAAGAAGATTAATTCCAGCAAGAAAAGATCTGTTCCGCGGGAAGACTAAATGCTGCTGACACATAATTTCCTGTCATACTTTAACAATCTTCATATGATCACCCCGAGGTGGACTGACGGAGTGGAGATCCTGATCATCGCATACATGATCTTCCACATCCTCAGATGGCTTCGTAAGACAAGAGCATGGTCACTGTTTAAAGGATTCATAGTGATCATGATCTTTGTTGCTATTGCGGCTCTTTTCAGGATGAATACCATTCTCTGGCTCATTCAGAATGTCCTGAGCATAGCCGCTATTTCGGTTGTGGTCATCCTTCAGCCTGAGCTTCGTAAGGCGCTCGAGGATCTCGGAGAGAAGAATTTCTTCAAGGCATTCCTGGGTGATAATAACAGACTGGCAGATGAAGGCAGATTCTCGGATAAGACCATTCACGAGATCGTCCGTGCATGCTTTGAGATGGGCAAGGAGAAGACCGGTGCCCTGATAGTTATAGAGCAGAACCAGCAGCTCGATGAATATGAGCGTACCGGCATAGAAGTGGATGCTGCCGTTACCAGTCAGCTCCTCATCAATATATTTGAGAAGAACACTCCTCTGCACGACGGTGCAGTGATCATAAGCGGCAACAGGGTCAAGTCGGCTACATGCTACCTGCCGCTGTCGGATAACTTAAGTCTCCCCAAACATCTGGGAACAAGACACAGAGCCGGTGTCGGAATATCTGAGGTGACCGATTCACTTACGGTGATCGTATCCGAAGAGACGGGACGTGTATCCGTAGCTTACAAGGGACAGCTGGAGACGATGAAAGAAGCGGATGCTCTGAAGGAGCGTCTGGAAGTCATCCAGAACAAGCCCACAGAGGAAGGACGTAAGCGCAGACGTAAGAGAGAGAAAGAGAGGTCCAAAGATGAAGCATAAGCTTTTCGATGATTGGGGCCTTAAACTCGGTTCGGTCGTGTTTGCGATCCTGGTATGGTTTATCGTCACCAACTTCAACGATCCGGTTGTTCAGTACAAGGTCTACAACGTCAAAGTATCCCTCAGGAACACCAATGTCATCACCGATCAGGGTCAGACATTCGAGGTGCTTAACGACAGTAATGTGATCGACACCGTTACGATAACGGGCCCGCGCTCGGTCATAGATGCGCTGGGTGAGGAGAACGTCATCGCATATGCAGACTTCAATGATCTGACTTTGCAGAACACGGTAGCGATCAAGCTCAATACCAACAAGTACAGCAGCCAGATAGAGAGCATTAAGGGTTCGATAGATACAGTTCAGTTGAACATAGAGAATCTTAAGACCAAGACACTTGCACTCAGCACCGTGACATCCGGAACCGTCAGTGAGGGTTATACCATCGGCGACGTCACGACAGATGAGAACCAGGTGCGTATCTCCGGACCGGAATCTCTGATAGACGAGATAGTCAGAGCAGAGGTCAATGTGCCCGTTACGGGATTCAGTCAGGATATCGTTACGGATGTTGATATCGTGCTGATGGATTCCGCAGGTGAACCGGTCGTATCCGGATATATCACGTCGAATATCAGCAAGGTCCGCGTGAAGGTTGAGATGCTCCAGACCAAGAGAGTGCCGCTTGAATTTGAGTCCAGCGGAATACCTGCGGACGGATATGAGGCAACCGGAGTGATCACATGTGAACCGGAGTCAATCCTGGTTGCAGGACGCGCATCCGTTCTTCAGAATCTTGAGTCTATCCATGTCGATGATCCGGTTAATATCACCGGTCAGGCAGGTAACATGATGACTCTCGTGGATGTCAGTGATTCGATGCCTGCGGGTATCAGGATGGCCGATACGGCATTTGACGGTAAGGTATCAGTCACCGTATATATCGATCACACGTCAACGCGCGTGATGCAGCTTGATTCCGAAGATATCAGATTCATAAATGTTCCTGAAGGATATGAGGTCGAACTGGTCGATCCTACAGGTAAGTTCTCTGTTTCGTTTGCGGGACTTCAGAACAGACTCGATACACTGTCCGTTGACAGCATTGAGGCCATTGCGGATCTGACAAATATACTTGATCAGGAAGACACTGTAGGTGATCATTATCACGTAGTTCTGACATTCGAAAATGAAGGTAACAAACTGAACGTAAGCAATCCCGTTCAGGTATGGATCAAGTTGGGCGAGACTTGATAGAAAATATTATAAATGATATATTGATAATGATATATGAGCAGTCATATATCTGATCGGAGGAAATACACAGAATAATGGTTAGTCAGAAAGTCACAATCAAGAATCCTACGGGTCTTCATCTCAGACCGGCCGGAGTCCTATGCAAGGAAGCAATGCAGTTTAAATCACTGATTACTTTCACCTTCAGAGAGAATACGGCTAACGCAAAAAGTGTATTGAGTGTGCTGGGTGCATGTGTCAAATGTGGAGATGAGATAGAGATACATTGCGACGGCGCAGATGAGGAAGAGGCTTTAAGCGCATTGGTGACTGCCATCGAAAAAGGCCTTGGAGAATGAGACATAAGCGGGCTCGCTGAGGGACAGCGGGCCCGTTTTGATGTTGTTATATGTTAAGGAGAAGCTATGTTGAACTATAAGAGATATCAGAAGAATCCGGTAGTAGATTATCCGGAGAGAGAGTGGCCGAATAAGGAGATCACCAAGGCACCGATATGGTGCAGCGTGGATTTGAGAGACGGTAACCAGGCGCTGATCGATCCCATGGTTGTTGATGAGAAGATCGAGTTTTTTGAGTATCTTTCAAAGCTCGGTTTCAGAGAGATAGAAGTGGGATTTCCCGCTGCCAGCCAGATTGAGTTTGATTTTCTGAGACAGCTCATCGACCGTAAACTCATAGCTGACGATATGAAGGTTCAGGTGCTCACCCAGTGCAGAGAGGAACTGCTCGACAGAACATTTGAGTCGATCGAGGGATGCTCGCAGGCGATAGTCCATATCTATAATTCAACATCCACTCTGCAGAGAGATGTTGTGTTCAATATGGATCGTGAGCAGATCAAGAACATAGCGATCGAAGGTGTCCGTATGGTCAAGAAGCATGCGGCTTCCTTCCCCGGCAAGATCATACTCGAGTACTCACCCGAGAGCTTCACCGGTACGGAACTCGACTATGCACTGGAAGTATGTGATGCGGTTGTTGAAGAGTGGGGAGCCACACCCGAGGATCCCATCATCATCAATCTGCCTTCCACGGTCGAGATGACCACGCCCAATGTTTTTGCGGATCGTATCGAGTGGATGAGCAAGCATCTGAAGAACAGAGAGTCCATCATCTTAAGCGTTCATCCTCATAATGACCGCGGTACCGGAGTTGCGAGCGCGGAGCTTGCGATACTGGCCGGAGCGGACAGGATTGAGGGAACTCTGTTTGGTAACGGTGAGCGTACCGGTAACGTGGACATACTCAATATCGCATACAACATGTTCAGCCAGGGTATAGATCCCGAGCTGGCCATAGAGAATATCAATGAGTCCATAGAGATATATGAGAGATGCTGCAAGATACCGGTTCATCCCCGTCATCCCTATGCCGGCAAGCTGGTGTTTACCGCATTCTCCGGATCGCATCAGGATGCCATCAACAAGGGTGTGAAGGCGATGAAGGAACGCGGCGGAGAGTATTGGCAGGTACCTTATCTGACCATCGATCCCGCAGATATCGGAAGAGAGTACGAGCCTATCGTCAGGATCAACTCCCAGTCCGGTAAGGGCGGTGTTGCATTCATCATGGATACATATTTCGGCTTTAAACTTCCCAAGAGCATGCACAGAGAATTCGCCAATGTTATCCAGGCCATGTCCGAGAAGCAGGGTGAGATCTCTCCCGAGGAGATCATGCAGGCGTTCAGAGACGAGTATCTCAACAGCAAGGAGCCTATACACTTCCGCAAGCTCAAGGTGGATGATCTGAGTGATGATATCGATTCCGAGTTTGATACATGCGTGCATGTTACATATACGGATGACGGCGTTGAGAAGAACTTTGAGGCTGTCGGTAACGGTCCTCTGGATGCTACCGTGAGAGGTCTCAGGGAAGTTCTCGGATGCAACATCAAGATCCTGGATTATGATGAGCATGCTATATCCGCCGGAGCCGGATCGCAGGCTGCTGCATACATACATCTGCTCGATGCGGAATCGGGCCGTGCAACCTACGGTGTAGGAGTGAGCTCCAATATTACCAGAGCATCACTGCGAGCCATCTTCTCGGCGCTTAACAGATTGGGGATACGATAGGAGAATCGGATGAACAGGATAATCGTAACCGGTGCCAACGGACAGCTGGGACGGGCAGTCAACATAGCATATGCTGGACGCAACGACGTCGAACTGGTCAATACCGATGTGGCGGAACTGGATATCACGGATATCGACAGTGTCATGAAGTTTGTCAGGGAAATCAAACCCTATGCCATAATCAACTGCGCCGCTCACACCAACGTGGATGCATGCGAGACACAGGTCGATCTGGCATACCGCATCAATGCGGTCGGCCCGAGGAATCTGGCGATAGCGGCATCCGATTGTCATGCGAAATTAATGCATATCTCTACTGATTATGTTTTTGACGGACACGGCACCAGACCTTACATCGAGTTTGATGCCCCCGGTCCTCAGTCGGTATACGGAGCCACCAAGCTCGCCGGCGAGGAACAGGTCAGACAGTTCGCCGAAAGATTCTACATCATCAGGACTGCATGGCTGTACGGCGACGGTAAGAATTTCGTCCGTACCATGCTCAGACTTGCTCAGGATCATAAGGAGATCACGGTCGTAAACGATCAGGTCGGATCACCGACATCATCGGTGGAACTGGCCGGATGTGTGGTAAGCCTGCTTGACAGTGATAATTACGGATTGTTCCACGGGACCTGTGAGGGCGACTGTTCCTGGGCGGACTTCGCTGCCGAGATCATGAGACTCTCGGGATCCGACACACGCATCGTTCCCATTACCAGCGAGGAGTACGGAGCACCGGCTAACAGACCTCACTATTCCATTCTTGATAACTATATGCTCAGACTGACAGGCGGATATCAGTTTGCCGAATGGCATGACGCAATAGAAGTCTATATGCGATCGGAGACAGCCGGCTGATATGATGAAGATCATTAATGACATCCTGGGCAATCAGATACTCATCACCGGAGCTGTTTGCTGGCTTGTTGCGCAGGTTACCAAGACGATCCTCTATCTGATCGTTAACAGACAGCTGCGTCTGGAACGCCTGGTCGGAGACGGCGGGATGCCGAGCTGCCACTCAGCATGTGTTGCGGGAGTAGCCACTGCTACTGCTCTGACGCAGGGGCTGAACAGTCCGTTGTTTGCCATCGCATGCGTTTTCGCTATAATAGTTATGCATGACGCCATGGGTGTCCGTCAGGAGACCGGCAAGCAGGCACGTATCATCAATGATATCGTTGAGGAGATCAGGGAGCGTGGAATTACGATCATGTCCATGTCCCCCGAGGACAGACTCAAGGAGTTTGTCGGACATACGGGTACACAGGTTTGCGTCGGAGCGGTGATAGGTATCGCAACCGCACTTATTCAGCATTATTTGATGTACAGAGCATCATAAACACAGAGGAGATTACATATGAGAAATGTTGCACTGATCACCGGTATTACCGGACAGGACGGATCATATCTGGCAGAGCTTCTGCTGGAAAAAGGCTATGAGGTTCACGGTCTTATCCGCAGGCACTCAATAAGCAATACCGCCAGGATCGATCACCTCATAAGATCGGAATACAACAACGTGAAGTTCTTTCTTCATTACTGTGACACAACGGATTCCAGCAATCTGATGAGACTTGTTGCCGAGATTAAGCCCACTGAAGTATATAACCTTGCAGCACAGTCACATGTCGGTATATCATTCGAGGTTCCGGAATATACTGCCGAAGCTACCGGCGTGAGCACACTGAAGCTGCTTGAGGCACTCCGCGTTAACGGCGGTAACTGCAGATACTATCAGGCATCCACCTCCGAACTCTTCGGCGGACTTCCCGAGACTGCACCCCAGAGTGAGAAGACACCTTTCCATCCCATGAGTCCTTACGGAGTGGCTAAGCTGTATTCATACTGGATCACCGTTAACTACAGAGAGTCATATAACATGTTTGCATGTAACGGTATCCTCTTTAATCATGAGTCTCCCAGACGCGGCGAGAACTTTGTTACCCGTAAGATCACTCTTGCCATCGCCAACATCATCGCGGGCAATCAGGAGAAGCTCTCACTCGGAAACATGAACGCCAAGAGAGACTGGGGCTTCGCAGGAGACTACGTTGAGGGGATGTGGCGTATCCTTCAGAATGATGTTCCCAAGGATTATGTACTTGCTACCAACGAGACCCATACTGTCCGTCAGTTCGTAGAGGCTGCGTTCGGAGAGCTCGGCATCACCATCCGCTGGGAGGGTGAGGGCGTTAATGAGAAGGGCTATGATGCAGCTGACGGAAGGCTTCTTGTAGATGTTAATCCCGAATTCTACAGACCCGCCGAAGTTGAGTTCCTCTGGGGAGATTCCTCACTTGCTGAGAAGGAACTCGGATGGAAGCGTAAGACTGATTTTGCCGGCCTTGTCAAAATGATGATGAACGCCGATATGCAGACTATAGCCGGAATGACATGTGAGGAGTATAAGAAGAGCAGGAAGTGATCTCGGTACTTATCATATGGCTATATATGATGCTGACGACATGTCTCGCAGGTCTGCTGATCTCGTGTTTATGTGAAAGCGTGATCGGATACAGACCTCGTGACATTCTCGCATTGATGCTTGCCGGTCTTGCCGGAGTGACCGTGTATGCACAGGTATGGAGTCTGTTTTCCGGCGTAGGGCTTCTCGCAGATGTCTGTCTGCTCGTATGTCTGGTACTCATGTCCCTGTATTATCGCAGGGAGGTCAGCGGACTTCTTACGGATATCCTGACTGATCTTTCATCCGATCATCTGTCGATGATCGTTTCCCTTATTCTGATCATAGTGATGGCATTCGGTGCTTCTCACGGCCTGATGCATTACGATACCGGTCTTTATCATGCCCAGGCGATCCGGTGGATCGAGGAGTACGGCCTGGTTCCGGGACTTGCAAACCTTCACACCCGTCTCGGGTATAATTCTTCAGCCTTCTGTCTTAACGCATTATACAGTTTTGCCTTTACCGGTCAGTCATATCACGTGACCGGAGCTTTCTGTGCGCTGCTCCTTGCGTGGGAGTGTGTATATAAGCCGGTGCGTGAGCGCGGAGGACTGCTCAGCATATCCGGTGTCTCACGTATCATGGGTATCTATTATCTCCTGATGATATTCGATGAGATGGTATCTCCGGCGTCAGATTACTATATGGTCTGTCTGGGATTCATTCTGATCATCAGATGGATCGAAGCACTGGGTTCATCCGGAAATGACGGAGATAAGTCTGCAGCCGTTGACATGGATATTCCGCGCATGTGCATGCTTGCAGTCATGACGGGATTCATACTGACTGTTAAACTGTCCGGCGCTGTGTTTGTGCTGCTTGCGATACTCCCCGGATACATGCTTCTTCGTGAACACCGCAGTCGTGAGTTCGTGTTCTGCGTGGCAGCAGGTGTTGTTACGGTCATTCCGTATCTGGCCAGAAATGTCATGCTCTCGGGGTGGCTTCTTTATCCTTCGACTGCAGTCGGTATCTTCGATACGGAGTGGAGGGTTCCGCGTGACATCGCCTCATATGACTATAAGGAGATCCAGGTATACGGAAGAGGATATACGGATGTGTCACGCTTTGATGAAGGTATCACAGAATGGTTCGGAGACTGGTTCTCGGGAATGTCGTCAACCGACCGTTTGCTGATAGCCGCCGCTATAGTCGGAGTGGTGTATTTTGTGATAAAATGTATATATTATGTGTGCCGCAGGCTTAAGGCGAGAGAAGGCCTGAACCTGCCCCGTGAGATGTATACGGAAGCGGTACTTTGCGCGGGATTCGTTTTCTGGCTTTTGACTTCTCCGCTGATGCGATACGGATGCCTGTATGTGTATCTGTTTGATGCCGTTATATGGGGAGGCATGCTTTGCCGCATGGGCATCCGCAGTAACACGATACGTTTTGCGTTTTATGCGGCACTCATTGTTTTAGGTATGTATAAAAGCATAATGTTTGCCGCCGAGACAGCACGGGCATACAGGCCAGACACCTGGATCAGGCAGCAGGATTATGACGGGTTTGATGTTCACTCATATACGATCAGCGGAGACGGCACTGCCGTAACCGTGTATGCGCCCGATGAAGGTGACTGCACAGGATATGATCCTTTTCCTTCATCACCGTGGGAGATGAGCGATACGGTCACGCTTCGCGGTTCGGATATCCGTGACGGATTCAAACCGATAGAATGAACCATATTGGAGGACAGCATGATAGATAAGAACGACAAGATATATGTAGCCGGTCACAGAGGACTGGTCGGCTCCGCGATAGTCAGAAGCCTTAAGTCAAAAGGCTATACGAACATAATCGGACGTACTCACCATGAACTTGATCTGACGGATCAGGCTGCAGTAAGAGCATTCTTTGATGAGGAGAGTCCCGACGTCGTTGTTCTGGCTGCCGCTAAGGTCGGAGGCATCAATGCCAACAATACCCAGCCGGCGATGTTTGCATACGAGAATATGCAGATCCAGTGTAACGTGATCAACGAGAGTCATAAGCACGGAGTAAAGAAACTGCTGTTCCTCGGAAGTACCTGCATATATCCCAGGATGGCTCCTCAGCCCATTCCCGAGGATGCTCTGCTAACAGGTCCCCTCGAGGAGACCAATGAAGCATACGCCATAGCCAAGATCTCGGGACTGGAGATGTGCAAGTTCTATAAGAGACAGTATGGCGACAACTATATCAGCTGCATGCCTACGAACCTGTACGGTCCGTATGATAACTATGACCTGAGTGGTTCTCATGTCATGCCTGCGATGATCCGTAAGTTCCATGAAGCCAAGGTCAATAACGCACCTCAGGTTGAACTGTGGGGTACCGGAACGCCTCTGCGTGAGTTCCTGTATGTTGACGATATGGCTGATGCATGCGTATTCCTGCTGGAGAACTATGACGGCGAGCAGCATGTCAATATCGGTACCGGCAAGGAAGTGACTATCAAAGAACTCGCCGAAGTGGTCAGATCAACAGTCGGCTACGAGGGAGAGATATACTGGAATACAGACATGCCTGACGGCACACCGAGGAAGCTTACCGATGTGACCAAGCTTCACGGACTCGGCTGGACTCATAAGGTCGATCTTGAAGAGGGAGTCCGTCTGGCATACGAGTGGTTCAAGGAAAACGTAGATCAGGCAAGGATGTAATACGGGGTGACTTATGCGTACTCTCAGTGTGATCGTTCCATGTTATAACGAAGAAGATAATATAAGATACTTCTATGATGAGCTCATGAAGAACAGTGACTTCTTTGAGGAGAAGGATCTGGTCTGTGAGATTATATATGTTGATGACGGATCGACCGACGGTACGGCTGCCGCTGTCCGAAGCCTGGCAAAAGAAGACTCTCATGTTCATCTGGTGTCGTTCTCCAGAAACTTCGGCAAGGAGGCGGGACTGTATGCCGGCATGAAAAAATCGACCGGTGAATTTGTAGTCACGATGGATGTTGATCTGCAGGATCCGCCTTCACTTCTTCCGGAGATGTTTAAGTATATCGAGGAGGGTTATGATTCGGTAGCTACCCGCCGCGTATCGCGAAAGGGCGAACCTCCGATCAGATCTTTCTTTGCACGCCGCTTCTATCGTCTGATCAACCGAATGTCCAAAACCGAGATCGTGGACGGAGCCAGAGATTATCGTCTGATGACGAGGCAGTTCGTAGATGCGATCCTCTCCATGCCCGAGTATAACCGTTTCACCAAGGGCATATTCAGCTGGGTCGGCTTTGAGACCAAGTGGATCGAGTTTGAGAATGTAGAGCGTGCAAAAGGAGAGACCAAATGGTCCTTCTGGAAACTGTTCATATATGCACTTGACGGGATCGTGGCCTTTACCACGGCACCGCTTGCCATCGCATCGTTTATGGGAGTGCTGTTCTGCTTACTGGCATTTGTTCTGATCATAGTCACGATCATCCGCAAGCTGGTATTCGGAGATCCCACTTCCGGATGGCCTTCTCTGGTGTGTATCATATCGCTCATCAGCGGAGTTCAGTTGTTCTGTCTTGGGATCATTGGACAGTACATGTCCAAGACATATATGGAAGTGAAGAACCGTCCCATATATCTGATTAAGGAAGAGTTCTGATGGTCAGTATCATCGTACCGGTATACCGGGCAAAAGAATATATTGCCCGTACAATAGACTGTGTACGGGAACAGACATATACCGACTGGGAACTCATACTGGTGGATGACGCCTCTCCGGACGGCACCTCGGATGAGATCAGACGTATTATCGATGAGACCGGGGATGAACGGATCATCCTTGTTGAGTGTGATATAAACCATGGTGCGGCGCGCGCCAGGAATACCGGTCTGGACAGGGCACAGGGCAGATATATCGCATTTCTTGATGCTGATGATATATGGCTTCCCGACAGACTTAAAACAGGCATGGACTTCATGCAGTCACACCCTGAAGCCGGGTTTGTATTTACCGCATATGAGTTCGGAGATGAGGAGGCACGTGGTACCGGCCGTATAGTCCATGTACCCGAAGTCCTTGATTACAGACATGCTCTTTCGCGTACAGTGATCTTTACCACTACTACGCTATTTGATACTGAACTTATCCCGTCTGAGCTGATACATATGCCTCAGGTGGAGAGTGAGGATACAGCCACCTGGTGGCAGATTCTCAGAGCCGGACATAAAGCATACGGCATAGATAAGGTCACAGCCATATACCGAAGACCGTCTCAGTCTCTTTCATCCAACAAACTCACAGCGATCAGACGTATATGGAATCTTTACAGAAACGTCGAACATCTGTCGTTAATACGCAGCAGTATAAGCTTCGTTGGCTGGGCCGTGAGGGCCACGGCAAGACGGCTGTGAACTGACCGCTTCAGAACCATACAGATATGAAAAAGATAGAATCGCTCAAACGAATAATCATACTTCAGCTGTCTCTGATAGGTATCTTCATAGACACGGCGATCTATGCGTGCTTCTGGCTGCAGAAGTATTATCCGATCCTGGCCAGACGTGCCAGGGGACTGAACTATTACTTCAAAGGCCATGTTCTGGTCATCCTGATCTACTTCGTTCTGATACTGTTCTTCACGAGTACATTCGGCGGATTAAAGGTAGGATACCTTAAACCCGGCGACATCATATTCAGTCAGATATTCGGTATAGTATCCGTTAATGTCATCTCATATTTCCAGCTGTCGCTGATGGGTAACTGGCTTGTGCCCGTACGCCCGATGCTTCTGTGCAGTCTGATAGAGATTGCTTTCAGTGCGCTGTGGACCTTTATGTGTAATGCTTTTTATCATAAGGCATTCCCGCCGCGGAACCTGCTGTTCGTTCACGGAGAACGTCCGATAGATGACATACTGTACAAGTTCTCGACCAGACCCGATAAATACCAGATCGCCGATACCATCGACATAGCGGAGGGAATAGAAGCCGTTAAGCAGGAGGGGATGTCAGGCAGATACAACGGAGTGGTATTGTGGGATATCCCGACATATGACAGGAACAAGCTGCTCAAGTATTTCTACAGCGCCAATATGCGTGTCTATATGATGCCCAAGATACCGGATGTCCTGGTGGCCGGCTCGGATTCAATCCACCTGTTTGATACACCGCTGATGCTTACCAGAGAGTATGCGCTGACGGCAGGACAACGTTTCGCAAAGCGTTTGATGGACGTAGGCTGTGCATTGATCCTTGCAGTCATCACTTCGCCCATTATGCTTATCACGGCGATATGCATCAAACTGTATGACCGCGGTCCCGTGCTCTACAGTCAGATAAGATGTACACGTGACAGGCGTGAGTTCAGGATACTCAAGTTCAGGAGTATGAGAGTGGATGCGGAGAAGGACGGCGTGGCCAGACTGGCGACCAAGGACGATGACCGCATCACCCCGATCGGAAGATTCATACGTGCGGTACGTATCGATGAGCTTCCGCAGCTGTTCAATATCCTGAAGGGCGATATGACGTTTATCGGTCCCAGACCGGAGCGCCCTGAGATCATAGACCAGTATATGGAGAAGATGCCGGAGTTCGCCTATCGCATGAGAGTGAAGGCCGGACTTGCCGGTTATGCACAGGTATACGGCAAGTATAATACTTCGCCTTATGACAAGCTGAAACTGGACCTGATCTATATAGAGAATTATTCTTTCTGGATGGATATCAAACTGATGATACTTACGCTTAAGATACTGCTCCGTCCGGAGAGTACCGAGGGCGTTGATGCAACACAGACAACGGCGATGAAGGAGTCTGCTGATGATAACACAGACAGTTGATGAGAAGGAGCGGGACAGATACTGGCGCAGACGCGTGGATTCACGCAAGCAGATGCTGGTGATGCTCCGGAATATATGGAAGCTGATCCCCGGGATCATAGCCGGAGGTATTCTCGGTGCAGTGATCTGGATGGGATATCATGCGATCGCGGACGGAACCGAGTACCGTGCATACAGCGAGTTCTACCTGGACTTTGCCATGATGGAGAACGGAGCCGCTTACGATTACTATAACGGCTATACCTGGAATGATCTGATGACTACGGATAAGATAGCCGCGCATACGTTGGATAATCTTGGCGGCAAAACAGATGTGGCCGGACTCGAACGCATTACCCTGGCAGAGATCCTGTCCGATATAAGAGTCCTCAAGGTTACCTTTACGGACAGCGATGAGAGTCTGTGCGCCGATGTTCAGGCAGCTACCGAGCAGGCACTTGTAACCTTCGGTCAGGAGGCCAGAGAGTTCGAGCAGATCTCGGTGATCAAGACCGTCGCCCCTGAGAGGGTAGTCGCAGATAACCGCATCCTGCAGGCTGTTCTTCTGGGTGTCATCATAGGTGCACTGGTCACTCTTGCAGTCATGAATTATAAATATCTGCTGGATGACCGCATCATGATCCCTTCCGATCTATCAGGTCTGGACATCAGACTTCTCGGTATCGATACAAAGGATCATGATGAGAAACTTGAATCCAGACTGAATGCATATATGTCTGCCGGAAGCAATCCGGGTGATGGGGCCGGCAATCCTGATCCCGTATATATTGATGCATCCGCTTATCAGAATACTGACACCGAACTTCCGTCTGCAACGGCCGGTACGCCTGTTATCATCACTGTTCCTTACAGGCGGGTGACACGAAATGCGCTGGCGCTTCTTGCGGATCGACTTACTGACGGAGGATGCGATATCCGTGGAGCTAAGATCACGGATGCCGACAGCGGATTCTACCGGACTTATTACGCCTTTGACTTTGAGAAAAAGGATTATGACTGCAAATGAAGATAGTATCCCTGATATCTGCAGTTGATCAGAATATCAGACAGATGGCTGAGGGCATGCATCTGGAAACGGATGCGGTCGCAGTCAATCAATGCGACACTGAGGGTGATCAGACCTTCAGTGTTTGTGATATTACGGTCCGCTGTCTGGATATGCGTGAGCGCGGTGTGGGATTAAGCCGCAACACATGCATAGAACATGCGCCGGAGTGTGACATCATTCTTTTTACGGATGAAGACATAGTTTATGACGAGGGTTACTCCCGCCTCATCGAGGATGAGTATGCAGCTCACCCAGAGGCTGATGCCATCCTGTTTAACGTCCGTGTCTGCGAGTCCAGGAGGACATACTGGAATACCGACTATAAGCGTGTGCGATTCTATAACTACGGCAGGTATCCCGCCTACAGCATCTCCATACGAAGGGATGCTCTTATCTTATCGGGAGTCAGATTCCCGCTGGAGTTCGGCGGCGGAGCCAGATACATCAACGGAGAGGATTCGGTGTTCCTGCATGACCTGCTCCGCGCGGGCGTGCGCATCTACAGGACGCCTGTCTGTATAGGTGAGGAGATCGAGAGAGAGTCCACCTGGTTTAAGGGATATGATGAGAGATTCTTTGTGAGCCGCGGGGCTCTGTATGTGAGACTTTACGGAGCAAATGCGGTCCCGAGAGCGATACTCTTTCTGATCAGGCATAAGTATATGTATGAAGACATGGGATTCTCAGCAGCATTTAAGCTGATGAGACAGGGCATGCGTGAGATGAGATCATGATACTGTACATATCCGTGACGATCATAACGATCATATTGGCATATATGTACTGCGGTACGGACAGGTATGCAGCAGCGCAGGGTACCGGTGCGCTCCTGTGTCCGCAGGGCGCTTCGCTCAACAGGGCGGAGCATTTTCAGCGGCTGTGCCTTCTGAGCATATTCGTGATCCTTTTTGCGGTATCCGCATGCAGGATCAATGTGGGTAATGACTACGGTACATATGTGGAGTTCATGCACAGGCTCTATACGGATAAGTATATAGCCGATGCGGGTGTGCCTACAGAGTGGGGATTCAATCTCCTGGCGAGGATCGTTTATGCACTGTCGGGCGGCGAGAACTTTCTGCTCGTGTTTGCGATATATGCCTTTGTGACCGTCGCATTCTTTATCATAGCGATACGTGAGCAGAGCGTAGACTTCGGACTGAGCTTCCTGCTGTTCATGACATACGGATACTACTTCCAGAGCTTCTCCACGGTCAGATATTATATGGCGCTCGCGATAGCACTGTACTGCATGAGGCTCGTGAATGAGCGTAAGTGGGTCAGCTTCATCGTACTGGTTCTGATCGGCAGCGGATTCCACAAGTCTCTGCTCGTGATCCTTCCTCTGTACTGGCTCGCATCACTGGTTTGGAAGAAGTGGATGATCGCACTCGGCGCCGTGGCATGCGTGTCATGCCTTTTCCTGAAGGATCTGTATATGAAGATCCTCGTTGCACTCTACCCCAGTTATGAGGGGACTGAGTATCTGGCCGGCAGCGGCTTTTCCTGGATCAACATCATCAGATGTATGGCCGTGCTCGGACTGTCGTTGTACTGTTACAAAGAGGTGATCCGTGACAGCAGATCGGGGAGATTCTTCTTTAACCTTAATGTCGGTGCACTGGCACTCTACGTATTCGGATCGTTCCTGCCGATCGTAAGCCGTATCGGATATTACCTGACCGTCAGTCATATACTTTTTGTTCCGATGCTGATCCATGCGATCCCGAATAAGAAGATCAGAAAGGCAGTCTACATTGTTCTGCTGGCGGTCAGTCTGCTCTACTTTGCCGTATACCTTCGCAAAGCTTATGACGACGGTGTACTGGTTCTTCCGTACCGCACCTTCTTCTTTAATGATATGGTGGACACACTTTCCGATGTCATGTAAGAAAGAATTGGGCCGGACATAGGAGATAGCATATGAAAGAAAAATACATCCTTGCCCTGGATCAGGGTACGACAAGTTCACGCGCCATCCTCTTTGACAAGGCGGGACAGATCCGCTCACTCGCTCAGAAGGAATTCACCCAGCTCTATCCACAGGCCGGATGGGTTGAACACAATCCGCGCGAGATATGGTCATCGCAGCTTGCCGTTGCAACAGAGGCCATGGCGAATATCGGTGCCGGTCCGGAAGATATCTCCGGCATAGGCATCACCAACCAGCGCGAGACAACGATCGTATGGGACAGAGCAACCGGCGAACCCATATATAATGCCATCGTATGGCAGTGCCGCAGAACGGCCGATATGATAGACCGTATCATATCCGACGGAAAAGCAGATATGATCAAGGCTAGGACAGGACTGGTTCCCGATGCGTATTTCTCGGGAAGTAAGATCGGCTGGATACTGGATCATGTGGACGGAGCGAGAGAACGTGCGAAGCGCGGCGAGCTCTGCTTCGGAACAGTTGATACATGGCTCATCTGGAACCTGACGGGAGGAGCGGTGCATGCGACAGACTATACCAACGCGTCGCGTACCATGCTCTTTGACATACATAAGCTGACCTGGGATGACGAACTGCTTGCTCTGTTTGATATCCCGAGAGAGATGCTTCCCGAAGTTCATCCGTCCAGCTACCGTTTCGGAGAGACTCACAATAATGTGCTGGGAGGAGCGATTCCTATCACGGGAGTTGCGGGAGACCAGCAGGCGGCACTTTTCGGACAGTGCTGCTTCAATAAGGGCGAAGCCAAGAACACATATGGTACCGGATGTTTCCTGCTCATGAATGCCGGAACAGAGCCTATCGAGAGCAGAAACGGACTGCTGACCACGATCGCGGCCAGTACATCCGATGACGTGGAGTATGCACTGGAGGGCAGCGTGTTCGTTGCGGGTGCATCCATACAGTGGCTCAGGGATAGTATGCGAATGATCAAGTCGGCGGCTCAGTCCGAGGAATATGCCGATGAAGCATTTGATACCAACGGCGTGTATATCGTGCCGGCATTTACGGGACTCGGTGCACCTTACTGGAACCAGTATGCCAGAGGTACCGTAGTAGGCATCACACGCGGATGTAAAAAGGAACATTTCATCAGGGCCACACTTGAGTCCATAGCATATCAGGCAGAGGAAGTACTGCGTGCGATGGAAGAGGACGCGGGAGTGTCTCTTCCCGAGCTGAAGGTGGACGGAGGAGCAAGTGCCAATAACTTCCTTATGAAGTTCCAGGCCGATCTGATAGGCAGAGTCGTCCGCAGACCGAAGTGTATAGAGACTACCGCTCTCGGAGCCGCCTATCTGGCAGGACTTGAGACCGGATACTGGATCGACAGGGCGGATATAGTAGATAACTGGGCTCAGGGACGGGCCTTTGAACCAACCATGGATGAAGACACCCGTGCAGGATTGCTTAAGGGATGGAAGCGTGCCGTCAGAGCAGCACTTGCATGGGCTGAGGAGGATTGACATGATCTCACAGGATTATAAATCGATGCTGTCGGGAAAGAGCGTGATCCGTCAGCTGTCGGAGTATGCTACGGCCAGAGGTGAACAGATCGGATACGAGAATGTGTTTGATTACAGTCTCGGTAATCCGAGCGTTCCGGTTCCGCAGGCATTTACCGATGCGATGGTCAGGCTGCTGACTCAGGAGGATCCCGTGAAGCTCCACGGCTACAGCCAGAGCCAGGGTATACCGTCAGTCCGTCAGGCACATGCGGATTATCTGAACAGCAGATTCGATATGGGCTATACCGCAGATCATCTGTTCATGACAACGGGTGCCGCAGGTGCGATCGCACATGCTGCCAGAGCTGTTACGAAGCCGGGGGATGAGGTTATTACTTTTGCACCGTTCTTCCCTGAGTATATGCAGTACATAGGGCGGACCGGCGCGGAACTTAAGATAGTTCCGGCGGATACCGCAACATTCCAGATAGATATCGATGCGGCGAGGGAGGCATTTACCGAGAGGACGGCAGCCGTGCTGATCAACTCACCCAATAATCCTTCCGGTGCGATGTATACGGCTGAGACATTGACTGCGCTCGCATCGCTCATGAATGAGATGCAGGATAAGTACGGTCATGAGATATTCCTGATATCGGATGAACCGTACCGTGAGATAGTATTTGACGGACAGACCGCTCCGTATCCGGCACATTTCTATGACAATACGCTTACATGCTATTCCTATTCCAAGTCGCTCTCGATCCCGGGAGAAAGAATAGGATACGTAGCCGTCAATCCGCGTGCGGTGGATGCCGATATCATCTCCGTCATGTGCGGACAGATATCCCGCGGAATAGGACATAACTGTCCTCCGTCGATCATCCAGCTCGCAGTAAGTGAGGTGCTGGGAGTGACTGCCGATCTGTCGGTATATGAGACCAATATGAATATACTTTACACCGAACTGCTCGCGCTCGGGTTTGAGGTGACGCGCCCCGGCGGCACTTTCTATATTATGCCGCGTGCACTTGAGGGTGATTCGATCGCCTTTTGCCGTAAGGCCAAGAAGTATGATCTCATACTGGTTCCTGCAGACAGCTTCGGTGCACCGGGATACTTCCGGATGGCATATTGTACTGATACGGACAAGGTGGAGAGATCGCTGGATGCTCTTCGCAGATTTGTCAGGGATAATTACTGATCATACAACAGGGCCGGGGAAAACGCCGGCCGGGTAAATACAGGAGGATAAAATGACAGATATTATCAGATCGATCGTATACGGTATCGTTGAGGGGATCACGGAGTGGCTCCCCGTCAGCTCGACCGGGCATATGATATTACTTAATGAGTTTGTTAAGATGGAGCAGTCGGAAGAGTTCTTCTCAATGTTCCTTGTAGTTATACAGCTGGGCGCCATACTTGCGGTTGTGATACTGTTCTGGAACCGGCTGTGGCCTTTTGCGATGCCTGCGGCGAATCCCGAACCGATCCGTGATAAGGGTATCCTGTCCGTGTTCGTTAAGCCCAGGTGGATCATGTGGGTTAAGATCCTGATCGCCTGCGTACCGGCAGCGATAGTCGGCGTGCTGTTTGATGATGAACTGGATGCGCTGTTCTATAATCCGACATGTGTAGCCATAGCGCTGATCGTATTCGGTATCGCATTTATCGTTGTGGAATCACTGGATCTGAAGAATGCGGGATCGTGTGCATCCATCGATGATATAACCTATAAGCAGGCGCTGATCATAGGATGCTGGCAGCTGATCGCCGCGATATTCCCGGGTACATCCAGATCCGGTGCAACGATCATAGGAGCACTTCTCATAGGTATAACGAGAGGGGCTGCCGCCGAGTTTACATTTCTGCTTGCCGTACCCGTGATGCTCGGTGCGAGTCTGCTTAAGATCGTCAGGTTCGGATTCGATTTCACCGGGATGGAGGTTGCCGTACTTCTGGCAGGAATGCTCACGGCATTTGCAGTCAGCATAGTTGTTATCAAGTTCCTGCTTGGCTATATCCGCAGACACAACTTCAAGGTCTTCGGATACTACCGGATCATCCTCGGTCTTGCCGTGTTTGGTTATTTTGCTTTTAATAAGTAAAAAAGGATTATGCTTTTAGGCAAAACTTACAATTTATCACGTTAGGATTGTATATTTTTTTGTTGGATAATTTAATTGACACCTTTTTTACAGGCTTATAAACTGAAATTGTCCCGTAATAGGATATAATATGAGGAGTATGGGTGACCACGTTTTGTGGCTGCTCGGAGGAGTTTTTACGAAAGGAGCCACACGATGGCAGACATTAAGAAACCTGTAGCAACACTGAAGACAGATGTTAAAGCAGCAGTTACCGATGCTAAGGCTGCAGCACCTGCAGCACCTGCAGCTACTGCCGCAAAAGCAACAGAAGTAAAGAAGGAAGCAGCACCTGCAGCTAAGGCGCCCGCTAAGAAGGCACCTGCTAAG
>Ga0129306_1000805_pt1 | contig 43015 bp, 39 predicted proteins | sample P827metagenome_FD_94438 | JGI IMG/M metagenome (GOLD analysis project Ga0129306, IMG submission 94438) | Capybara group fecal microbial communities from Wisconsin, USA - P827 metagenome | ecosystem: Host-associated > Mammals > Digestive system > Large intestine > Fecal | place: USA: Wisconsin... | reverse complement strand
TTTGAGATGAGGATGGATCCATTCCCTTTTTGATAGAGTTCAAGGACTTTATCCCATTCTTCTTTTGTGTATTTCATATATGAAAACCCCGAAAGTTGTGTCCAACTTTCGGGGTTCACATCATTCTGCACGGGGTTTTCTAGTGCCATCTACCCGAAGGTCTCGTACATGGCGTCCCGTTCGACGGGGGTGCTGTCAGATATCCAGTGCCGATTCGATCAGGACCATGTTTTCTTCGCAGTATTCCAGCTGGCGTGAAAGAATCTTGATGGCTCCTATTTTGATAAGTTCGGAATCTTGGGAGCCATCATCCGCATTGTTTCCGGTGATGCCTGCTAGTTCGCGACTAAAAAAACGAACTGTATTCCAGAAGAATAGGGCGAAGTTTCGCTTGCCCTGGTCCAAGCCTTCGTAAAGGCTCTTGGCGAAGTGGCGATAAATGAGGTAGGCCAGCAGGCGCATGCTTTCGGTTTCGGAAAAGTAGCCCTGGTCCTGGATGTTCCCGTCTGTCTCCTCTATGCTTGTTTTGATGCGCGCAAGTGCGGCATCCCAGGCGGGTCCGAAACTGGCCGTCTTGGCGAGGAGATCATACAAGGCCCAGGCGTTTTCTAGGGGTGCAAACGGATTTTCGGCTGTGCAGCCGAAAGCGGTGTAGAGTCGTTCACCCAAAGGCTTGTCAAAATTACCAAGCGCCTTGAACATTTGCTCTCTTTCGTACAGGACCTGGTCACGAATTTCAATGTCGTCTTCGTCCAGGTTGTCTTCGGGCTCGTCGCATTTTTCTGTGGTGAAGGTGAGGGGGCCTTGGCCTTCGAGTAATAGCCGCGTTGCCTCTTCGCAACAGAGTCCGAGGCCTTTTTCCATGATGTCTCCGTAGACTTCCATGAACCTCGGATGCTCCCTGCAGATATCACAGAGGGCGTTTTCACCCAGGTTCTTGTATATTTCGCAAAGGTTTTCTTTGTCTAAGAAAGGACAACGGTCTTGGGGAAGCAGCCTGAAATGGCCGTCTTCAATGTTGGCGCGGAGTTTGTCGCCAAATATTCCCTGCACCTCGCTATAGATTTTTTGCGAAGCTTGGTCAATGTCTATTTCCCATCCGACGCAACAGGTATCGCTGCATCGGGAGGCCGTGCACTTGAATTTGTCGTAAAAGTCTGGTTTATGCAGAATCATAGGCTTTTTTTATGATAGCTCAGAGAAAAATAGACTTTTCTTGTTTGGATTGTGCCTAAAACCCCTTGATGTGAATTGATTATTTCCCGGTGCTACCGGTGGAGCAGAAACAGACGGCGGTGATGAGGATGACCAAGGCGCAAAAAGACATAACGAACCTCTCTTTTCTTTACTCCTTAAATCTACATTAAAATTAGTGACAGAAAATGACTTTTTGAGGTGGTGCGGAAAGGGACGCGACGCACGAGGGGGTAGGCGAAGACTACAGGCTTCGCCGAGGGGGAGGCTTCCCCCCTTGTATTTGGAATAGAGATTGCCACGCTCCTGCGGACCTCGCAATGACAATTCCGAATCCCGCATCCTGAGTCTCATAACTCATGACTGAAAACTCATTACTAATCTCACATTCCACATTTCCCTATCCCCTAGATCCTATCCCCTAACCCCTATTTTCTATATTGTCCCCGTCATGCGGATTTTGCCTTTTGTCGTCTGTGTCTTTGCGGTCTCGGTTTTTGCCGAGGGCGTGTCCGGCGCGCAGGCCTTATCCGCTGATTCCGCCGCTGCTTCTGTTACGACTGCTGCCGCAGCCGCTGATTCCACGGCGCCTTTTAGGGTAGATAAAATCCGCTACCACATCGGTGACGCCTTCGACGATTCCAAGTACCACACCAAGTACGACAAGTGGGCCTACGACCTGCTGAACGTGATCCACATCGAGACCCGGGAGGCCACGGTCCGCAAGTTACTGCTGTTCAACGAGGGCGATGTGGTGGACCTGAACCTGATGCTGGAATCGGAACGGTTCTTGCGTGACCAGAACTTTCTTTCGGACGCCAGTATCCAGGTGAGTGGCCAGGGTGACTCCACCTTCGTAGATGTTTACACCAGCGACAACTGGACCCTGACGCTGCCTTTCAGCATTGGTTTTTCGGGCAGCGAATGGAGCTATGACAACCTGAATTACGGAATCGGCATCCAGGAGAGCAACTTCCTCGGTCTGGGCCAGAAGGTGGGCTTTTACTACGGCCATGACGAATTCCGCGACATGTGGCAGGCGGAATATTCCGACCCCCATTTCCTTTTCCGCTACAACCACCTGGACGTGCTCTACAGTTACAATACCGACGGCTACCTGGCCAGCTGGCAGATGTACGTGCCATTCCTGAGTCGGGGCGTGAACCAGTGGGCCTATACCCTGGCGGGTCTCAAAAACAAGCGGTTTGCCTATTATTATGGAAGCGGGGGCTTGCCTCGGGGCTCTGTGGCAAGAAACTATCGGCTGCTTACCACGCCTCACATATATGTGTATGAGCTTGGCGTGGAAGATGCCGACTTTGTCCAGTCTAGCGCAGACGAGACCGTTGCGAAAAACGGCACGGATGTGGCGGTGAACGAAAAAACGTACCGGGAGGGAATTCTTACGAAGGATACCCTGGAATACAACGGCGAAGAGACGGTGAAGCTTTTGAAGGTGGAAGACTTTATCGAGGATTCCCTGAGCTTTAGGTTCAGCCGTTCCTTTGGGGGGAGCCTCCGCAAGTTCTACCTGGGGGCCACCTACGACTACCATCGGGAGACAGCAGAAGAGGGGCGCCTGTACCGCTACTTGTTCACCCATAATGACCGGACCTATGTCATCGATTCCGGTGCGGCGTGGGATTTGTGGCTGCCAAGGCGCAAGGATTCCCGCCTGGGCGCCTACGTGATGTATTCCAACCTGCGTTACGAGAAGGTGAAGAACCTGCACAACGCCAAGTGGACCGAAGATGTGGACAAGGGCTATTCCCTGAAGGCGCAAATCTCCAAGAACTACGAGCAGCTGGGTTCCGACAACAACGATATCCGTTTGGACTTTTGGACCAACCTGTATCTGGGCAGCGGCTGGAACCACCTGAACCTGAAAACCCAGATGTTCTTCTACCTGGACCACGGGGAACGCAGGGACTTTTACGGCCGTGTTGACGGCGAATACATTTTCCACCCCAGCAATTCCTTCTCCACGGCCTTGCGGGGCCTGGTGGATGTGTACGAAGACGCCCGCCTGGGTTACCAGCTTTCGCTGGGTGGCTCCGACGGATTTGTTGGGTTCCCTACGGGTTACTATACGGGTCAGGCCAGGGTTTACGGCAGCATCGAGCCCAGGTATTTCTTTGACTTTGAAATTGCGACCCTGGTGCCGGTGGTGGTGGCCTTTGCGTCTGTGGGGGAGACCGCCTGGGAACTGGAGGATATCAATCGCAAGGACCTGATTTACGTGCTGGGATTCGGAATGCGGTTTATCCAGACCAAGTCCATCAGCAGACTGGTGAACAAGCTGGACGTGAGTTTCCCCATGAACGGGGAACGCAAGGGAATGCCCCATTTTTCCGTGACTACCAGTTACAGCCTGTGACGGATGGATTTTTGAGAGGTTGTTTTGGCTGACGAGACGAAAGAGATTGTAGAAAACAAGGTGCGCAAGATCAAGAACATGATTTTGCGGGTGGAAATTGTTATCGGCGTCATCGCCATGATTTTTGGCATAGGCCTTACGGTTTTGGTGTGGGGCGAAGGATTTTTCCCGGGAGCGCTGATGCTCATTGTGACCGGGCTTATCAATATTTTCTTGGCGGTGAAGGAACTGCTGGACCCGACGGACGGTATCTTCCACTGGCAACCGCTATTCTTTATGATTGTGCGGCGGGCCATGTTCTTCTTGAACGTGGTGCTTACGGCCCTTGTTTTCGGGACCATGACTCAATTGCTGGGGTAGGCTAGCCGCAGGTGCGCGGTCAGTGCACGCCGTCTTCGTTGACTACGGGCTTTTCGGCGTACCAGGCCTGGATTTTTCCTTTGGCGTTGTCGTCGAAGGCGGATTCGTCCTTCAGGATGTTGGCGGCGGTTTCTAGGGTCTGTGAAATCAGTTCCTGGTCTTCTATCCAGTCGAACCAGCGGAACACCCAGGCGCCGCTCTGTTCGTTGCCTTCCAGGTTGCCAGCCCCGCGGGTCTGTAAGTCCAACTCCGCAATCTCGAATCCGTCTTCGGTGGCGGCGAAGTTGGAAAGCCGCTCCATGCTGGTGTCTGCCGTTTCGCCTTCGGGCTGCATCAAGAAGCACCAGGCTTCTTGATTGCCGCGACCCACGCGGCCCCGCAGCTGGTGCAGCTGCGACAGCCCGAAGCGGTCCGGCTGGTCGATGACCATCAGGTTTGCCGCCGGCACGTTCACGCCCACCTCGATGACGGTAGTGGCCACCAGAATGTGGATCTGGCCTGCCGCGAAGCGGGCGATGATGGCGTCCCTTTCGGATTCGTCCATCTGGCCGTGGACGCCCTCTACCACCAGAGGCGCGCCGTTTATGCCGGCGTTTGCTGTTGCACCGTTTATACCTGCCGCAAAATTCCGCAATTCCGCGACAATCTCGTCGACGCTGCGGATACTCCTTTCTCCGGTTGGTGAGCTTGCCGAACCATCGCCGGATTCCACGCGGCTCGCAATCCAGTAGCAGAGGTTTCCTTTCAAGGCTTCGCCGCAGATGAAACGCTTCATGTCGTCGCGCTTGCTTGCCGTAACAAGCCTTGTCTTGATGGGCTTGCGTCCTGCGGGTTTTTCCTTGATGGAAATGACCTTCAGGTCGCCGTACAGCGTCATGGCTAAACTTCTCGGGATGGGCGTGGCACTCATGACCAGCATGTCGGGGTAGTCGCCTTTGGAAAGTAGCGCTTCCCGCTGGCCTACGCCAAAGCGGTGCTGTTCGTCGATGATGACAAATCCCAGCTTGGAAAAAGTCACGTCCTTGCTGTAGAGGGCGTGAGTCCCGATGACCGCGTTGCAGAGCCCCATCTGGAGTTCGCCCAGAATCTGCTTGCGTTCGGCGGCACCGGTGGCACCCACCAAAAGTTGCACTCGGAGTCCTGCCGCCTCGAAGAAGGGCTTTAACGACTTGTAGTGTTGCCGTGCCAGAATGTCGGTAGGCACCATCAGGGCGCATTGCTCACCGGCGCCGCATACCGCCATCATGGCCAGCATGGCTACCACTGTCTTGCCGCAACCCACGTCGCCTTGCAGCAGGGCGTGGAACTGTTTTTTGCCGTTGAGTCCGTCGATGATGGTGTTGAGGGCGGCCTCTTGCCCGCCTGTCAGCTGGAAGGGGAGGGCGGCACGGATTTTCATGACGGTGCCTAGGTCAATCTGCCTCTCGTGCCCCCGGAGCCGTTGGTTTTCGCGACGTTTCACCATGCGCAGGCAGAAGGGTAGCAACTCCAGGATTTTCATTTCCCGTTTGGCCTTGTAGATGGCGGGGAATTCCTTTGGCAGGTGCAGCGTCCGCAGGTTCTCCATGACGGGGGCAAAGTGCAGGTAGTCCGTCAGTTCTCGTGGGCAAAGTCCCGGCAGGGTAAGTCCCGGGAACTTGAAGATGGTCTTGTACAGCCCCCGAAAGAATTTCTGTTCCATCCGGGCTTCCCGACAGGCTTCGCTGATGGAATACACCGGCAAAATAGCGCCACTGAATTCCTGGTCGTCGTCAAAGGGCTGCATGTCGGGGTGGCTCATCTGCAGCCCGCGGTATTCGCCTACTGCTCCCGAAACCAGCCACTTGGAGCCGTTCTGGATGCGCTTTGCCCAATAGCTCGTGCCCTGGAAGAACAGGAGGCTCATTTCGCCGGTTCCGTCGGTAAGGGTGGCAACAAAGCGGTTCCTGCGGCCGCGGATAATTCCCGACCGGACGACGGTGCCGATAAGGACCGCCCGCTCTCCGGCCTTGCAGTCCTTGATGGCGGTGACCTTGGTCTGGTCCAGGTAGTTGCGGGGGACGTTGTAGAGCAGGTCTGCGATGCTGTTGAAGCCCGCCTTGCGGAGGGCTTGGACGCGCTTGGGACCCAGTCCCGGTAACTGAGAGAGTTCCATGGGCTAGTCCGGAAGGCGCTCGCCTTTTTCCGCACGTTCCTTGGCCTTTTGGCGTGCGGTTTTTCCTACCAGGTTGGTCTTTTTCCAGGTGAACAGCTTTACGGGCTTGCCGTTTTCGTCGTACATCTTGATTCCCTTGGTGTCGATGGCGGCTACCAGGGCGTTGAACTTTTCGATGATGTTTACCAGCTGGTCCACGGCCTGCTTGGTGGTGAGCAGCTCGTTCATGGAGGGAGAATTCTCAATTTCGGTAATGACCTGGCTGGCCTTTTCCGTGCCCTGGTTCAGGGCGTAGATGATTTCGTTTGCCTTCTGGATTTTTTCGTTGGTCACGGCGGTAACGTATTTCACGGCGGAATCCGCCTGGCCAGTCAGGTTGATCAGGTATTCGGAGGCCACGTTGGTCTGGTCAAACAGCTGGTTCAGTTTCGGGTTCAGGGCGTTCAGGGTGTTCTCGGAATTCGTGATGATTCCTTCCAGGGTGCCCATGACTTTTTCGTAAATTTTCTGTGCCGAAGGATGTTTGCGGTCTCCCTTGGTGATAGTTCGTATCATCACGCGGACGCTGGCCAGCTGCTGGTTCACGTTTTCCATGAGCCGAAGCGCTTCGGCAATACCCGGTTCGAAATGCCCCTGGTGGATGTGTCCCTGGGGGAGTACCTTTCCTGTGGGAGAAAGGGTGATTTCTAGGCGGCGCTGCCCCATCAGGGCGTAGTTCACGTTGTTGAACTGGGTTCCTTCGCGAATCGTCAGGGGTTCGTCAAAGTTGATGACGACCCGTGCACGGTCCCCAAGCCACTTGACCTGGTTGATGACACCCACCCTGTAGCCCCGGACAACCACCACGTCTTCGGTTTGCAGGGAACCCAGCTCGTCAAAGTCCACGATGGCCCAATGGCTCTCTTTGTGGTGGGCCCTGAACATGCCAAGGGCAATAAGTCCGATGATGCCTATAATGGCAAGCATGGAGATGTAGCCTATGGCCCTGTCGGAAAGATGCATGTTCTGAATATAGAAAACGAAAAAAAACTTGACTTTGGGGCGTTTTGGAAATATATTGGATTGTGGAGGTTCTTGTAATGAGAAAAAGTTTGAGTGTCCTGATTGTAGCCATGATGGCCGTGTCGTATGTGCAGGCAGAAGAATCTACCGATGTTTTCGGTTTCCAGAAATTTTTCAAGACCAAGGAAGGTTCCTATTCCTGGGATTCCAGGCATTGGGCTAACGGGAAAGCTCGCTTGTTTGACAACTGGGCCGGTGACGAACAGGATCCAACCCAATGGACAGATGACCGCAGTTCCGATGGGGGAGGTTTCTATGTAGATGGTCAGGGAACCATGCAAATGTTGGGTAGCGGCCCACGTTTCCATATCAACGGACAACAGAGTTGGGCGACTAATAAGCAACAATTTCAGAACGTGGAATATACGGGTTATTTCAAACGCGACGCCCTTGGTGGAGAAAATTATGGCGGCATGGTGGTGGGCGTCCGCAGCGGTGCCTTGGGGCATGGTTCTTCGGGAGGCAACAATTGCGATGCCCATACTTACTACGCCCGCTTTAGGAACGATGGTAAGTGGGATTTCGAGAAGGAATGGAAACATCCAGGAAGCTACTACAGGAGCGGTGCCGGTGTAGGGCACCAGGACCCGCTGTGGGGCGGGGCCGTGTTGCCTGTGGACAAGTGGATAGGCATGAAATACGTTGTCTATAACAAGGATGCTTCTACGGTGCGTCTGGAACTCTATATCGATTCAACCACTAACGCTACTCCACCGGGTAAGTGGGAACTGGTGGGAGTCGCTGAAGATGCAGGTCTGGATTGGTCCGGGGCAAGCGGGGGAGCCGCCTCCATTGACGGGTGCAGCTATTCCGACGCCATGGCGGTCATCTTGCAGGCCGGGGACGCCATTGTCATGCGTAGCGACAACGATCATCCGTACTACAAGTACGTGACTGTCCGCGAGATAGACCCGACGGCACCCTTCGATGGTGAAACCGATGTGGGTGGAAGTTCGTCTTCGAGCCAGGGCTTGAGCAGTTCCAGCGGGGAGTCCGCACCGGCGGCTATCCGGCGGACTTACCACCCATCTCTGGAAAACATGCCGGTCCGGCATTTCGACCTGCTGGGCCGCCGCGTTCCTGCGAAAAAATGATGCATTATTATGTCCTTCGACCCTAACCACCAATCACCGATCACTAACCACTATTACTATATTTGTCCTGTCTAAATTTTTCCTAAAAGGACAAAAAAATGGCTAAGAAAGAATCCAAGAAAAAGGTTGTCCTCGCCTATAGCGGTGGACTCGATACCAGCATCATCATCCCCTGGCTCAAGGAAAACTACGACTGCGAAGTGATCGCTTTCGCCGCCGACCTCGGTCAGAACGACTTCCCGGACGCTAAGGCCCTCGAAGACAAGGCTTTGAAGACCGGTGCCAGCAAGTGCTACGTTCTCGACCTTAAGAAGGAATTCCTCGAAGACTACGTTTGGCCCACCGTCCGCGCCGGTGCCAAGTACGAAGGAACCTACCTCCTGGGTACTTCTTTCGCCCGTCCGCTCATCGCTAAGTACCAGGTGAAGATTGCCGAGAAGGAAGGCGCCTACGCTGTGGCTCACGGTGCTACCGGTAAGGGTAACGACCAGGTCCGTTTCGAACTGACCTACGCAGCTCTCAACCCGAAGCTGGAAGTCATTGCTCCGTGGAAGGACCCCAAGTGGCACTTTCATAGCCGCGAAGACGCTATCGACTACGCTGCCGCTCACAAGATTCCGCTGAACGGCATCAGCAAGAAGAAGATTTACTCCGAAGACGGCAACCTGTGGCACCTCTCTCACGAAGGTGGTGTCCTGGAATTCCCGGAACAGGAACACAAGTACGAATTCCTCAAGCACACCGCTACCTACGAGAAGGCCCCGAACAAGGCAGACCACGTGACGATCTCCTTCGAAAAGGGTAATCCGGTTGCTATCAACGGCAAGAAGATGGGCGCTGTGGAACTCCTCGAATTCCTGAACAAGATTGGCGGCAAGAACGCTTGCGGTCTCCTGGACATCGTTGAAAACCGCCTCGTTGGCCTCAAGAGCCGCGGTGTTTATGAAACTCCGGGTGGCACGCTCCTGTACAAGGCTCACGAATGCCTTGAACAGCTCGTGCTCGACAAGGAAACTTTGTTCGAAGCCCAGAAGATGTCTATGACATACGCGAACCTCGTGTACAATGGCCAGTGGTTCACTCCGCTCCGCCAGGCTATGGACGCCTTCTTCGCTGAAGTGAACAAGGTTGTTACCGGTGACGTGACCCTCAAGCTCTACAAGGGCAACATCATCCCGGCCGGCATCAAGAGCCCCTACAGCCTCTACGACATGGGCCTCGGCGGATTCACCGACGTCGACATGTACGACCAGAAGGACGCAACGGGCTTCATCCGCTGCTTCGGTCTGCCTCTCAAGACCCGCGCCCTGTTGCTCGGCAACAAGACCAACGTCGACTTCGGCAAGCCGGTCGTGCTCCCGAAGAAGTAGTCGGTTCGTCCCGATTGTCATCCCCGTGTAGGCGGGGATCTCCTATAAAAATCCTCGACTTCACAAATGTGGGCCGGGGATTTTTTGTATCTTTTTTTCGTATGAATATCCGCGTTCCTTTTATTGCGTTGGCGCTCCTGATTGGTGCGTCTTTTGCTGACGATCCGCGTTTTGAACAGGGTGCCCGATTCCTCGCCCAGGGTGAATACGAAAAGGCCCTCGGTGAATACCGTGCGGTCCTTGCCGAACAGCCCCAGAATTCCGACGCCTACTTTGCCGCCGCCGAGGTCTATATCAAGATGCCCAAGCCCGACTACAGCAGGGCTTTGGCCAATTACCGCCTGGCCTACAAGTTCACGCCCACCATGAGCGCCGCCTACGAAGGTGCGGCGAAAGTCTACGAAAAGCTGGGCCAAAAAGCCAAGGCCGAAGCCGAGCTTGCAAAGGACCCGAAGAACAGACCTCCTGAGCCCGCCGTAACGGAACCGGTTGCTGAACAGGCCGCCGCACCTGCGGCTCCTGCCGCGACCGCGCCGGAACAGCCCGCTCCTGCCGCAACGTCGCAGACATCTGAACAAGCCCCTGCACCGGTACAGGAGGCTGCTCCCCAGGCCGCTCCTGCTGCTGAACAGCCCGCACAGGCAGCTCCTGCACCTCAACCTGCTCCCGCACAGACCGTTGCTGCTGAGGCTGTTCAGCAAGCTCCTGCTCAGGCCGCCCCGACAACGCAAACTGCCGCTCCCGAAGCCGCACAGCCAGCGTCTGCACAGCCTGCCGCATCGGCTCCTGCTGCCGAGACTCCTGCCGCAAATCCCGACGATCCTTTTGAAAAGGGCAAGGCTTTTCTTGCTCAGGGTAAGTACGAAGATGCCGCCAAGATGTGGCGTGAAGTGCTGAAAAAGACTCCGGGGCACGTGGGTGCCTACTATTACGCCGGCGTTACCCGCCTAAAGATGGGAGAATACGACAAGGCCGAATTCAACCTGAACAAGGGTAAGGAGTACAAGGACGGCGCAGCCGATGTCCACTACTACATGTCCCTTATTTATAAGGCCCAGAACAAGACGGATTTGGAAAAGAAATCCCTTGCCGCTTACATCAAGAAGGCCGGCCCTAACGGTGAGTTCCGCAAGGCCGTAGAAGCCCGCTTGGCCGAAATGAAAAATGCAACCGTCGATTCTGCGGCCACGACTGGTCAGGAAGTGGCGGCAGCACCGGAAACGGCACCTGCGGCTACGGCCCAGAAAATCGCTCCCGCTCCGGCCAAGGCCTATTCTATTGCCCGAGCCAACGACCTTTTCAAGTCGGGCAGTTTCGAAGAAGCCCTGCAGGTTTACAAAGTAATGCTGGAAACGGAACTTTCTCCCGAAGACCGCTATTTCGCACTGCTCCAGATGGGTAACATCTACCGCGAACTTCGCGATTTCCACAGTGCCGCCTCCCGTTATCGTGAAGTGGTGCAGCAATATCCCGACTCCGACTGGGCGACAGAGGCCGAGCGCGCTCTGGAAGATGCCGTGTGGCTTGAAAACCACAGGGGCGAACTCCCGCGTCGCAAGCGGTAGTTTTGCTTTGTAAAAATCTTTTCTCTTTGAAAAAAGTTTATTCGTAGGTATATTTTACATACTTAGGGCTTTGTTGGGTTGGGTAAACGAGGTCCGGTATGTTGTTTGTAGTTCTACTGGCTGCCATCGCGGTGTCCTTTTCCTTTGCAGAGCCACCTGCTAATTTCAGCGGTTGGGAAAAGGTGTTCGAAGATAACTTCGACGGAACTTCTCTCGACAAGACCAAGTGGAACCCGACCTACAATTGGGGCCCCACCCACAACCACCGTGCCTACTGTGCCGAAGAAAATGTCATTGTCTCCGATGGCACCCTGAAACTCAAGGGTGAAAAGAAAACCCATCCCGATGCCAACGGCCGCAAGGCTAAATTCAACAACAAAGAAATCCCGGTGGACTATACCTCTGGTGCCATCGACACCAGGGGACATTTCGAGGTCAAGTACGGCTACATCGAGGGCCGTTTCAAGGCTCCGTCACAAAAAGGGACTTGGCCTGCCTTCTGGACTTTGCAAGACGGCTGGCCTCCGGAGATTGACATTCTGGAAATTCCGGCCTCTCGCAAGCAGCACCATTACTACCTGCACTATACGGACCCCAGCTGGTACAGCGGCCACGGTTCGGCATGGGATCACGAAGCCTCCTTTGGTGGACACAAGGACGACGATGTGGACCGCTCCGCAGATTTTCACACTTACGGTGTAGAGTGGGACGAATCTACCCTCAGCTTTTACTTTGACGATAAGAGGTTTGCCAGTTACAACCGCCCGACCGAAATCAGCCAGCTTACGGCGCAATACATCATTGTAAACCTGGCCATCGGGGGCTGGGCGGGCGACGATATCGAAATTACGGAAGACAATCCCGCCTACTTCGAAGCGGACTGGATTCGCGTGTGGCAGGCGAAATCCGCAAAGCCCGACACGGTGAAGATTTTCTCCATGAACTTTGGAACTTGCATGGTTCGCACGTCAGAAAATAAATTAGCTCTGGGGGACTGCGATGGCGACAGTGCCTTGGTGGTGGTAACGCCTCTTTCTTCGACAACTTTCCGTTTCGGTTTCGGAGACCTTTCCATTGATGTTCCCAACGAATCAAAAGATGCTGGTGTCACCATGGGACTCTACCAGTGGAACGGTGGTGCCCACCAGAAAGTGATTATGGAAAAGCAGACGGGCTATGAGGGAACCGTGGTGCGCATGAAAATGCAGAACAGCAACATGTATCTCCGAGCCACAACTGATGGCGAACGGGTAGTGCAGAGTTGGGCCGACGATTGGGAATGGAACCAGATGTGGAGAATTTTGCCCCAGAAAACCCAGGAACCCGACAGTCCTGATGGACCGGAGGCTCTAGCATCTGACCCAAATGCGTATTCTTATGGAACATCCATCCGTTACACAAATGGCAATCTGTCTGTAGAATTGGGCAGTGCTTTTAGCAGGGGTGCCGAAATCCGCGTTTTGGATTTAAGGGGTCGCGAAGTGATGCGCCAATGGGTTGCACATGGTGCGACCATGGATGTGCAGACCCTTGCTCCGGGCATTTACCATGTGATGGTTTCCGACGGCAAACGGCTAGATGCGAAGATGTTTAAAAAGTAGTTCGCTTCACGTAGATTTTTTGTAGCGTGCTGCTTGTGGCGCTGGTCCGTTGTACAATGTAGTTTCCAGATGGCAGACTTGACAGGTCGATGGCGTTGCCGTAGCTGCTAAGGACTTTTTTCCCGGTTATGCTGAACACGTTGATGCGGTACATTTCCTGGCCGCTGATTTCAAGGCGTTGCCCGACGATAATTCCCTGATTTTGCTCGGAGGAACTTTCGCTAGACGCCTGCGAAGACGAAGACTCGTCGCTGCTCGATGAACTTTCGATGGACACGGTTCCGTCCCAGCCGCTATAGGCTGTTAGTGCGTCTTTAAGGGCTTGGTTCACGCTGCTGGAGGCGTCATCCGTGGAGTTATCAAAGGTCCATCGGAAATCTCCTCCCTGCACGCGTCCTGCGTAGGCCTTTATGTTTGCTACGGCCTGTTCCGGCGTGTCGGCGGTATAACTGTACATGAGCGAGTTGTCGGTGTCGAAGTTGTTGTAGGTGTTGGCGCCCTTATAGGACTTTACAGTTGTTGGGACTTTTGTGTTGCGGGATTCTACCACGTAGGCGTCGAAATCTGCCTGGGTGTTGATGGATCCGCTAGAAGTTTCTTTCCCTTTTTGTATGTACTTTGATGCTCCATATGGAATAAATGTATAGGTTCCTTCCATATGGTTGTTATAGGCCTTAATGGAGCCTCCGTCTTCGCCGCTGAAGGTTCCCTTGCCGGTGCTGCGGGTGGTGCTGCCTTCGTACACGTCGCTTCCTTGCATTGCCGTGAGCATGGGATACTTGCAGTTACGGAAGTAGTTTGCTTCCATGAATACGGAAGATCCCAGAGTAGAACCCGCGCCATACTTGGCGTTTCCGTCATAGTAGTTGTTGTACACATGGGCGCTGTAGTAACGCACACGCGGGTGGCGGCTGTCGGAGTGGTCGTACCAGTTGTGGTGAAAGGTGATGTAGAGGCCTTCGGTGGTACCTTCTGAAAGGCCGACCAAATTAGATTTTCCGTTGTCCCAGAAGTGGTTGTAGCTGAAGGTCACGTAGGTGGACTTTTTGCAGTCCAATGCTCCGTCTCCCTTTTTCTGGTCGGCATCGGAGCCAGCTTCCCCGTAAAAGAAGTCGCAGTTATGGACCCAAACGTATTTGTTGTCTTGCTGCAGACCGATATTGTCGTCTTCCTCGGAATCTACATTCATGATTCCCAGGTTGCGAATTTCTACGTCTTGGGCACCTTTGACGCGAATACCCCAGCCATTGATGGTGGCATCCATGCCTATACCTTCAAAGGTTATAGAAAGGCCTTCTTTTTTATTGTGGTCGATAACGATATCGCCGTTGTTTAATTCTGCAGGGTCCGTGATGTTTCCGATAAGACGGATGTCAAGCGGACGCGTGTCAATCCCCTTCTTAAAACCGTCGAGAATAGCTTGCAACCCGGTATATGAGGTTGTTGCCCCCTTGCTGCTGGTGACCACGTCCAGAGAGACTGTGTTCTTGGTGCTTTCAGTAATGTATAGGACGATGGCCCCGTCCTTAAGGGTTCCATCTTTTTTATAGGCTCCAGGAACGTGGCTGTTGCTGAAGGCGAATCCTGAACGGTCGTGGGCCTTGACGGTAAGGGCCTTCGATGTCGTCGATGTGCCTTCTTTGCCGCCCTTGACGCTTGCCACTTTCAGCGTGTAGCTGCCAGCCTTGAGGCCCGGAATGTCAACGCGCCAGGTGGAGCCGTACTTGCGTACTAGTTCTGCATCCACCTTCTCGTCGGTGGATCCGTTGCCGGAATAGTAGACGTTGTAGCTGTCAGAGCCGTCATCTGTCCACATGGCGTAGGCGGATTCTAGAGAGCCAGCGGCATCGGTGAAAGTAACTTGAGCTTGTACCGCGGTTGCGGACAAGAGAAAGAGGCACGCCCCAATAAGGTGCGTTCGCAAAGAAGCATCCGTAAATCCCATCATGGGCGAAAATCTAGAAAAAGTCGGGCGAGGCTATACCACCTGAACCAGCAAACCCTTCAGGTACTGCCCTTCGGGGAAGGCGGTATTCACGGGATGGTCGGCGGGTTGGCCGAAGCGTTCAATGATTTGAACGCGCCGATGGGCATCGGCAGCGGCATCGGCGATAATCTTCTGGAACAAGTCCATCTCCATAAGCCCCGAACAACTGAAGGTCGCCAGCATGCCGCCTTCGGCCAAGAGCTTCATTGCAAGTAAATTAATGTCCTTGTAGCCCCGGGCGCCTTTCTGCAGGTTGTCCTTGCTTTCCACGAACTTGGGCGGATCCAGCACGATCAGGTCGAAAGTTTCCGCCTTGTCGCGGCACTTGCGCAGGTACTGGAACACGTCGGCTTCAACATGGGTGGCGTGGGCGGTACTCAGCTTGTTTCGCATGATGCCTTCTTTCGCCAACTTCAAAGCGTCCTTCGAAACGTCTACCTGGTAAACCTTCTCGCAACCGCCGCGGAGGGCGTACAGTCCGAATCCACCGGTATAGCAGAAGCAGTTCAGTACTTTTTTGCCCATGGAAATTTCGCCAATGCGACGGCGTGCATCCCGCTGGTCCAGGTAGTAACCCGTCTTGTGACCGTTCTTCACGTCGATGGGGAACAGGATGCCGTTCTCATTGATGATTACGGGCTCGTCGCTGACTTCACCGTAAACCACGCCTGTGCGCAGCGGCAGGCCTTCCTTTTTGCGCACGTCGGAATCGCAGCGCTCGTAGATCCCCTTGCAGTGGGTCTTTTCGGCCAGCAGTTCGTAAATCGTTTCCCGGTGGACTTCGGCACCGGCGGCCAAGATTTCGACAGAATAGATGTCGGCGTACTTGTCGATGATGCAGCCCGGAATGCCGTCGTTTTCGGCGTTGATCAGGCGGAAGGCGCTTTCCTTGTCTTCGATGTCAAAACCGCGGCTCTTGCGGGCGGCGATGGCCCGGTCCAGAATATCGCTGAAGAATTCCCGGTCGATGTTCGCCTTTTCGCCAAACGTCCAGAAACGCCCGCGAATCTGGGACTTGGGCGAGTAGGCCGCAAGCCCCAAGAAGTCGCTCTTGAAACTATAAACCTCTACGGTCTCGCCAAGTTCAGGGTCTCCGATAACTTCGTCGATAGCTCCGCTAAAAATCCAGGGATGGTAACGGAGAGCGGACTTTTCGCGTCCGGCCTTCAGGGTAATGGCTTTCATGGTTCGGCTCCAATTTTCTCCAGTGTAACTTCGCGGCTTGTTTCGGAGAGAATTTCAATCTTGATAATGTGGGTAATGCCCGCCGTGTTCTCTTCCAGGCGTTCAGGCCATTCGATAAGGGTGATTCCCTTTCCCAGGTAGTCGGGTTCCAGGCCCACTTCGCAAATGTCCGTGCCCGGTTCCAGGCGGTAAAGGTCGTAGTGGAAAATGGGCGGATCGTTGGGGTACTCGTGAAGCAGGGTGTAGGTGGGGGAGCATACGTTCCCGTCAAAGCCAAGACCCTTGCAGACACCGCGGCTAATGACGGTCTTGCCAGCGCCAAGGTTGCCGTATAGCGCCACCATGTCGCCCGGCCTTAGCGTGCGCCCGAATTCCACCGCCCAGTCGTATGTCTCGTCTTCAGAGGAAAAAAGCATAATCAGGACCAAATATAGTTTTATTTCAAATCCTTCCAGGGCCATACGGTAGCTTCTGAAAGGGACATTTTTTTTGTTCCGGCATAGATTACGTTTTTTTGTTCGGCGGGAGCATTTGACAGCTTTCCCCAGAAATTTAGGTTGTCTGTAAATTCCTGGTTGAACGTCTCACCGGATTTGATTTCGTAGGCGAAGGTTTTTCCGGCACTATCTTGAATCAGATCCACTTCGTGCCCTACGTTGTCTCGCCAGAAGGAAAGCTTTGGTTCCTTGCCCTCGTTAAGCGAGGTCTTTACAAACTCGTTGATGACCAAGTTCTCGAACAGGCTTCCTCTTGCGTAATGGGTTTCCAGTTGGTTTGCGCTGTTGATTTCAAGTAGGGAACATGCCAACCCCGTATCATAGAAGTACAGCTTTGGAGTCTTAACCAATCGTTTGTTGAAATTTCGGAAGTCGGGCCTGAGCCTGTATAGAATGAAACTTGCTTCTAGTACTGAGAGCCAGGCGTTGACGGTAGGGGTGGATATGCCGCATTCGTTTGCGAGAGAGGATTCGTTCAGCAATTGCCCAATCCTGCCTGCGCATAACTTGAGAAACTTGATGAATAAACTCAGATTCCCGATGTTCTTGATTGATCGCAAGTCACGTTCTACATAGGTGCGGATATAGTTCGGATAGAAATCCGTCGGGTCGATGTTCTTGTCAAAAATGCGTGGGTAGCCACCGGTGAATATTTCGGCGTCCAGGGATTCGGGTAACAGTCCGGCGGAGTCTAGTTCCCTGTGCGAGAAGGGAAGCAAATTCAGCAGGGCGACTCGCCCGGCGAGGCTCTGGCCCAGCTTTTCCATCATCAAAAAGTTTTGCGAACCGCTAAGGATATACATTCCCGTCTTGCCCACGGAGTCGGTGTGGGTCTGTAGATAAGAAAACAGAGTAGGTACTCGCTGGACCTCGTCAATAATCACCTTGTCGGAATGCGTCCTGATAAAGGCCCGTGGATCCCTTTCCGCAAAGTCCCTTTCGTCTAGGTCTTCCAAGGAAATATAATCGTAATCTTTGAACATTTCGCGGAGCATAGTGGACTTGCCCGACTGCCTAGGCCCTGTTACGGCCACAATTGGGAATTTTTCTGCCATTTTTAGGGCTTTTGCCTGCATGTCTCGTGAAATCATGGGGTTATCCTCCTGTTTTTACAAATATAAAATCAAACTTTAGATTTGTAAATGTTTCTTTCGGGCTGCGTTTTCTTGTTTATAAAACTTTACTTGACTTTGTTTTTTTTTGTTTACATTCAAGTATGATGGCGGTATGAAGAGAGGTTGTGTATGAACTGTCCTATTGATAGCATTTGCGAGATAATCATTGCCATAACGGCCGTTCTAGGTGCTTTCATTTCCATCACCACATGGAAGAAAAACACATTAGTGGAATACAATAAGACCGCGCAGAATTTTTTTCGTGATACTCTTGAAGACAAAAATTTTGCCATGATTTTTCATAATATTGACTATGGCAAGAATTTTTATGGACCTGACTTTCACGACTCTGAATTAGAAGCCAATCTGGACAAGCTCCTTATCAGGTACACATTCCTTGTTGATCTTGTTACCGATGTATGTTTCAAAAATAAAAACATGGATTGGATTAAGTACGAAATCCATCGTATCGTAACAAATATTGACATTCAATCTTATTTATTCAATTTAAGCAATTTTACAAAAAGTATCAATGCTCCTTTCCCTTATAAGTCAATTGTTGACTATGGCAAATCAGCAGGGTTGCTCGATGAAACGTTCTTTAATGTAGAACAAGGCATAAAGAAATACGGAAAGGTGTTGAACTGGTAGCGTTTCAATTAATCAAAACATCAAAAGAGGTAAATATGAAAAAAAAGATTATTGCTTCGCTTGTGCTTTTCATGAGTATGGTTGCATTTGGAGCGCAGAAACCATGCTCAGAAGTTTTTCCAAATGAATCAAATGTAGCGACTTCGCTAGGTGTTGATGGTGCTCGATGTACTGTGTCCAAGGTGGTAAATTCCAAGGGTACGGGTATTTGGCGCATAAAGGTTTCCAGAGACAATAGCAGTTTTGTAGCTGTTATAGAGGTTCCAGAGATGTCTATAAGAACGGAATGTGAAGATGTTGGAGCTGGCAGAGCCTACGAATGTAAGGGCTTTGTTGACAAGAATGGCAAACTGGAAAAAAGTGAAGGGGAAATAATCAACGCTATAGATTTAAATAATCTTTTTGCTGCGGTTTCTGCTCAAGACAAGATCTACTTGTTCGGTGGGCTGCCGCCATGGGAATATTAACATGTAAGGTTTAGGCAAACATTTGCAAAAACGGCTCCCGAAAGGAAGCCGTTTTGACTTCTACAGCTTCTCCTTGAACTGCTGGTAGGTAAACCTGTGCAACAGGTGGAACTTTCCTTCCTTGTCGAACATGCCGATGTCCGGGTGGCGCACACCGTTGAAGAAGGTGGTCTTCACCATGGTGTAGTGGATCATGTCTTCGAAGATAATCCGGTCACCGACTTTTAGGGGCTTGTCAAATGAGAAGTCCCCAAGCTGGTCGCCGGCAAGGCAGGTGCCGCCTGTTATCTTGTATGTAAACTGCTTTTCACCGGGCATTCCCGCTCCGGTAATGGTGGGCCGGTAGGGCATTTCCAGGCAGTCGGGCATGTGGGCGCTGATAGACACGTTCAGTATGGCGATGTCCATCTCGTTGTGGACAATGTCTTCTACCGTGGCCACCAGTTCGCCGGTCTGCCAACCTACGGCCTCTCCCGGTTCCAGGATGACCTGCAGATGAGGGTAGCGGCTTCGGAAATCTTTCAGAATCTGCACCAGCTGTTCCCGGTGGTAGTCCTTGCGGGTAATGTGGTGGCCGCCTCCGAAGTTCACCCATTTCATCTGGGCCAGGAACTTTCCGAACTTCGCTTCAAAAGCCTTCAGCACCCCTTCCAGGGCGTCGGCGTCCTGCTCGCACAGGGCGTGAAAATGCAGACCCTCGATACCGTCCAACAGTTCCGGCTTGAATTCACGTTCGGTAACGCCCAGTCTGGAGAACTTTCCGCAGGGATTGTAGATGTCGGTTTCTACGGTAGAAAATTCCGGATTCACACGGATGCCGGCGCTGACGCCCGCTTTCAGGGTCTTGTCCTTGAACCGCATCCACTGGCTAAAGCTGTTGAAGGTGATGTGGTCTGCAAGGCTCAATATCTGGTCAATTTCGTCGTCGGCATAGACCGGCGCAAACACGTGGACCTGCTTGTTCATCTCTTCGCGGGCAAGTCTCGCCTCGTTCAGGCTGGAGGCGGTGGCTCCTGGCAGGTATTCGGCGATAATGGGGAAGGAGCGCCAGAAACTGTAGCCCTTCAGGGCGCAGATGATATGGACTCCGGTCTGCTTTTGGATCTGGTCCAGAATTTCCATATTGCGGCGGAGGCGGGTTTCGTCCAGCACGAAACAGGGGCTTGTTACCTGGGAATAGTCTAGCATAGCCCAAATATAGAATTACTGGGTCTCTTGGGCACATTTTTGACTGCCATGGGTGGAACGGTGGATTTTAGGAACCATTTTGGGGCATTTTTTGGCTTTTTTTTCAAAAAGTGGAACTTTTTTTAGCTCTTTAACTAAATTTAGGGCGATGACACGCTCTATTTCAAAGTACTTCGTTGCTTCTATTTTGACCCTGTCCCTTGTCGGTTTTTCCTTTGCCCAGGATGCCGTGGCGACCGAAACTCTGCCGACTCCTCCCAAGCAGGCTGACTCTACAGCCGTAGTGGCTGAAACACCCGTGGAAGAACTGGTGACGCCCCGTGGTGCGACCGAGGTGTTGGACGAAATGATTCAGGCCAAGTTGGATTCCATCGATGCCCAGGCGGCGGCAGTGCCCCTGAAGCAGAATACCGACAGCCTCGCCAAGGCCCGTGCCGATAGCGTCCGCAAGCTCATCCTCGAAGGCAAGTACGTGAAGCGCGCCCGTTACGACAAGAGCAACTTTGACCATTGGAAAAAGGACACCGTGTTCCAGAAGGCCATGAAAGAACTGGTGTTCGGCGTGTGGCGTACTGCCATCATGGCTCACGGACACGCTTTCCGCGATGCTGAAATCCGCTTTGGTATGAACGACACCATTTACGGCGTGACCCGCACCTATTCCGATTCCGGCCGTTACCAGATGACCGGCGAATACGCCTACAAGGCCCGTTACCAGTTCGATAGCGATACTTCTCTCATAACCCGTGAAGTGTTCAAGGACCGTCAGGTCATCCGTTGGGACTTTACCACCTTCAAGATTATGGGGGATACCCTCCGCTACAACTTGAACAAGCTGGAGTTCCGCGACCTGAACGACAACTGGCTCAATGCCCTCCAGGGTTTCGAGAATGTTCCTCCCGAGTTCTATTTCAAGGACGCTGCGGCTACGTCGGCCATGCAGAAGGAACTGGAAAAGAAGAAAAAGTAGGGCTCCATGCGGCGGACGGTTTTAGGCTTTGTCGTCCTGTCCCTTTGTATCGTAGCCCTTTCGTTCATTACTCTCGTAAGCGGCCCCGTGGATGTTTCCATGGGTGGTCTTCTTGATTCCCCGATTTTTTGGGACTTGCGTCTCCCTCGTGTGGCGGCGGCGCTACTTGCAGGTGTCGCCCTTTCGGTGTCTGGTCTTTCGCTCCAGACGGTTTTCCAGAACCCCCTGGCGGGCCCCTTTGTGCTGGGCATCAGCAGCGGGGCGAGCTTTGCGGTGGCGTTGTCCATGCTGGCGGGTCTTGGCTTTGGGCGGTTCGGCACCCTGGGTGCTGCTGCCGTCGGTTCTCTTGCGGTAACTGCCCTGGTGCTTGGGATTTCGGCTAGGTTCCGGAACAACACGGTCCTGCTGGTGGCGGGGCTTTTGATAGGCTACTTTATCGACGCCTGCATAAGCCTCTTGATTACCTGGAGCGATGCCGAATCCCTGCGGGTTTATGTTTCCTGGGGCATGGGAAGTTTCGGCAGGCTCACTTCTGACGGTATCTGGATTTTCGCAGTGGCCGTGGCTGCAGGCCTGGCCTTGATAGGCGCTTCGGTTCGTTACCTGAATGGGGCCCGTTTGGGCGATGACTTTGCCCGTGGGCTCGGCATCCGGGTGTCGCTGTACAAGAAACTGGTGCTTTTGGGTGCCTCCGTTCTGGCGGCGGCGGTTACCGCATTCTGTGGTCCTGTGGCCTTTCTCGGGATTGCGGTGCCCCATTTGGCCTACCTGCTGTTCCGCAGTTCCAACCATCGTGTCCTGTTGCCGGGTTCTGCCCTGTGTGGTGCGACCTTGGCGCTTTTGGCGGGACTCTTGCCGGAGTATCCCCTGAATGCAGTCCTGAGCCTGGTGGGCGTGCCTGTGATTCTTTGGGTGCTGGTCCGGTCTACTAGAAGGGGAGGCCTGTAATGCTCTTGAACTTGCGTCAGGTGACCTTCGGTTATAGGTCTCCATTGGCGAGTCCTCTGGACATGGAGGTCCAGGCGGGTCAGGTGGTAGCCCTGGTAGGGGAGAACGGCTCTGGCAAGAGCACGCTTCTCAAGACCCTCGGGGGAATGCTGTTGCCTTTGGACGGATCTCTGGAGCTGGAGGGCCGCCCCCTTGCGGAATACGGCCTGCGGGAACTTTCCAAGAAGGTGGCGCTGGTCCGTATGGGGCTTGCGGCCCCTGCCGAGATGACGGTCCGTGAGTTCGTGTCTTTGGGCCGTTCGCCCTACGCGGGATTTTTGGACGGTCGCAGTCGCGAAGACGAGGGAATTATCGATTCCGCCATGGATGACATGGATGTTACTTTGTTTGCAAGTCGCAAGGTGGCGGAACTTTCCGACGGGGAGCGAAGCCGTGTGTATTTGGCCCGTGCCCTTGCTCAGCAGGTAAGGCTCTTGCTGCTGGACGAACCCGACGCCTTCATGGATATTCCCCGCCGCAAAAATTTGTTCGTAACTCTACAGAAATTGTCCCGGGAAAAAGACATGACGGTAGTGCTTTCTACCCACTGGGTGGACTATGCCGAAAAATATGCGGATTCCATTCTGGCATTTACCTCGAAGGGAATGCTGGAATTTGCACCTGCGGACCATGCCCGCGAACTTGGCCTTCTCTCTTGGGCGGAGGTTTAGGTGAAATACCTTCTTGTTTTACTGTGCGCGCTGTTGCTTGTGGCCTGTGCCTCGACGGGCGAAGGCGTTTCCCAGAGTTCTGTTGCAAAGCAACGGCATTTTTTGTGGAAGGTTTCGGACGGGGATTCCCATGTGTGGATTCTCGGGAGCGTCCATTTTGCGGACAGTTCCTTTTATCCCCTTTCGTCAGAGATTTCGAACGCTTTTGACGAGTCCGAGGAACTGGCGGTAGAAATCAACATCGCCGACGATTCCGTGGCGGCTACCGTTACAAAAAACAGTCTAGAAAAGGGAATGCTCCCCCAGGGGAAACGCCTGAAAGAGGTGTTGCCCATCGCCCTCTGGAATTCCCTGGACAGCCTTTGCACCGTGTGGAATTTTCCGAGCGTGACCCTCATGAATTTGCGGCCCTGGCTTGCCGCCATGACGTTAAGCTCCATCGCCATCCAGCGCTCGGGAATCGACCCTGCCTACGGCATTGATGCGGTCCTTTTGGACAGTGCCGCCCTCCGGGGCATGCCCATCGTTGGGCTTGAAACCGCCGAAGAACAGGTGGGCGCCCTGGCGGACACTTCGGAAGGGGATACCTTGGGCATTTACTATCTGGAAAATACCCTGAAAGAAATTTCGGAACTGGATTCCATGGTGGCCCAGATGTCTCGCGCCTGGAAAACGGGAGACGATTCCCTGATGGTTCAGGTGTTGAATTCCGGGAAGAAGGCCGATTCGTCGGCACGGGACTCCCTGATGGAGGCGGAATCGGACCGGAGGGTATATAAGGAGCGGAACGAAAAGATGGCGGTCGGTATCGCACGGTTTCTCTCTGAAAACCGCAAGGTGTTCGTGGTGGTAGGGGCCGCCCACCTGGTTCTGGACCAGGACAATGTCATCGAGCTGCTCCGCCGCCTGGGCCTGAAAGTGGAACGGTTCTAGCCCAAATGTCATGGCAAATTCTGCCAACCGTCATGGCGGCCTTGAGCCGCCATCTAGATTCTTACTATCTTTGACCAGAGGTTTTTTCGTGTACAAGATTCTTGCTGCCATCGTCCTTGCTCTTGCCTTTACCGCCTGCACCAACGCCGAAGCCGAGGCAGAAATCGCAAGACTGCAGTCGGAAAAGGAATCCCAGCAGGTCGAAATTCAGACACTCCAGTCCAAACTGGATTCCGCAAAGGCCAAAGCCGACTCCGTTCAAAAGAGCCTGTCCGATTTGGACATGCAGTAGCTCCGCTCTTGTCACCCGGGCTAAGGTTGGTGAGCTTGCCGAACCATGCCGGGGCCACACGTACCCACCACTGTCACCCCGGCCTAGTGCCGGGGTCACACGAACCATCCCTCTTTCCCGGCATTTCAAAGTCCATCGTTTGTCATTCCCGAAAATTTTATATAGATTGCATACAAACAACCTTCTCAAAAAAGGATTGGGTATGAAACGACTTTTCTTTGGGCTTTCGTTCGCCGCCATGGCTTTGTTTGTTGCCTGCGGTGGAGATAGTGGCTCGAGTGCTGACAGTTTGGATGAATCGTCGAGTTCCAGTGAAATGGATGGTACTGAGTCTAGCGATTCCGTGAACCCGTCATCCAGCGACCAGGTCTCCTTGTCCAGCGATTCCGAAGATCTAAATCCCAGCGGCTTCGAAGGCGGCAAAAGTTCCGGAAGCGTTGAAGGAACGTCATCGGATAGTTCCGAAGGCAATTCGTCTGGCAGCTCCGAAGAGCCGGACTCCGACAGTTCCGAAGGCGACTCATCCAGTTCGGAAGGTGACGAAATCGATAACGGTAGCGTCTACGATGCAGATGCCAATACGCTGACGGACCTGCGCGACGGCCATGTTTACAGGACCACCACCATCGATATTCCTGTAAAGGACTATTCCGAAGTGTGGATGGCCGAGAACCTGAACTACAAGACGGCAAACAGCTACTGCTACGGCGATGACCCCGACAAATGCAACATCTACGGCCGCCTGTACAAATGGTCTGCGGCAGTTGGGAGAAGTGAGGAAGAGTGTGGCTATTATCATGAGTGTAACTTGCCGGTAGGGAATATCCGCGGTGCATGTCCTGAAGGCTGGCACCTGCCCAGTGAGGGTGAATTCGAACTACTGGTTATCGCCGTTGACGGTTCCCTTATTCAGTATCTCGGCCCAAATGATGCGGGTACTAAACTCAAGTCCGTCGAAGGCTGGAATAATAGCGGCAATGGGACCGACATCTATTCCTTTTCGGCATTGCCTGCTGGCCACTCGGGCTTTGATGGGAAATATGTCAACGAGGGAGACCACACATACTTCTGGAGTTCCACACAGGATGGTTCCTACGCGTACCGCATGTACCTAGAGAACGATATCGCAAATCTGTACCGTGACAGTAAATTCTACGGGTTTTCAGTTCGTTGTCTAATGGATTAGGTCTTAGGTTATAGGTTGTAGGTTTTAGGATCGCAGGTTACAAGATGTGTCGTCTTGACTCCGTAGGAGTGCCCTAGGTTGTCAACCGCTATAACTTCAAACGGCTCCCAATCGGGAGCCGCCTTGGTGTTTTGCTAGTTCAGAAAACTATTTTCCTAGAATCGCTTCTTCGGAAAGATTGAACCGTCGGGTCAGAATTTCTATGGAGACGCCGTCTTGGAGAAGTCCCCTGGCCGTGTTCAGCTTGTCTTCAAGGGCTTTCGCTTCGGCGTCGGCCTTGACTTTTTGCTGTTCTTCGACACGAGCGTCGGCAATCTGTTGGCGAAAAACATCACCGGCGCTCACAAAGCCGTATTTTTGTCCTATGCTCTTGAAAGCCATGCTCAACTCCTTTAGAATGCTCTGGTTAACGTACTCCTTTAAATATAAACTTATTTTCTGCAAAAGGCAAGAGGCCTTGTTCCCGCTCATCTTTTGCAGAGCACTTTTGAACTGCGGCAAGACAGCAAGCAGTTTGTCTTTATCAAAGGCGTATTTCATCGCAACGATTCCCATGCCGGTTTCCGTGTCCTCGCAGGCGAGGCAGTCGCTGTCGGGAATGTCCGCCATGTTTATGAAGGTGCACTTGAACGGAAGCACGGACCCGTGGAAATATTTCGGGTAACCGTTTTCCAGCAGTTTCAGGGGATCCCAGTTCTCGCGACCGTTGTAGAAGATAATCGCCATGGTGGGGAACCCGCTGAATACGCGGTTCTCCTCGTGCAGCCTCATGACGGAATGGACATATCGGTCAATCTGTTCAAGGATTCCGACATCTCTCCCGGACTTGTGCTCCAGCAAGATGCCCACGAGTACGGGTGCACCCGTGGCAACGTTCACGCGGAAGGCGATATCCGCCTCGCCAGTTTCGTCCACCTCCGAGTAGGAATCTGGAATACGCACGAGGGTATCCAGGTTCACCACCGAGAGGAACTCGTTGAGTTCAAGATTCACCTTCGCCGAAAGTTCCAGCAGGTTCCTGGCGTGAGTCGTGTCAGAAAAGAGCCATCTAAAGAATGGGTCATGGCTGCGTTTTGCAGTGCCTGTTTTTTCGTTCGTCATAGTTTCTCCTGGCCATGCGCGGAGAACGACCGCCCAGGCCTTGTTCATTTGGTAATATGGGAATTCGGGCCGGAACGCCGGCCCATCTGGGAAATGGCCTAAAACTCTTTAGGCCCAAAAGAATCCCCTTCGGGAAACCGAGGGGTAATATACAAAAGGATTATGGAAAAAACAACGAACGGCTATTTATTCGCTTACGGTGTTCGCTTCTATCGTAGTTTTTCTACGACACCCTTCACGTCGGTGAAGGCGCAGAAGGGTAGGCTGATGACCTGTTTGCAGATTTTCTCTGTCACAGGGCAGTTCGCAGAATTCGCACCGGCGGCAGCCACATCAAAACAAGCCTGCCTGTGCAGCGGCATGGGGTAGTGGATGCAGTAGGGAATTCCTGCGGCGTTCAACTTTGCAATGAATTCGTCCCGGTTCTCTGCCAGCACCGTGTATTGGGCGTAGGTGCTGGTGTTGCCCGCAACTATCGCTTGCGGCGCAAATCCTGACAAACTCGCAAAAAACTCATCGTAAACCTTGGCGTTCTCCGCCCGCTGTTTCAGCTCCTGGTCCAGGTGGCGCAGCTTGACCCACAGCACTGCCGCCTGCAGGGCGTCTAGCCTGCTGTTCACGCCGATTTCCACATGGCGGTAGCGTTCGCAGCTGCCATGGTTTGCGATAAGCCTTGCCTTTTCTGCATATTCCGCGTTGGCGGTAAAGATGGCTCCGCCGTCACCGTAGCAGCCCAGGGGCTTGCTGGGGTAAAAACTGGTAATGGAAATGTCCCCGAAGCTGCAGGCCCGACGAGCGTTGCCACCGGCGGTAAAAGTCGCACCGAAGGCCTGGGCGCTGTCTTCCAGTATCCAGAGGCCGCACTCGTCGGCGATTTTCCGCAGGGCCTCGTAGGGGGCGCACTGCCCGAACAGGTTCACTGCGATAATGCCCTTGGTCTTGGGGCCCACGAGATTCTTGACGCTTTCGGGGTCGATCTGGAGCGTTTTCGGGTCGATGTCGGCAAAAACGGGGATGCCCCCCAGTTTTGCCACGCATTCCGCCGGAGCGATAAAGGTAAAGTCCGGAACGATGACCTGGTCCCCCGGTTCAAGGCCCAAGACCATGAGGGCAATCTCGATGGCCTGGGTGCCGCTCCCGCAGGTGACCGTCTGGACCCCTCCGCAGTAGGCGGACAGCTCCCGCTCCAGGGCCTGGACCTCCGGTCCGCCGATGTAGCAACCGCTGTCAAGTACTGCTTTTTCGGCTTTTTCCAGCTCCTGCCGGTAGGCGTCTCGCTGGGCCGAGAGGTTCACAAAGGGCATCATAATGGGCAAATTTAGCATTTTACGGCTTTTTGAGGGGTTGACATTATCTCCAACTTTACTATCTTTGAGCCAACAAATTTTAAGTAGGTTTTACCCGGAGAATAAAAGGTGCCTCAACACAAATCTTGCAAAAAGCGTCTGCGTCAGGCCGAAAAGGCCAACGCCATGAACCGTTCCGTCCGTTCCGCGATTCGTTCCAGCCTCAAGGTGATTCGCACTGCAACTTCCAAGGAAGCTGCTCTCAAGGAAATGCCCAACCTGTTCAGCATGCTGGACAAGGCTGCCGCTAAGGGTCGTGCCGGTTTCTGCGCCAATCGCGCCGCTAACTACAAGGCCAAGGCCGCCAAGATCATCAACGGCCTCGCCTAATTGATCCTTTATCAGGAATTTTGAACCGGTACGGTTTCCCGTGCCGGTCTTTTCCGCATATAGGGAATAGGGGTCGTTTCGCTCATCGCACCCCGAGCCCCGAGCCTCGCGCCTCACATCTGCGACCGGCATGTAAACATTCGTTAATATCACTCAACTTGGAATATGCTCGGGACCGTAATAGCCCTTATTTTTTGTTTTTTCCTGAAATATGTTAAATGTTTTTTGCTAGATTATAGACTTGTAATATGTATTGGAAATGTTTGTAAAATGAAGGGTGTCAGGGATTTGAAATGTCATCAATAAATTTTGCTACAAGAGAGATTAGTTGTAAGGTGGTGTACTACGGACCTGGTTTGAGTGGCAAGACCACGAACCTCCAGGTGATTCACCAGAAAATGCCCCAGGACAAGCGCACGGACATGGTGTCCTTGGCTACCGAAGGCGACCGTACCCTGTTCTTTGACTTCCTTCCTCTGAATCTTGGCGATATCAAGGGTTTCAAGACCCGTTTCCAGCTTTATACCGTTCCCGGTCAGGTTTATTACAACAGCACCCGTAAGCTGGTGCTTCGCGGTGTTGATGGCATTGTGTTTGTGGCGGACTCCCAGCGCTCCCGCCAGGCCGAAAACTTGGAAAGCCTCCAGAACTTGAGGCAGAACCTCCAGGATTATGGCATGGACCTGGATGACATGCCCTTTGTGCTCCAGTACAACAAGCGCGATATGGAGAATGTGTTCTCCCTGGAAGAACTGAATGCGGAATTGAATCCTCGCAATGTGCCCTTCTTCCCGGCCACCGCCCATAACGGAAAGGGTGTGGTGACGACCCTCAAGACCATCGCCATGCTGGTGATCGAAAAGTTTAACGTGAAGCAGGGATTTTTGCGCAAGGCCGCTGAAAGTGTGAACAACACCGGCGTTCATGACGTGTCCCTGACCAAGGAAGGCGTGTCTGTGAAGCAGGCCGCACCAAAGCCCCAGGTTCAACCCGAAGCGGCAGCTCCTTCTTCGCCTTTCAAGATGCCTTCTTTTGCGGCTCGCCCTCCTGCAGGGGCGGTTCCGTCCGGTAATGCCGGTTCGGGCTTGTTCCAGAAGGGAGCCACCTCTTCGCCGTTTGGTCGTCCGCGTGCCGCCGCTACGGTCCCCCGCATGCCTACCTTTGGCCGCGCCATGGAAAAGCCTCAGGAAACAGGAGACGACGAAATCGAATTGCGTCCTTATGTTCCTAAGAAGAAGTAGAAGGAGAGTGTTATGAGCGATTTTACGATTTATTCCGATGACGTGGGCAAGGTCCGCCGTCTGATGGTTGCTTATCAGGCAAGCGTCAAGGCCGAATACATTGTGCTTTGCCACCGCGACGGTTCCATTATCGCCGAGGTGGGCTCCCTGGGTATCGACCCCACTCCTCTTGCCGTGCTGAGCACCGCTTCTTTCGACTCTGCCCGTCAGGTGGGCAACATGCTGGGCGGCGAGAATTTCCAGTCGGTGTCCTATTCTGGCGAAAACCGCTCCATTTACATCTCCCCTGTGGACCAGGCCTTGCTCCTGGTGCAGGTGTTCCCGGGTTCCAGGCTCCCGAACCGCATCGACGACTTCAACCGCTTGTTGGTGGAAAAGCTGGTGGATGCAGTCCCGGCCTTTACCCAGAACACCAGTAAGCTTATCTAGTCGAGGCTTTTGTGGCAGGAATTCCGCCACTGCGCAATATCCGAAAGACGACGGTCATACTGGTCGCGGTGTTGCTTGCGTTCTTGGTGCACCGCACGGTGGCCTACCTTTCAACAGACGATTCCATCAAGGATGCGGGGAACACGGAACTTTCCCTGGCCCAGGGTACAGTGTGCAGGCATATCGTCAAGGAGACGCCTTTCGGTGCGGATTCTGTTTTCGAGGAAGGTTCCAGGCTTTACTTTTACACCACCATTTCTTCGGCCCTCAAGGACAGGGAAGACACCCTCTGGCATGTGTGGTATCACGGTATGGATACGGTGCAGGTGCTGCCCTGCAATTTGAAGAAAGATTCCGAAGCCTGCATTACGGAAATTCTGCCTGCCTTGCTGAAACCCGGCGAATGGAGCGTAGATTTGGTTTCGGGGCGCAAGCTCCTTTATAGCCAACAGTTCGCGATTGACTCAACAAGCAGGTAGCTCCCATGCGCAAAGGCCCTTGGATAAAGGTGTTTTTGGGGGTACTGTTGTGGAGTCGGGCTTTCGCCTTGAATATGGATTCCATACCCGTGTGGAATCCGGACTACCTTGTCCGAAATAACGATTTGCGTGAACTGGACGGCGGTGCGCAAGGCCGCGACGGGTCAGCAATTTCGGGGCTTTCCACCCACGGTTACAAGACTATGCAGGTGACGGTAGGCGATGGCGGCACCCAGGTGGACCAGGAGTTGCGGCTTTCTATACAGGGCTTTGTAGGCGACAGTGTCTATATCGACGCTTTGCTTTCGGATGTGGACCGCCGTGCCGGTGACCAGACCACCGCTACCCTGCAGGAAGTGGACCAGATATACTTTCGTGCGGAGTCCAGACACTGGATGGTGCACCTGGGCGACTTGATTTGGCGGGACAGGAACATGGGCTTGTTCGGGTTGGAAAGGGCAAGCCTTGGTGCCATGGTGGGGCTCAGGGGAGGCTATACCGAAGTTCGTGGCGTGGCGGGCACCGACGAGACCAACCGCATTGTCCGGGTGATGAACGGCGTGAGCGGCCAGCGGGAAGGCTACTCCATCAGTGACGACGGCAGTTACCTTTCGGTGGTGCCCGGCTCCGAGCGGGTCTATTTGAACGGGAACCTGCTGACATCTGGCGTGGATTACGAGGTGAACTACGCAGGAGGCCTTTTGAATTTCAAGGGCCGCCGAAATCCCGGTCCTGATGACGAAATCCGTGTAGAGTATGATTCCTATGACGACGGGAACATCTACAACATGTATGCCGCCCACGGTGCCTACAGGCACCCGAACCTGTATTTGGACGTTTCGGGATTCCGTTTGGAAAACGATCGCCATCGCATGAAACGTGGCCTCTGGACCGACGAAGACTATCGGATGCTCAAGCACGACGACGGAAGTGAATTTGTTCGTGACGACTCCTTGGGAACGCTCCGCAGGCCCGAACGGACGGACCGCGCTGGCGCACGGCTTCGCTTCCAGGGAGATAGGCGTTTCTATGCGGACTTGGAAATGGCCATAAACCGTACGGATTCCAACACGGTCTCCCGTCAGGTGGATGGGCCCGAAGGTTACGGCTACCGCTGGTATGTCACCTCCGATTCGTCGGAAAATATGAAAAAGTTTCCGCTGGCTTTTTCCGTTTACGGAAACTACATCCAGGAAGAATTCGGGATTGGCGAATTTCAAGGCAGCGACAAGGACTGGGACTGCTTTAGATTGTTGGACGAATGGGACTTGGACAGTGCCGCCCTCGTAGATGGCGACCTGCGTCACGACGAATTCGGTATGCGGCTGAGACTTGCCACGGGCTGGTTCCTCCATGGAATCTGGGGCTACCGGCAGGGCGAAAAGGGAAGCTGGAATTCTTCCAGGGGCGGAGTTTCTTTGATCCATAAGTCCAACCTGGTAAAAAGTGATGTGGGGGCGTTCCGTGTGGAAAGTTTCCAGGATCAGGAGCGGGTCCGTTACCAGTCCTTGGGAAATGTGGAGTTCTTGAAAGGATTTTTGCGGCCCTTTGGAAATTTCGACCTGCGCTATACGGAAAGCGATTCCCTGGGTCGTGAAAACCAGGTGGCCTACGGCAAGACAGGAACCGGAATCCAGATGGTGGGGGACTCCTGGAACATAAGCGAAGGAGCGGAAACCAAGACGGCTAAACGCAAGGGCGACACATTCGGCAAGGATTGGCGGGACACCTTGCAGTCCGTGGCCTGGATCCAGAGTGCTACCTGGCAGAGCCGTTACGCACAACTGGACCATTTTTTGCAGTACGAACGCCGTAGCGAAAACGGAGGCCGTTCCGAGAACAGCTGGGTCGGGGATTTCCGCGGGACCTTCGGTCACGAAGAACTGGGACTGGTTTCTAGTGTAGATTACAAGCTGGGGCTCACCGAAGAACAAACCTACACGCCAATTTACAAGGCGGTGGCCAAGGGCACCGGAGATGTGCGGTACGACAGCCTGACCGGCAGTTTTATCGAAGGGGTAGATAACGGAGATTTTGTTTACGAGGGTATGGGCCGAAACGATTCTCTGGGGGCCATTCTTGCTTCCAATGCGGCGTTCCGGATGGATATTGACTGGAGCCCTGGAATTTCTCTCGGTATCCGGCGTGGCATTTTGCGGGACATCTCCCTAGGCGGAACATTCGACGGAGTGGGGGAGGACACCACCGGCAAGAAAATCTACTTTCCGCCGGCCACGCCTTCGCAGCTGCGGGAGATTTCGTCGGGAACGGTAAGCTACGAGTTGCGGGGCACCTGGGCTCACCCCCGCGGGATTACCTTTACTTACAAGCCCGGTGCCGACTACGACAAGAAACTCAGTTCCATCAGTTATTTCGAGACGCGATTCCATCATCTGCTGGATGCAGGGTTCCAGATAAACGACGCCCACTTTGTGGGAGCGACCTTGCTATTGGAAGACGTGGAACTGAAGGCCCTGCAGGTTCTGGACTGGGACACCCGCGATATTTCGGGCCGGTACCGCTTTGATTTCTGGAACGGGTTCTTTGTGCAGCCCGGTGGCCGTTACCGCACGGGCGAGGGCGAAGACGACCAGGATTACGCTTTTGACGCCTACCTGTGGGAAGGTTCCCTACGCCTGGGCTATAACCGCAGAGATATGGTAGATGGGTTCGTGCAGTTCTCGGTTGTCCAGATGGAAAGCGGCGACGACCTGATTCCCTACCAGATGATGGACGGCTATAGCGATGGCCGCACCTACCGGCTGGAATCTTCTATTTCAGTGGACATAAACGACTTTATTTCTTGTGGACTGCGTTATGTGCTCAGGTTCGGTGACGCCGAAGAGAATTTTTTTCAGAAGTTGACAACGGAAGCGAGGGCGTATTTTTAAGTTAGGGGATAGGATCTAGGGGTTAGGTTTTAGGTTGTAGGTAGTGATTAGTGATTGGTGGTTAGGATAGATGGTTTCAAGAGTTGTCATCCTCGCGTCCTGTGGTGAGCGAAGTCGAACCAAGGCGAGGATCTGATTGAGTATGTGAGATGTGGAATGTGAAGTGTAAAATCCTGTTTGTTCTTGCTTTGGCATCTTCTGCTTTTGCAGGAGAGGCGTCTTTGTGCCGTATCCACAAGGTGGTATGGGTCGGGGAACATTCCGCTTATGACGAAGCCCACTTGAATCTGGTAGAAGGTTCACCTTGCGAAGCCTGGCACAATGCGGCTTCCCGCTTGGCGCGGGATTACGAAGACCGTGGCTTTGCGGCCGTTCAGGTCGTAGGTAAAATGCATTACGGCAAGGGTGGTGCTTCGGGTAAGGATACTCTGGGAGTTTTGATGGTGGAGTTGAAACGTGGGGCGGGGTATGTTTGGGCCGCCCCCGAAAACCTGGACTCCTCGGGCACGGACTCTGAGGTGTTCCGACGGCTCAGCGGCATTGAAGAAGGCGCTCCCGTTTCTTTGACGGACTTGGAGAGATCCGAGCGCAAGCTTGCCCGTCTCGGGTATTTTGAACAGACGGCTCCCGCAAGGTTGTTCCGGGACCCGGCAAGAAACAGGCTCGTGCCCGCCTTCAGCATGAAAGCTGCCCGGAATTCCGAGGCCGAAGGCCTCTTGAGCTATTCTAGCGAAGACAATCTGTGGGAAGGCCAGGTGAATGTGAAACTCTACAACATCCTGGGAACGGCCAGGGACTTGACCCTACAAGGATTTACGGGAGAAAGTTCCCGTCATCTGGATTTTATGTACAAGGAGCCCTGGATTTTCGGCTCTCCCTGGAACATAGTTTTGCGGGGACAGTTTGACGAAGAAATTTATTCCGTAGAATCGGATTCCCTGGACGGAAAGATGAAGGATGTGACAGAGCGTATCGCCATGGGCGAAGTCGGTGTGACCCGGAATATCGGCTTTGACTGGAACATCGGGATTTTCTTTGGCATGAGCGAAGATGACAAGCACACCACCTTCGAGGTGAATTATGTTTCTCTGGACCGGTTCGTGCTCCCGAGACGCGGACTCAAGATGCAGGGCTTTGCCACTTGGAAAATGGACCGCCCCGATACCCTGGACAATTATCTGGAAAGCCACGGCAGGATTCTTTCTTATTACCCGCTGTTTGGGAATGTCATTACCCGTTTTACGGGGGCTGCCGGTGGGATTTTTCCCACAGACGCGGCTCTGAGGCGTTCCGACTATTTCGCCCTGGGCGGCATAGACAGCTTCAAGGGCATGGGCTACCGCTTTATGCGGAGCCGTGCCTACGGATTCTCGGAACTGGCCGTTTTGTGGCAAGACGGGTATAACTTGAGCGTCGAGGCCTTTTACCAGCCGGGACTGTACCGCGGTTTTGCGCCGGAGCGCGGCTGGAAACGTGAACAGGATTACGGTGTTGCCTTTACGCAATACCGCGGCAACTGGAGTGTGAATCTGTACTATGCACTACGAAACGGAGAAAATTACTTGGACGGAATTATCGGATTTGGATTGAAAACATTGTTCTAGGGGTGCAACGATAGCAGCCCCGAAGGATTATTTTTTATACTTGGAGTTCTTGGAATAAAAGGATTTGGAATGATTGTATCTTGGATGACCACCAACAAGTGTAACCTGACCTGTAAGCATTGCTATCAGGATGCGGGCGAAAACAAGTCGGCCGAACTTACGACGTCAGAAGCGCTAAGGTTGATAGACGAGATTGCCAAGGCGGGATTCAAGATTATGATTTTCAGCGGTGGCGAACCCATGACCCGTCCGGATATCGTTGAGTTGGTGACTCATGCTTCCAGCAAGGGACTCCGCCCGGTGTTCGGTACCAACGGTACCCTCATCACGCACGATTTGGCCTTTAAGCTTAAGGCCGCCGGTGCCATGGCCATGGGTATCAGTATCGACAGCATCGACCCGAAACGCCACAACGATTTTCGTGGACTGCCCAACGCTTTCGAACTCACTATGGCGGGCATTGAAAACTGCAAGGCGGCCGGGCTTCCGTTCCAGATTCACACCACCATCATGGACTGGAACCAGAACGAAATTTTTGACATTATGGATTGGGTCAAAGAAATTGGTGCAGTGAACCACCAGATATTCTTCCTCATTCCCGTGGGCCGTGGAATAGAAATAGAAGACCACGCCCTCCGTGTAGCTGAATACGAAAGCCTGCTCCGTCGCATTATGGAAAAGAGCCGCACGCTCGGCATTCCCGTCAAGCCTACTTGCGCTCCGCAGTTTTTGCGTATCGCCGACCAACTGGATATCAAGACCCGCTATAGCCGAGGCTGCCTTGCGGGCATTGATTACTGCATCATAAGCCCTATTGGCAAGGTGCGCCCCTGCGCCTACATGATGGAAGAGGCTGGAGATGTTCACGATACTCCTTTCGATGAAATCTGGGCCAATGCGGATGTGTTCAAGAAACTTCGCACCAAGGCCTATTCTGGTGCTTGCGGCAAGTGCAAGTTCAATGACCGTTGCGGAGGTTGCAGGGCCCGTGCCGCTTATTACCACGACGGTGACTACATGCAAGAAGACAGCTACTGCGCTTACGGGAGAGGGCTGTGAGGTCGCACCTAAAGGTGCTTTGAGGTATGAGTGCGGGGCTAAAGCCCCTCCGAGGTATGAGGGTGCTCACTAGTTCTTTTTGAGGACACTTTGCATTTGTGTTTAAAAAAATTTTTTTTAATATGGATAACATGACCAACAAAAGTATTCAAGCTCCATACCTCGAAGCGAGTGAAACGAACGACCTCATGCCTCGTACCTCCGACGACGAACGGTATATGCGCATGGCCCTTCGGGAGGCGGAGCGCGCTTTTGACGAGGGGGAGATTCCCATCGGTTGCGTTATCGTGAAGGACGGCGTAGTCATAGGGAAGGGCCATAACCAGGTGGAAATGCTGAAAGACGCTACGGCTCATGCGGAAATTCTTGCTGTTGGGACCGCATCAAGTAAATTAGAAAACTGGCGCTTGGATGGTGCTACTTTGTATGTAACCTTGGAGCCGTGCCCCATGTGCGCGGGAGCCATCTTGAACAGTCGCGTTTCACGGGTGGTGTACGGTTCGCCGGACACCCGTTTTGGCGGTTGCGGCACCACGGTAGACGTGATTTCGGGGAACGCCCTGAAACGGGATGTCCAGGTGACGGGGGGGCTGCTTGCCGACGAGTGTCTGGGGCTTTTGAAGGCTTTTTTCCAGAAAATGCGCCTGGAGAAAGGCGATAGCGGCAATAAGGGTACGGGGCCTTCGGCTCAGTTATGAGTTTCTGGTTCTGAGTTTTCGCGTAATAAATGATAGTGTAGACGTCTAGAAACCCAAATTTCTAGCAACTATTTGCTACATTCAAGGTATGAATTTTGTAAAGTTTTCGGTCCTGTCCACGGCGCTCCTGTGGCTCTGTTCTTGCGATAGCAATAGCGTTTCTTTGGCTTTTAACACCCAGAATGCCCCGGTCCAGAAATTTACCCTGGAAGCGAGCCTCAACGTGTTCGCCCCGGAGGATTCCTCCCACGAATCTCCCGAGTCCATGGAGACCCGCCTGAACGCCCAGTCCACCCTGAGCCAGACGGTGGCATTCGACAACGGTTCCGCCCGTTTCGAGATGAAAATCGATACGGTGGACTACAAGAGCGACAAGCGCTCCGTCGAGGAGTTCCGCTACATCGAAAAGTACCTGGCGTCCCAGCATTTCCAGTTCAAGATGATGGGTGACGGTTCTATGAGCGACCCCTCCGTAGAGGATCAGGCCCTGCAGCCAGGCACCGAGGAGCTGAACCTGATGAAGGTGTTCATGAAAATCCAGCCCGTGCTGCCCGGCAGCCCCGTGAAGTTGGGTGATGTGTGGGAACGGTCCGTGGAGATTCCTGGAAATGGCGCCATGACTACGGTCTACAAGGCCTTCAAGCTGGAGGATGTTTTTGTGCACGACGGCGTGCAGATGGCGAAAATCGGCATGAACATCAAGTACAAGGAAATTCCGGACACTACCGCCAACGTGCGTATGGAAAGCAAGGGCTTTATCGTGGGCTCGGGCTCTATCCTGTTCGACATCACCCACGGGGTGGTGCAGTCCGGCAATCTGGAGATTTCGGGACACATCGACGTAAACGACGTGATTGCCGCCCAGTTGTTGCCCAATATGCACATTATCCAGAAAATCAAGCTGAGGGGTGAAATTGACCAGGCTAAGTAACATAGTCCTGCCGCTTCTTTCGGCGTTCGTGGCGGCCCTCGCGGGGGAGATGCCGTTTCCGCAGGTGGAAAACGGCAAGCTCCTTTTGCAGGAGAAGGACAGCCCCTATATCCTGGAGCAGGGCGTGGTGCTGTCGTCTGCGGATACATTTGCCGTGGAACCTGGGGTCACGGTCCTTATGGGCGAATACGCCAAGCTGATGCTCCGGGGCCCGGTGGATATCCGGGGTACAGAGGCCAAACCGATTGTCTTTAAAAGTGCAGACTCCAGTGAAAGCTGGAACGGCCTGCATATCATTTCGGGAAACGGCTCCTTTGAAATCAAGAACCTGATGGTAGAAAACGCCTTCCGCAATTCCGTGTTCCGCACCCGCGGAGTTTTCGAGAACGTGCGTTTCGTTAACAACTACTACGGCCTGTGGGTAGATGACGTGCCCGAGCTTGTATTGTCCCATTGCGATTTCAACCGGAACCGGTTTGCCCTTTCTGTCCGGGGTGGCAAGGTGATATCCTTGGACAGCAAGATTTACAACAATGTCTACGGCCTGTTCCTTGAGGCAGGCGGGGATTTCCAGGGTGATTTGGCTCTGATTAAAGGCAATCTGGAATCCGACGTGCGCAAGGAATCCGAAGAGCTGGCCGGTAGCCGCAAGCGGGTGAGCCGTAGCGTATGGCAGAGGATTGAAACGGGATTTTAAGGGGTAGCCAGTGGAAGATTCTTTTCGCCGCTCCATTCGCAAGATGACGGGGACAAGTATGCACTTGTCGGTGCATGCCGATCACCCTGCCATGGTGGCGACCCTTTCACAGTCCATGATGGTGACCTGGTCCATTGTGCTTTTTGAGCACCTGGACGCCCTTTTGAACAATAGGGAAGAGGCGGTTTCCAGCTCCGAACTGATAAGCTATAGTGCCACGGCCTGGAAACTCTGCGAGTCTTCTTTCCCCCAGATTGTGGCCGATGCGAGCAAGCTTTACGACGAGTTCCGTGCCAAGTGGATGCAGCGTTTTTCTACTGACGAGGTTTTGCGCTTGCTCTTGGAGGGTGGGGACTTTTTGCACCACGACGAGAACGGCTGGTGCCTTGCGGTCAAGAACAACAAGCAGGATATCAACGCCTTTTATTCGGCGACCATCCACCTGTTGGTAAGCGATGCCGAGCCCTTGTTCGTGCGTATGCACGGCCGCGTGATGCAGTTGCAGGAAAAACTCTGCAAGTACTGGCACGGTGAGAGTGCCGTGGATGCGGTGAGCAAGCTCTTGCCCTGCCTGGAAGAAGGCCTCCGTGAAAAAGAGAATGCCCTGGTAACCTCTTTGCGCAGTTCCTTGAACACACTTGCCAAGAAACGCTTTGCCGCCGCCTTCAATGTGAAGGGAGCGCCCAAGTATTACCGCACGGCGGCAGGCTGCGCCCGTAACGTGGGCAGGCTCTGGAATCCGCACTACGCCTACGAAAATGGCTTTTTGGCCTTTACCGATGATTTTTGCGATTACGCTCGGGGCCTTACGCTCCAGGTGATTGACTGGTACCGCGACAAGTGGTCCCTGTTCTTGCGCGGGTTCAACCGCGGTCAGTTGAATTTATTTGAAACAAAAGGTGAACGATGAAGAACACTTTCAATTCCATTCTCCTGCTTACCCTGGTGGGCATTGGTGCCCTTGCCTGCGGAGCCGTGTACTTTGGCGCTCCGCTGTTCGGCTGGATTATCATGGCCGCCATTTTCGTGGTGTTCCTGGCGGAACAGTTCATGTCTATGGCCGCGGCCCGCAAGATTAGCGCCGAAGAGGAACAGATTGCCGCCTGCGAAAGCGGCAGGGGTTTCAGGGTGAGCGGTGACGGCGTGGTGGCTCGCCGCCTGGAGATGGCCCGCCATCTGGTAGAGAAGGGCATCCGAATTGATTCGCCTATCGCCTACGAGGTTCTTTCTAACAGTACGGGCTTGCCCGCCCCCCGCAGTTCCAGCGGTACGGTGATTTTGCTCGGCCTAATGGGTACGTTCTTTGGCCTTATGTATTCTGTGGCGACAGCCGGCGGTGCTATCGATAACTCCACGACTCAAGGCACTCTTGATACCATCCAGGTGCTGTTCCAGAACATGAAGGGCATTTTCGGGACCAGCCTTTGCGGTCTCTTTGCTGCCTTGGTGCTGAACGCGAGCCGTAGCCTGCTGCTTGGTGCCAGGGAGCGCTTCTTGGCCCGCCTGGACCGCCTCACTCTTGAATTGCAGGGCGAAGACTCCGCCGCTTCTGCCACCGATATGGAAAAGACGGAACTGGAACGCTTGTTCCAGTCTGTAGAGAAGAATCTGTCAGCCGTGGCCGCCTCTGTGCAGCAGGGGCTTGCAAAGACTGTGGAATCTCTGGAAAGTGCGGTGTCCAACTCCATGAATTCTGTTTCTGCGAAATTGGACGAAAAGCTTGGCGCTGTGGCCAGTACAACTGAAAAAGCAATGGGCTCGATTTCTACCAAGCTGGACGAAAAGCTCGGTGCCGTAGCCAGCGCGACGGAAAACGCCATGAACGCCTCTTCGAAGAACATTGCAAGCGCCGTGGCCGACCAGGTAAAACAGTCTTCGGAACAGTGGAAGACCTTTATGGACAAGCTTTCGACGGAAGCCTCTGCCGGAGTCCAGTCCCAAAAAGAAGGTCTGGAAACCCTCAAGACGGTGGCGCTCCAGGTGGCCGAAAAGGCCCAGGCGGGTTCCGCCGAACTCAGCAAGTCCGTTTCCGAAAAGCTTTCGGCCCTTTCTTCCGACATTCTGGGTGCCTTCCAGAAACTTTCGGAATCTTCTGCCGTGCTGCTGGAGGCCCAGAAGGCCCTTACCGAAAGCATCGACAACCGGGTGTTCAAGGAGAAGGAAGCTACCGACGCCCTGGGCGGAAACCTGGTAGAGACCGCCGAACTGATGCGGGTGAACCAGAGCGAACTCAGCGCCAACCTGGAAATGCTCCGCGCAGGCCTGGAAACCATTTTGGAAAAACTTTCTGGCGACACCGCCGAGCACGAGGAAGAAGACAACTTTGTGGAACACCTGAACCAGTCCTTGGAAGCGTTCCACGAACGGGCCTCCGAAGTGCTTATGGAAAACGCCGTCAAGACCCAAGAAATCTTGCTGGAAGTCATGGAACAGGTCCAGCGTGCAAACCACAAGGCCGAGCAGCCTAAGGTGGAGGGCTAGTAGATGGGATTTCGTCGCGAAGACAATCACAATCCCTGGATGGCCTACACGGACCTGGGCGTGGCCCTGGTGTCCCTGTTTATCCTTGCCTTCGTGGCCATGGCCACGTTGAAGGAGCAGAAAGCGGAAGACCTGACCCGTACCGAAGAGGAAGTGCTCTCTTGCCAGGAGGAAATGCGAAAGATTGCGGCGGAACGCAATGCGCTCCTTTCCCAGAGCCTCAAGTCCTCTATCGAGCAGGGGCTTATCGCTCTCGAAGACGGCAAGATCCAGATTCAGGCCAGTTTCCTTTTCCCCATCAACGGGGCGAACCTGACCGCCGAAGGTATCAAGGTCATTGAAGGAATCAGCAAGGGGCTTTTGGACGCCATGGCTCCGGGCGATGTAATCATGGTGAGCGGTTTTACCGACGACTTGCCGGTGAAAAACTCCCCGAATTTCTCTAACTGGAACCTTTCTACGGAACGTGCGGTGAGCGTGGTCAAGGCTCTTGTGGCCCAGGGGTTCCCGCCGGAGCGCCTCTTTGCGGCAGGCTTTGGCGAGCACCAGCCTAAGTATCCTAACGACAGCGAGGAACACCGCAGCCTGAACCGCCGCGTGGAAATCGGCGTGACCCCGCTCCAGATGACAGAAAAGAAGTAGAGGTTGGTCGGTAAAACATGCAGGAACGTCTAGACACAATCCGCCAGAACATGGATGCTCTCCGCAAGAGCGGAAAGTTCCCTCATTGGCGGATGGTCTATGCGGAATACCTGCTTTCCCGTGCCCAGGACTATCTGGCCATCGAGCGCACTCCCGAGGCGGGAATCGTGCTGGACAAGCTTGATCGTTGGCTTTCGGCTCACAAGATTCGTGAAAATAGGGTGACCGAAAATGCAGTCGCTCCTATGTGCTTTTGGGGCAAGGATTTTCTGGAAAAGACAATTGCCCAGATTCGGGGTACTCTCGCTGCCAAGGGCATGCTGGTGCCGCCCATGGAGCGTGAATCCATCGGTCGCCGCCTGAAATTGGCGGAGCAATCCATAGCTGCTGGAAATTTCCAGGAGGCTTACGAAGAACTGCTGGCCCTGCGCAGTTCCCTCATTACCCGACTCCGTCGTAGTTTCCGTGCCCGCGTTTCGGCGGCACAGGCCTACAGGAGCGGGGCCTTGCCCGAGGGTTCGCTGGTCGGACCTTATAACGCCCAGCATACCCTGGAAGAGACGATGCATATCGTCGGAGAGCGGGATCCCATCTGGATCGAGGACTTCCTGGAAATTTATAATGAGCTGTTCCGCGTAGTGGAACGGCTTGTCCCTCAAGATAAGAAGTAACAGACCTGCATTGACGCCGTCATCCCCGCGTTCTGTGGTGAGCTTTGTCGAACCAAGGCGGGGATTTTTTCTTACTTCTTGAACTTCTTCAGGATGGCTTCGGCCTTGCTGAACTGCTGCCTCACGGACTTGGGACCGGTACCGCCTTCGATGTTGCGGCGGCTCACGCTGTATTCGAAGGTGAGCGTCTTTTTCATCTGCTTGACGTTCGGGACGCCGGCGCTGGCCCAGGCCTCGTCGCTAAGGTCCGTGAATTCGAGGCCTTGGCGGGCGGCTTCGCCGACCAGGCTACCGACCACGTGGTGGGCATCGCGGAACGGCACGCCGGATTCGACGAGAAGATCGGCGAGGTCGGTAGCCAGCAGCGCCGGCAACATTTTCGCATGCATCTTGTCGAAATTGAAACGTGCAGTTTCCAAAGCCTCTTTCATGACGCGGAGAATCACCTTCACGTTATGGACGGAGTCGAATACCGGTTCCTTGTCTTCTTGCAGGTCGCGGCTGTAGCTGAGCGGCGCACCCTTCACCAGCGTGTAAAGTGCGCTGAAGTTACCCAGCATGCGACCGGACTTTCCGCGGATGAGTTCCATGGAATCCGGGTTCTTCTTCTGCGGCATCATCGAGGATCCGCTGGAGAAGGCGTCGTGCAAGGTGAGGTAGCCGAATTCGCTGGTGCTCCAGTTCACGAAATCTTCGGCGTAACGGCTCATGGTGTTCGCGATAATCGCGAGGTCGGCTTCGAATTCCAGCATCATGTCGCGGTGGCTTACCGCGTCGATGCTGTTCGGGCTCACGCCGTTGAATCCCAGTTCCTTTGCCACTAAGGCACGGTGATACGGGAAGGCGGAGCCTGCCATGGCACCGCTACCCAGCGGAAGTTCGCTGTGGAGTTCCAGGAAGTTGTCGAGGCGCTTCACGTCGCGGCTCACGGCAAAGAACATGCTCATCAGGTAATGGCTGAAGTAGATGGGCTGTGCCTGCTGCAAGTGGGTGTAGCCCGGCATCATCTTGCCGAAGTATTTCTTCGCGAGGTCGAGAACCGTTTCCATCAAAGAAACTTCGAGGACGCGAATTTCGGCGGCGCGGTGACGCATGTAGAGTTTGAAGTCCGTGCAGACCTGGTCGTTACGGCTGCGGCCCGTGTGAATCTTCTTGCCAAGCGCACCGATGCGTTCGGTGAGCACCCGTTCCACGGCCATGTGGATGTCTTCGTCGGATTCCTTCCACAGGTTCTTGCCGGCCTTGTAGTCCTTGAGGATGCTGGCGAGGCCATCGCAAATCTTCTTGTATTCCGCCTTGCTGAGCACGCCGGATTCTACCAGGCCCTTGCCGTGGCCGATGCTGCCTTCGATGTCTTCTTCGATGAGTTCGGCGTCGAATTGCAGGCTGAAGCTCAGGTCCACCATGCTCTCAGCCATGCCGCTAGCAAAACGGCCGGTCCACATGTTGGTCTGGGTGCCTTTCTTGGCAGAATCCTTCTTTGCTGTTTTCTTTGCGCTGGTCTTGGCCATTTTCAAATCCTCTATTCA
>Ga0129306_1000804_pt1 | contig 43032 bp, 36 predicted proteins | sample P827metagenome_FD_94438 | JGI IMG/M metagenome (GOLD analysis project Ga0129306, IMG submission 94438) | Capybara group fecal microbial communities from Wisconsin, USA - P827 metagenome | ecosystem: Host-associated > Mammals > Digestive system > Large intestine > Fecal | place: USA: Wisconsin... | reverse complement strand
GCCTGCTGCCGGCAGGCGCCTACCGCAACGAAAAGCTCTACGCGCCGCAGATCGACGGGCTGGAAGGGCTTGCGCAGGAAACGCGCGACCTGCTGTTCGACCCGCAGACATCGGGCGGCCTGCTGCTGGCGGCTCCGCCCGACGCGGCGGATGAGATCGTCAAGATCGCCCGTGAGCGCGGCTTTGACGAAGCCCGCGTCATCGGCACGTTTGCGGCGGGAACGGGCAGGATCGTCTGCCAATGACCGCTTCTGCCGGCACAAAAGCAGGACCTGATCGACAGAAAGCTCCAAAGGCCCCGAGAATAATCTGAGACATTCAAAGCCCTCCCCAGAGCGCGAAATTGCGACAGGCTCGAAGCGGAACGAGAGGGTTATTTGCGCCGCCGACAAATTTTTTTCGCAAAAAAAGAGACAGCCTCGATGAGTCGGGGGTGTCTCTTTTTATATGCAAAGTGTCGCGCTTTTGCCTTGCCAATGCCAACTTGTCGGCCTGACGATCGGCGGCCACGGCGGCGCCCCGTTTCGTCAAGTTCGGTTGTGAGCGAGGAGCTTGTCATGCTGCGCAAGGTGAAATTTTCGTCAAAACAAGCACTTTTCTACTTCATCGAACGGCGAGTTCGTTCACTTTCACCTGAATTTTTTACGAAAAAAACGCCCGCGGCACGGAAATTTCCTTCCGTGCCGCGGGCGGCGGTCTTCGTGATTCGTCATTTCATCTGATCAAGCCGGCTGCCCATGATCAGGATCATGTGGTGGATGTAGAACAGCACGTCCTCGTCGCGGGGCGGGGGCAGGTACACGGCGCCGGCATACGTGGCCAGACCGCGGCGCACGGACGGTTCGGTGCGCCAGTCGCACACGATCAGCCTGCCGTCGCGCAGAGGCTCGCCCAGGGCCATGCCGCCTTTCCAGCTGCCGGCGCGCGCCAGCGAACGGATACGGTAGTTTTCGGCCGGAGCAGGGGAGCTCACGATCGCGCCCGAAGCTTCAAAAAAGGGCCGCCAGAGCTCGCTCAGACACAGCACTTTCACACCCGCAAAGCGCCGTCGGCCGGAAATCAGCACCGACCGCAGCCGCGCGTTGAACTCGCCAAGCCTGCGCTGAAAGTAGGCGAACCGCTCCGGCATGAGCCCGCACAGGGCGTTCATCACCTGCTGCGCCGTGTAGGGCAGGTTGGCCGGGTCGCCGTAAAACTGTGTCGGCGGCACCGTGCGCACCCCAGGCGAGAACAGGCAAAACAGCGCCGGCCGCTCGCGTTCGGCTTTCGTCAGGGCACCGGCTCGCCCGCGGCGCGTCGATGTGGCAAAATCGTCATACTGTTTGCGATCAAGCGCGATCAACGGCTGCGAATAGGCGGCGCCGCTCATCACACGCCCGCGGCTTTGGGCCAGCTGATCGCGCGGCCCCCAGTACAGCGCCGATGTGGTGCGCACATAAGGTCCGCCGATGAACTGCACCAGCAGTTCCAGCATGGGGTCGAGCGTCAGCACTTTTTTTGGTTCGATCTTCGCCGCGCCCCAAACGGGCAAAGCAAGTGCCAGCAGCAGCGCCCAGGCGCCGGCGGCACGAAAGAATCGGCGTCTCATTCGGGCCGCGCGCAGATCAGCGCTTCGTCTTCGCCGTCAAGCTCGTGCACGCGCACGTCCACCACCTCCTGCGACGAGGTGGGCACCGTCTTGCCCAGGTAATCGGGCTGGATGGGCAGCTCGCGGTGTCCGCGGTCGATCAGGATGGCCAGCTGCACGCTGCCGGGGCGTCCCAGATCGGCCAACGCTTCGAGCGCGGCGCGGATGGTGCGGCCGGTGTAGAGCACGTCATCCACCAGCACGATGCGCTTGCCGTTGATGTCGCCGGGGAGCGACGTGCTGTGAACGATCGGCTGATCGTCGAGCAGGCTGATGTCGTCGCGGTAGAGCGTGATGTCCAGCTCGCCGAATGGCACTTTGACGCCCTCGGCCTCGCGCAGATAATCGCGCAGACGGCTGGCCAGGTACACGCCGCGGCGCTGGATGCCGATCAGCACCAGGCCTTCACAGCCGTGATTGCGTTCGAGGATCTCGCTGCCCATGCGGCGCAGGGCGCGCTCCATGTCCTCGGCGGTCATCACCTGCACTTTTTCTTTCAACATCGCGCTCTCACCTCCTTTTCGTGCCGGTGCGCGGGCAGTTATTTCTTGTCGGGGCGGCTGCCGGGTTTGATCGGCGGCGTGCCAAGCTGGCGGCACAGCGGGCAGTCGTCGGGATCGTAGGTGGCAAACGACACTTTGAACAGCGACACCAGGTCGGGGCCCAGCTGCTGCGTTCCGCCGGAACGGTCGACGATGCAGGCGGAGCCCACCCATGTGCAGCCGCCGGCGACCATGTGCTCAGCCGTCTCTTTGACGGAGCCGCCGGTGGTGACCACGTCTTCAACGGCGACGAACGACTGGCCGACGGGCATGGGGAAGCGGCGCAGTGTCATCGCGCCGTCCTGACGCTCGCAGAACAAAAACGGCACGTCCAGCGCGCGCGCCACTTCGTGTCCGATGATCAGGCCGCCCAGCGCGGGCGAGACGATGAAATCGGGCTTGAGGTGCGCGATGCGCTTGGCGATCTCGCCGCCGGCAAACGCGGCGTATTTGGGAAAGCGCAGCAGCATGGCGCACTGCATGTAATTCCCGCTGTGACGGCCCGAGGTGAGCTTGAAGTGGCCCTCCAGCCACGCCTTGCTCTCAAGGAGCATCTCTTTCAGTTTTTCCTGCACCTGCGCGTCGGTCATTACTTCCGGCATGACAATCCCTCCTCGATAGATGCGGCGATCTCGTCGACCGCCTTGCGAACGTCGGGCGCTTTGTAGATGGGGCGGCCCATAACAATGTAATCGGCGCCGTTGCGGAACGCGTCGGCGGGCGTGGCGACGCGGCTCTGGTCGTCGCCGCCGGCAACAAGACGCACGCCCGGCACCACTTTGAGCAGCGTGGGCGGCGTGACCTTGCACACCTCGGGCAGATCGAGCGGCGAGCAGACGAGCCCGTCCATGCCGCAGTCGCCGCACAGCCAGGCGCGCTTTTTGATGGCCTCGCTCATCGGACAGCCGGGAGCAACTTCGGCCCAGCCTTTCTCGTCAAAGCTGGTGAGCACGGTGATGCCAAGCAGCTTCATCGTGCTGCCCAGGCGGTCGCGCGCGGCGACGGATTCCTCCATCATGCGGCGGCCGCCGTCGGCGTGCAGCGTCAGGCAGAAGATGCCCATGTCGGCCAGCGCTTCCACGGCCAGCCGCACGGTGTTGGGGATGTCGTGCAGCTTCAGGTCGAGGAACAGCTTGAAGCCGTGATCCACGATCTCCTTCAAAAAGTGCGCGCCGCCCTGGGCGTACAGCCGCGGGCCGATCTTGATGGCATCGACCACGCCGGTCAGCATGTCCATGGTCTGACGGGCCTCGCGCAGCGTGTTCAGGTCGAGCGCGGCAAACAGAGGCAGTGATTTGCGTTCAGTCATAACGACAACTCCTCACGTATCTAAATATGATTTAAATGAATAAAGGAACGCCTGCGCCGGCTCAAAGTCGCAGAGATGATCGATGCATAAAGGGGCACGATCGCGGTTTTTCTTTTCCCCGGCAAAAACTTCCGTCTTGTTCCACGTGGAACATTTGAGCGCAGCAAAAAAGTTTTGGCGCGAAGGAGCTTTTGACGTTCCACGTAGAACATCGTTCTCCGCTTAAAAAAGATTTGAGACGGTGCGATCAGTCACGATCCTCGCGGCAAATCTGGAACGCGGTCTTCAGATCTTGAGGGCCTAACGCGCTTTGCCGCGCAGTTCGGTGATATGGCTCACGCCAAAGCGTTCCACCGCGGCCGCTAGGCCTTCGTGGATGTCCTTGAGCACGTCGAGCCCGGCAAACAGCGCCGCGCCGACTTCCACCGCCGTCGCGCCGGCCATGATCATCGCCAGCGCCGCATCGGCGGAATCAACGCCGCCGCAGCCGATGACAGGGATCTTCACCGCGCCGGCCACGTCCCACACCAGGCGCAGCGCCAGCGGGAAAACAGCCGGCCCGGACAGCCCGGCCACACGGCGCGCGAACACCGGCGCCGCGCGCTTTGTGTCGATGGCCATGCCCAGCCAGGTGTTGGCGACGACCACGGCGCTGGCTCCTGCCGCCTCGGCGGCGCGGGCCACGGCGGCGTTGTCGGGCGCCTGCGGCGTCAGTTTGACCCACAGCGGGCCGTCCCAGCGCTTGCGCGCGATCTGGGTGGCGTTTGCCGTCAGAACGGGATCGACGCCGCAGCTCATGCAGCCGTGATCGGTGTTGGGGCACGACACGTTGAGTTCGACGCAGTCGACAAGTTCGCGCGCTTCGGCGATCTTGTCCATCATATAGGCCAGCTCGCCGTCGCTTTGCATGCAGATGTTGAGCACCACAGGCGTGCCACGTTTCTTCAGGACCGGCAGACGGTGCTCCATGAAGTGGTCGAAGCCTTCGTTCTGCAGTCCGATGCTGTTGAGGATGCCCGAAGGAGTTTCCCACACGCGCGTGCCGGGATTGCCGAGGCACGGATCGCGCGTGATCGCCTTGGAGCAGAACGCGCCGACGTGAGAAGCGATGTCGTCCTTCCACAGGTCGTCTTCGTATGACCACGTTCCCGAGGCGGGAATGACGGGCACGCGCAGCTTCAGGCCGCCCGCATCGACGCACAGCGCATTACAGGTGCAGCTCATCCCACTTCACCTCCCTCGCCTGGAACACGGGTCCGTCGATGCACACGCGCCGCCGCCCCGTCAGCGTGTCGACCACGCAGCCGTAGCAGCCGCCGTAGCCGCAGCCCATGCGCTTTTCCAGGCTCACCTGGATGTCGTCGCACGATGCGCCGTACTTTTGGTACAGCGCCTTCATCATCGGGTTGGGGCCGCAGCAGACCAGCGACACGCCGCTCAGGTCCTGGCCTTCCAGTCCGGCGATCGAAAAGCCCTTGCGGCCGATCGAGCCGTTGTCGCTGTACAGCACCGTCTCCGGCGCGCGCGCGGCCACCCAGTCGGCAAAGCTCTTCCAGCTCGCGTTGCCGACGCCGAGGAACAGATGCTCAAAGGCGCCTGCCCGTTCGCGCAAAAACAGCAGCGGCGCGATGCCCAGCGTGCCGGCCACAGCCTGGACTCGGCTGTGCGCGTAGGGCTTGAAGACGCCGCCCACCGGCCCGCGGGCGGAAAAAGTCTGCCCGACGACGGCATGCGCCAAAAGGTCGGTGCCGGCGCCGACGACGCGGAACAGCACTTCAAACGTGCCCCGCTTGGGATCGGCGGAAAGCACGCCGAGCGGCCGGCGCAGAAGCGGCGCGGAAACGCCCGTCGTTTTGAACAGCACGAAATTTCCCGGTCTTGCCTCGCTGGCGATGGGCTGACACAAAAACGTAAGGTGCCAGATGCCCGGCGAGACTTCCTCCTTGCCCGTAAGGCGCGAATCATAATCGCGGATCAATTCGATTCCCCCTTGCTGGTTAGCCGCGGCGCGTGCGGATACAAAAATACGCCCGTCGCGATACGGGGATATTGTACCGCGGCGGGCGAATTTAGACAACCGATTGCAAAGCTTGAAAATTATTCATCATAATCGATACGCTCGATTTTGAAGATGACCGGCCGGGTGCCGTCCGAGCAGCAGCAGATCATCTCGTTCTCGCGCGCCATCCAGGGAGACACTGATTAAATGAGCCCGATGATCCCGCCAGGGGATTTCGTCGTTTGGCAAGGAGAAGCGAAGAGGCATAGCGGTGCTATGTTGACGACGCGAAGCTAGTCCTTTAGGGCGAGCTTCGACGCAGCCAAGCGGCGAAAGGCCCGGCGGGGCGCGGGCGAATTAATCAGCGTCTCCCCGGCCCTTCATGATCGAGCCGCCCTGCAGCCCCGTGTAGATGTAGCGGGCGATGGCGTCCCAGGCTTCCGAGCAGTGGGGCATCTTCGGGCCGCCGGCCACGGTGTTTGGATCGGCGCTCGTCGAGACAAGCGTGTTCAGCCCGCCGTGCCAGAAATGGTCGTTTTTCCCGTTGCGGTAAAACTCGAACACATCGCCGACGTTGTAGCACGGACACGCACCGGAAGCTGGATCGGCGCAATACTCTTTTTGCAGCTCGGGAAAGAGCTTCTTGTCGATGACGGTGACTCTGACTTTGTGCTTCATGCCGCTTACCGGACGCTTTCGCGTTTGTCGCAGACGATACGGCCGCCGAGCACGGTCATCAGCACCTGGCCTTTGAGCGTGCGACCGTTCCACGGGCAGTTGCGCGCCTTCGACTTGAACGCGCTCGCGTCCACCAGCCATTCGCGCTCGGGGTCGAACAGCACCAGGTCGGCAGCGCCGCCGGGCGTAAGCGAAACTTTGGGCAGGCCGAAGATACGGCGCGGCGCGGCGCTCATGCGGTCAAGAAGGTCAATAAGCGGGAAGCCCTCACGGTGATACAGCCAGTCGAGGCACGTCGCCAGGGCCGTCTCCAGGCCGATGATGCCGTTAGGAGCCGCAGCCATGCCTTTGGCCTTTTCCTCGGGCGTGTGCGGCGCGTGGTCGGTGGCGATCACGTCGAGCAGACCGCTTTTGACGGCCTCGCGGATGGCCAGAGAGTCGTCGGCGGTGCGCAGCGGCGGGCTCATTTTGGCGTTTGTGCCGCATTCGAGCACGGCCGTCTCGTCAAGGAACATGTGGTGCGGCATGCCCTCGGCCGTCACCTTTACGCCGCGGGCCTTGGCGGCGGCGATGATCTCCGTGCCGCGGCGGGTGCTGACGTGCTGCGCGTGCACGTGCGCACCCGTCTTTTCGGCAAAGAACAGGTCGCGCATGAGGATCAGCTCTTCCGCCAGCGCGGGCGTGCCGACCAGTCCCAGCTTGGCCGAGATGTCGCCGCGGTTCATCGAGCGGTCGCCCTCAAAGCCGGGCGCTTCGCAGTGCACGCTGACGGGCAGCCCCACGGGGACAGACTTTTCCATGGCTTCATAGAACAGCGCGCCGTCGGCGACGGTGAGGCCGTCGTCGGTCAGGCAGACGGCGCCGGCCGCCTTGAGCGCGGCAAAGTCGGTCAGCTCATGGCCTTTCAGCCCCTTCGTGACCGCGCCGGCAGGGTAGATGCGGCAGTCCATGGTCCTGTTGCGAGCGATACAGTCGCGGATGGCCTCGGGCGAATCGACGGCGGGGCTTGTGTTGGCCATCGTCACCACGGCCGTGAAACCGCCGGCGGCCGCGGCCGCGCAGCCCGTCTCCAGTGTCTCCTTGGCCGTTTGGCCGGGGTCGCGGAAGTGCACGTGTAGATCGCACAGGCCGGGGGCCAGCACCGCGCCGCCGCAGTCGATCACCTGCGCGTCCTCAGCCAGAGGCAGATTCGGCCCCACGGCGGCGATACGTCCGTTTTCGGCCAGCAGGTCGCCGGCGCAGTCCATCTTCTGCGTCGGGTCGATGAGGCGGGCGTTTTTGAACAGCAGACGAGTCATGTTTGCTTCAGCTCCTTTGTTATTCTAAAAGACGATGCCTTTTACCGTTTCCAGCAGCACGTCGTAACCGGGGCGCACGCGCTCCCAGCTGATCTTTTCGGCCGGGCTGTGGCTGACGCCGTTTGCGCACGGCACAAAAATCAGCGCCGAGGGGATCAGCGTGGCCATGTACATGGCGTCGTGTCCCGCTCCGCTTGGCATACGGCGGTATTTGACCTTGCGCGCTTTGCAGGCGTTTTCGATACGGCGGGCCAGCAGGCCGTCCATCGCCACGGGCTTGTCGGCGGAGTAGAGCGTGAAGCCGCACGTCACGCCGCGCTCGCCGCAGACGCGCTTCACTTTTTCTTTCACGTCGGCGAAGGCACGGGCGATGCTCTTTTCGACGATGCCGCGTATGTCCACCTTCAGCGTCACGCGGCCGGGCACCACGTTCATCGCACCGGGACGGCATTCGCACACGCCAACGGTGGCGACGGTGCCGAACTCGCTTTCCGTCCGTCCGGCGCGCTCCACGGCCAGGATGATCTCGGCCGCGGCGGTCAGCGCGTCGTGGCGAAGGTTCATCGGACACGCGCCGCTGTGCGCCTGCTCGCCCTGGATATCGAGCATGAAGCGCGTGGGCGCGGCGATGGCTTCGACGATGCCCACGTCTTCGCCGTTCCAGTCGAGCACGGGCCCCTGCTCGATGTGCAGCTCAAAGTACGAATGATACGACGCCGGCGCCAGCACGTCGCGCGAGGCAAAATCGGGATGCCCGCCGAAATCGCGCAGGGCGCGCAGCAGCGTCACGCCGTCTTTGTCTTTGAAGCGGATCATGTCCATCAGCGACAGATTGCCCGTAGCCGCCTTGCTGCCCACCGTCGCCAGCGAGAACCGGCTCGACTCTTCCGACGTGAAATCGACCACGGAGAGCGAGCGTTTGGGGCGCGCTCCCGTTGCCAGGATGTCGCGCACCACGCCCAGGCCCGCGCACACGCCAAGCACGCCGTCGTAGTCGCCGCCTTCGGGCACCGAATCAAGGTGCGAGCCGATGACGACGCCGGGCTGGTCGCTTGTGCCGGGCAGATGCCCCCACAAGTTGCAGAACGCGTCGGAGCGCACCGTCATGCCCAGCGCTTCCATCTCGGCTGTCACGATGGTGCGGGCCTGCGCGTCGGCCTCCGTCAGCGCCAGGCGGCGCACGCCGCGTTCGGCGCGCCCGGTGCCAGCCACGGCCTCCACCAGTTCGCGCGTCCGTTCAAAACCGTTCATGTCAGGCTACTTTCCGTACACGAGCGCTGGCAAAAACGTGGAAAGCGGCGGCACGTACGAGATGACCAGCAGCCCGAGGATCGAGACGAAGATGAACGTCATCACGGCGCGGATCAGGCGCGACATGGGCAGCCCGGTGACGCCGGCGGCGACGAACAGGTTCAGCCCAAAAGGCGGCGTGAAGTTGCCCAGCGCCAGGTTGGACACCATGATGATGCCAAGGTGCAGCGGGTCGATGCCCATCTGCACGGCGATGGGGTAGAACAGCGGCGCCAAAATGACGATCGCGGCGATGCCCTCCATGAACATGCCGATAACCAGCAAAATGAAGTTGACCATCAGGATGAACGCCCAGGGCGTTTTGAAATTGGCGATGATCGCTTCCGTCACCATCTGCGGGATGCGCGCCACCGTCAGGAACCAGGCGAAACTGGTGGCCGCGGCGACGAGGATCATCACCTGCGCGCACGTCACCGCCGAGCGCAGACACACGTCGAACAGCTTGGCCCACGTGATCTCGCGGTAGACGCACACGCCGACGAACAGCGCATACACAGCGCTGATCCCGGCCGCCTCGGTGGGCGTGAACACGCCGCAGTAGATGCCGCCAAGGATGATGACGGGCACCAGCAGTGACCAGCCGGCCTCCAGCGTGTTGCGGCCGATCTCGGCCCACGTGGACGGCGCCGACACCTTCACCTCGTGCCGGTGCGAGAAGAACCAGATGTAGACCACCGTCGCCAGTCCGTAGACGATGCCGGCGGAAATGCCCGACATGAACAGCGCGCCCACCGACACGCCCGTGGCCGCGGCGTACATGATCAGCGTCAGACTGGGCGGGATGATCAGCGCCACCGACCCCGACGACGTGATCAGACCGGCGGAAAAGTCCTCGGGATAGCCGCTTTCGATCAGCTCGGGATAGAGCACGCGCCCCATCGCCACCACCGTGGCGGGCGAGGAGCCGCACAGCGCGCCGAAGATCATGCACGTCACCTGCGTGGTGTAGGCCAGACCGCCCTTGCGCGCGCCCACAAGGCTGCGCGTCCACTTGAGGATGCGCCGCGACAGGCCGCCGGTGTCCATCAGATTGGCGGCGAAGATGAAAAACGGCATCGACATCAGCGAAAACTTATCCAGTCCGCCGAACATGCGCTGCGCCAGCACCATCGGATCGAGCGACGTGAACATGAGCATCGAGGCCAGCACGGCCAGCGCAAGGGCCACGAAGATAGGCACGCTGCCAAGCAGCATGACCAGCAGCAGGCTCATCAGAAAGACGGTCATGCTAGTCCGCCTCCTTTGCAAACGCCGCGATCACAAAGTGCAGCACCATCAGCGCGCTGCCCAGCGGCATGGCCAGATACGGGATCCACATCGGCACGCCCATCGCCGGCGAAGTCTGCTCCATTTCGATCGTGAACTCCACCAGCTGCCAGCTGTAGACGATCAGGGCCGTGCAGAAGCCGGCCGCGATCAGGTACACGGCGCGTGTCAGCAGACCGGCTGCCCACTTGGGTAGGAACGAGAGCAGAAAGTCCATGCGGATGTGGGCACTGTGGCGAACGCACACGCCGCCGCCGATGAACGTGATCCAGATCATCAGATAGCGGATCAACTCCTCGGCCCAGCTCGTGCTGGCGCTGAACGCGTAGCGCAGCACCACGTTGACGAACAGGATGATCGTCGTCAGCAGCAGCGACGCCGCGCAAAAAATGTCCTCGATCTTGTTGAGGAACCTGAGCATTCGTTAAAAACTCCTCTCACTCAAAAACTCAAAAATCAAAGCCGACACGAAATTTTTTCACGCCTGTTCTAAGGAGACGCTGATTCATTCGTCCGTGCCCTGTCGGCTCTTTCGCCGCCTGGCAGCCTCGAAGCTCATCACCATAGCACCACTATGCCTCTTCGCTTCTCCTTGCCAGACGACGAAATCCCTCGACAGTCCATCGGACTCATTTAATCAGTGTCTCCCTAAATCTAAGTCGGCATTTCAAAAAAGGGGCGCGCCGTTTTGACTTCGGAGCCGCCCCTTGTTTCTACCTTATATATGCGCTAAATAAACGTTACTTTGCTGCCTTGGCATCGTACACAGCTTTGAGCAGGCCGGCCTTGGTGGGCGAGCCCTCCACGAATTTCTCGTGCAGCGGCAGGCTGACGGCAATGAACTTTTCGCGGTTCTCGGGCGTCAGCTCGGCGATGGCAATCTTCGAGCCTTTGATCTGGTCGAGAAACTTGGCCTCGCCCGTGGCCTGCGCCTCGCGTTCGGCCTGACGGGCAGCCGCTTCGCATTCCACGATCAGCTTCTGCACGTCTTCGCTCTGCTTTTTAAACCAGCGGTTGCTGACGATGAACAGATACCCCAAAAAACCGTGGTTGGACAGCGTCAGATAGTCCTGCACCTCGTACAGCTTGATCATGGCGATGGTCTGCAGCGGGTTCTCCTCGCCATCGACGATCTTCTGCTGCAGTGAGTTGTACAGCTCGGCGAACTCAATAGGCACGGGGTTGGCGCCCCATGACTTGTACTGCTCCACAAGCTGCGGGCTGGGCATGACGCGGATCTTCATGCCTTTCACGTCGTTGGGCGAGTTGATCGGCTTGCCGGTAGATGTCAGCTGCTTAAAGCCGGAAGCCCACAGGCCCAGCGTCTTGAAGCCTTTCTTCTGGCAGAAGGCGAAGAACTTCTGGCCCACCTCGCCGTCCATGATGCGGTACAGCTCGGCGCTGTCGGCCCACAAAAACGGGAAGTCGATAACGCTCAGCTCCTCGACGAACGGCGTCAGCACCGAAGTGGGCTGCACCGACATCTCCAGCGAGCCCATCTGCACCATTTCCGTCTGCTCGCGCATCGAGCCAAGCTGCATCTGCGGGAACACATCGACGGTGATCTTTCCGCCGGAACGCTCCTCCATCAGTTTTTTGAACGTCTGCGCGCCGATGTCCTCGGGGCTGCCGAGGGGCTGATTGTGACTGAGACGGATGTTCATCTTCGGATACTCCGCGCCAAATGCCGCCGAGACCATCATCGCCGCGGCCAGGACAAGACCTGCAAACTTTTTCATGTGCTTCCACTCCTCAAATTAAGATTAAACGCAACTGTTCCGTCACTGCCGTTTGGGCAGAAACGTTTTTATTATAGCAATTCTTCAATGCCGACACAACCGATTTGGAGCAGTTCGTCATAACTGCGCGCGCTCAGGTGTGACGCGCGAGTCAGCGCCGCCCATTCGGCTATGCTCTGGCGGTCGTACACGGCACACACGGTCATGCCGGCCTCGCGGGCGGACACAGCGCAGGCCAGCACGTCTTCAAACACGACGCACTGTTCGGGGGCAAGGCTCAGCCTGCGGGCGGCCAGCAGATACACGTCGGGGAACTCCTTGCCGCGGGGCGCTTCGTCGGCGCTGGTGTGTGCGTCAAACAGATCGTACACGCCGTTGCTGCGCAGCACCGCCTCGGCCAGGACGCGCGGCAGTCCCGTCACGGTGCCCAGCTTCAAACCGCTTTTTTTGAGCGCGCGCAGATAATCTCCCGCGGCCGGCTTGAGAAAAATATTTGTGCCGTACTCGGCGCGCGCCATCTCCAGCCATTCGGCGCACAGCCCTTCCACAGTGTCGGGGAGTGAAAAGCGAGCTATGGTGTACACGGCGGCCTCGCTGAAACGCTTGGAGCTGACGTTTTTCATGTAATCGTCGGGAACGGGGATGCCGCGTCTGTGCAAAAATTCGGCGTCGATGCGGCTCCACACGCCGTGCGAGTCGATCAGCGTGCCGTCAAGGTCGAACAGCGCCGCGCGAAATTCCATCGCTTTCCCCTCCCCAAACGAAAGATTGCGTTTATCATACCACGCGGCAAAAAAAATTTGGCGGGGTGATATAATCAGAAAAACGTTTTTTGCGAAAAAATCTTTTAGGAGGTTGTATCCATGACACGATATATCGACATCCGCACCGTCGCGCACAGCGGCGACGAAACGCTTTATCTGCTGCGCCTGCCGCTTGCCCGCCCCGGCTTTGAGGAATTTCTGGGCGCGTGGCTGCTGAAAAGCCCCCGCGAGACGGTGCTGGTCGACTGCGGCGTGACCGGCTCGTATCCCGCAATGAAAAAATGCCTTGACGAGCTGGGCGCTAAGCCCGACCTGCTGCTGCTCACGCATGTGCACCTCGATCACTCTGGCGCCGCGGGCTGTTTGACGCGCGACTTTCCCGACATGCGCGTCTTCTGCTTTGAGCGCGCCGCCAAACACCTGATCGCTCCGGAAAAGCTGTGGAACGCCACCGCCGCTACGCTCGGCGAAGCGATGGCCGCCGCCTATCAGCCGCCGCTGCCTGTGCCCGCCGACTGTGTCGTTTCGCGCGAAGCCCTCAGCGCGGCGTGGACTGTGCTGGACACGCCCGGGCACGCCACGCACCACGTTTCGTTCATCCGCGACTTTGCGGCCACGCGCATCTGCTTTGCCGGCGAGGCGCTCGGCGTCGTCGCCGGAACGGACGTGACAAGCTGGTTTGCCGATGGGGTGCGCCGTGACGGCATCCGCCCGGCCACGCCGCCTAAATACGTGCCCGAAATCGGACGGGCCAGCATGAAATTGTTGGGGCAGTACAAATGGGACCTGCTCTGCGGCGGCCATTTCGGCGCCACCCCGCGTGGGCAGATCGTGGAGCGGTCGCTGGCGCAGAACGTTTTTTGGGAAAAAAAGATCGCCGAGGCCATGAGCAACGGCCTGAGCGAACATGAGATGATCGAACTGATGCTGCGCGACGATCCCGAGCTGGCCGACATCGCGTTTTACACCGAAGCTGACCGTGCGCGCGAGACGTACTTTCTGGGCAACAGCGTGAGAGGGTTTGTGAAGTTTTTGCAGGAACAGGCAGCCGCTGTATAAGCCGCTTAATAGGAAGGAAAGGAGCATTTCGATGATTCTTTTTATCGATGCCTGCGTGCGCAGAAATTCACGCACCCGCAAACTGGCCGATGCGCTGTTGTCCTCCCTTGACGGTGAAGTTGAGCAGGTGCGGCTTGAAAAACTTCGTTTCGCGCCCGTGGACGAAGCGTTCCTGAAAAAGAGAGATGTCCTGATCGCCGAGGGCGCCTTTGGCGACGAGATGTTTGCCCTTGCCCGCCAGTTTGCCGCCGCCGATGTGATCGTCATCGCGGCGCCGTATTGGGACCTCTCGTTCCCCGCCGCGCTCAAGCAGTACATCGAGCACATCAACGTCGTGGGGATAACGTTTGTCTACACTCCCGAGGGCGTCCCGGCCGGGCTGTGCAAAGCCCGCCAGCTGTATTATGTGACGACGGCCGGCGGAAATGACGTGCCCAACGAATTTGGGTATGGTTACGTGAAAGCCTTGTCACAAGCTTACTACGGGATCACAGACACGAAGCTCGTCAGCGCGACGGGGCTCGACATCGCGGGGGCCGATGCCGACATGATCATGAACGATCGTATACAAAAACTGGCTTTGTGAAGAACGCAAATGACTCAAAAGGCTTTTCACAGAGCTTTATCCCTCATCAGATCACTCATTACAGAAAAAATGCAGCTTAGGAAATGCCGATCGATTCGCCCGCGCCCTGTCAGGCTCATTTGATCAGTATTTCCCCTAATCTCAAAAAGGCTGTTCACCTTCGGGACCTTGACAGCGTCTTATTGATCACACATGATTTCAAGACGATGCACCGAGGGAGCTATCTTATCTTGGATTCGCGTTTTCATCCTATCTATAATAATAAAGGAGTCTCATTTATCATGGTTCAAATCGCACATGCCGCGCTCGCATCCGATGCGGGATACGAAGCGCCCCTTTACGCCTCGCGGGCCGAAGTGCCGGAGGCATCTCGCTGGAAACTGGAAGACATCTACGCCTCGCTCGATCTCTGGGAGGCCGATGCCAAAGAAGCGGTCGAGCTGACGCAAAAGCTGGCATCATACAAGGGCCGTGTCATGGAGAGCGCTTGCACTCTTCGTGAAGTGCTGGAACATGACGACCGGCTTGATTTCGTGATGGGGAAGTTGTACAGCTATGCTGTCATGCGCAGCCACGAGGACACGGCGGCTGAGGGCCCGAAAGCACTGGCCGCCCGCGCCACGCAGCTGTGGGTGAAAGCATCGGAAGCAGGCTCCTTCCTGGAACCTGAGATCATTTCCGGCGGCAAGGAAAAACTTGACGCTTTCATCGCTGCCGAACCGGCGCTGGAGTTGTACCGTCTTGCTTTCAAACGCCTGCTGCGCCAGAAGGAACACATCCTTTCCGCTGGGCAGGAAGCGGTGCTGGCGGCCATGGGTGAGCTTGCCGGCGCTCCCGATGAGGCGTTTTCCATGCTCACTGATGCGGATATGGATTTCGGCACGATCGTCGATGAAAAAGGCGAGACTGTGCCTCTGACACAGGAGAGCTATGGCCGTTATATCAGTTCTTCCGACCGCCGCGTGCGCAAAGAGGCCTTTGAAGGGCTGCATCAACAGTTCGTGCGCTTTCGCAACACCCTTGGCGCCACCTACGGCGCCAGTGTCAAAAAGGACGCGACGTTTGCCCGCCTGCGCGGTTATCCCTCGTCGTTGGAAGCGTCGCTTTTCGGCAACGAGATCCCTGTGTCTGTATACGACGGCCTGGTGCGCGCCGTGAACGACAACCTGCCTGCGCTGCACGAGTATGTGGCGCTCAAGAAAAAGGCGTTGGGCGTCGACCATATGGAGCCCTATGACCTCTACGCGCCGTTCACGGGCGAAATGAAGCGCGTTTTCAGTTATGAGACGGCGCAGAAGCTGGTGCTGGCAGCTGTCGCGCCTTTGGGAGAAGAGTACGTCGCGTTGATGAAAAAATCGTTTGACGAGCGGTGGATCGATGTGTACGAGAACAAGGGGAAGCGCAGCGGCGCTTATTCGTGGGGCTGCTATGGCGTTCACCCGTATATGCTGCTCAACTACGGCGGCACGTTCCGCGACGTGTCAACGCTGGCGCACGAGGGCGGGCACTCCATGCACACCTGGCTGTCCAACAGCACGCAGCCGCAGCAGTACGCCGACTATGCGCTGTTTGTTGCCGAAGTGGCCAGCACCGTCAACGAGCTGCTGCTGATCGAATATCTGCTGAAAAACACTGACGACCGTGAGGAGCGCGTTTTCCTGCTGGGCCAGCAGGTGGAGCTTATTCGCCAGACGATCTATCGTCAGACGCTGTTTGCCGAGTTTGAGCGTGATACTCATACGATGGCCGAGCGCGGCGAACCGTTGACTCCGGAAGGCATGAACCGCCTGTGGACGGAGCTGAACACGCGCTACTACGGAGAAGAAGTGGGCGCCAACGAAGAACTGTCTGCCGAGTGGTCGCGCATCCCTCATTTCTACAACGCCTTTTATGTGTATCAATATGCTATCAGCCTGTCGGCGGCCGTGGCTCTGGTCGATCGCATCCTGTCGGGCGGCGAGGCGGAGCGCGCTGCTTATCTGAACATGCTGCGCGGCGGCTGCTCGACCGATCCCATTTCTCTGCTGCGCGGAGCCGGTGTGGATATGAGCACGCCCGAGCCGGTGGAACGAGCGTTGGCTATCTTCGCCCGCAAGGTGAAGGAGCTGAAAGCGCTGCTTGCGCAATAAAACAGTAAAAAGCGAGGCAGGCGGAGAAGCGTCTCCATAAGCGTGAGGCTTCTTCGCTTGCCTTATGCGCATGACGAAAGGAGAAGCAGCCGTGAACGATTTTGAGAGGAAACACCCGTATCTCTGGCTGATCCTGGGACTGATACTGACGCTGCTGTCGTACGGCATTTTCAATACCGGCATCTGCGCCTGGATCTTTGCCATCCCGCTCATCCGATTTATCAACACTCGCACAAAGTGGTCATCGGTCATCCTCATGCTTGCGGGGATGATCATTGTTGCCAACATCACATTTTTCAGGCTTGTTGATGATGATTTCAACATTCAGAATCAAGTGTACTGCACATTCAACGGCGTGAGGATCTGGTTTCCGTTTTTTGTTTATTTCCTTTGCCGATATCTGAGAGCGAAGAAGATCATTTCATACGGCGCGTTTCCGGCAGCGGTGGCGGCAGCGGAGTTTTTCATAGACAACCCGTTTGTCTCTGTGATGACTTCGTTGTCGGTATCGCAGTTTTGGAACCTGGGGCTCATGCAGGTCGCAAGCGTTACAGGCGTGGTTGGAGTCTCGTTTATCGTGACACTGTTTGCCTCGGTCGTCAATTACATCTGGGAAGAAGGGATTCGCAAAGAAACCGTGGCGTATGCCATTGGATATGGGATCGCCGTCGTCGTCATCAGCAGCATCGGCATGCTCAGCATCGACAAAATAACGACAATGGATCAGACGGTACGCGTGGCTGCAGGCCTAGAAAATTTTAATCTGCTGCTTGAAGATCCATCTATCCTTGCCAGGTATGCAGGTTCAGATGAAGAGAAAATTGTGCAGGCAAACGCGGATATCATCACGAAACGGGCCAGGCTGGCCGTGCAGAACGAGGCAGCTCTGCTGGTTTTTCCCGAGGATGCCTTTGCCTGTCCGGAGTCTTCCGCTGAAAAGTTCATTGAACAGGTAAAAAGCATAGCCAGAGAGAACAAGATCAACATCTTGCTCCCTCTCCTCCGTCTTCCGCCCGATGAAGCCCGGAAAATGAAGAACACGTTAAACTTTATCAGCAATAAGGGCGAACTTCTGAATACGTATCTGAAAAATCATCTCGTCCCGGTCGTAGAAGCGCCGTCCACTGAGCAAGGTGACGGCAAGACTCCGGTCGTCGAAGTCGATGGCGTGAAATACACGTATCTCATCTGCGCTGATTACACTTCGAATACCTATGCCTATAACGGCCGGGAAGCCGACATCTTCATCAACCCGTCTTATGACTGGAAATCGTTCCAGTACTTCACGTCTTACGGCATACAAGCCCGTGCTGTCGAGTGCGGTTTCTCGGTCCTCAGGAACCCCGTGAACGGCAATATCATCCTTTATGATGTCTATGGCAGGCCCCTTTACATGGCGAATGTGATGAACGTGCATACCGGCATGATCTGTCTTGACATGCCCAAGAAGGGCAGACAAACTGTATATGAAGCTGCCGGCAACTGGTTCCCGTGGCTTTGCGCGCTGTATTCGGCGCTTGCCGTGCTGAGCAGTTTCGCTGCCAAAGATAAGAGCACGTTATAGGAGGATTTGACTGTGAATATCTCTAAAAAAGTGTTTTGCCTCTTGTTCGTTTTCAGTTTTGCCACGTGCGGTCTTGCGGCAGCGGTTGACAGAGCGCTGAGCGAAATGAAAGAAAGCCTGAGAGCTCAATACGGTGAGAACAAAAGGCTTACAGCCGGAGATTATGACGCGTCGCTGGCAGTCAGGTGCATCAACGGCACCTTCGTCGGCAAGCGGGAAGAGGGCGTCATCGCCTACAAGGGCATTCCCTTTGTGGGCAGGCAGCCCGTCGGGGAACTGCGCTGGAAGGCGCCGGCAGACGTTCTTCCCGACGACGGTGTGTACGAGGCCCGTTACTACGCCAAAAGCCCCTGTCAGGATGAAGCTGTCAGCGAACGGGCCTCTCTATTCTATCAGGGGGAGGACTGTCTGTACCTGAACGTATGGAAAGCGGACGCGACGTCCGATGCGAAAAAGCCGGTCATGGTATGGATCCACGGCGGCGCTTTCGAGATGGGCGGAACGGTCGATCCCATGTATGACTGCCGCAGCTTCGTCAGAGAAAATCCGGACGTGATCGCCGTCAGCATAACGTACAGGCTTGGCGTCTTCGGATTCTTCCACTTGTCTCACCTGCCTGACGGCAAGGATTACCCCGACGCGCAGAATTTGGGACTTATGGACCAGATGATGGCGCTGAAATGGGTCCACGAGAACATTGCCGGCTTTGGCGGCGATCCCGCCAACGTGACGATATTCGGTGAATCGGCCGGCGCCGGCAGCGTGACGCTGCTGCCGTTAGTCAAAGGCTCTCACGCGTATTTCAAGCGAGTCATCGCTCAGAGCGGCTCTCCCATATTCACACGATCGACGGAACAGGCCGTCGCGTGCACGAATGAGCTGATGTCCATACTCGGCTGCAAGACCGTTGCCGACCTGCAGAAGGTTGACGTGGAGAAGCTTGTTAAAGCATCTGCGGTGCTTGATCTGCGCGTGTGGCCGGAAAGGGACGGGAATTACCTGCCGCTGGAACCTTTTGAGGCTTACGCAAAAGGCGTTGCCAGAGACATTGACATCCTTCAGGGCTGCAACAAAGATGAAATGAATTATTTTACCTACCACGCAGGGATCGAACCTTACAGCGCGTGGTGCGCCGAGCGCAAGGCCGGAAAGCTGGCACAGCTGACGGACGAAGAGAAAAAGCTCGTCGAGAGCTTCTGCAGCGACATAAAGGGAGAAAACTACGAGGTCACCAACCGTTTCTTTGAGCAGATCGTGTTTATCGCGCCGCTCTTCAGACTGTCGGAGGACCAGGCGAAGGCCGGCGGCAGATCGTACACGTATTATTTCACTCCCGAATCGTCTCTGCCTGTGATGAAATGCGGACATGCAGTCGAGCTGGCGACAGTGTTCAATCACCCGGAAGAGACGGTTTTCTCGGGAAGGGCATTCGACGAGACCTTCTCGAAGACCATGCGCAAAATGTGGGTGCAGTTTGCGAAGACCGGCGATCCGTCGCTGAGCGCGGACATCTCTCCGGACAGCAAGGCAAAGGAGTGGCCGCTTTACGACCTGGAGAACAAGCAATTGATGATCTTCGATGAATTCGATATTCACCCGGAAAAGGAATCCGAGAGAAAGATCGTCGATTGGGAGAGGACCTATTTCCTGACTAAGTATTACTGCATTTGATCGGTGTTTCCTTTGCGTCCGAGGCTTTTTTCTGTGGTAGAATAGCCGTATAAACACAAAAAATCCAACAAAACGGGGTGTGAACTTTATGGATCAGAGCAGTCCTATCGGCGTGTTCGATTCCGGCGTGGGCGGATTCACCGTCGCCCGGCAGGTGCGTCGCCTGCTGCCGCACGAGGATATCGTTTATTATGGCGACAGCGCCAATATGCCCTACGGCAGCCGCGCGACCGACGACATTCTGCATCTCACGCGCCAGATCCTCAACTACCTGGCCACGCGCCGGGTCAAGGTGGCGGCCGTGGCCTGCAATACCATCTCGACGCTGATAGGCTATTACCGCAACGAGTACCCTTTCAAAATCATCAGCGTCATCGAAGCCGGCGCCGCCTCTGTGGCTGAACTGGACGCCGACTGTGTGGGCGTGATCGGCACGCCTGTGACAGCGCGCTCGAAAGTGTACGACCGCCTCATCAACGAGGAGCGGCCGGACATCAAGGTCGTCTCGCAGGGCTGCCCCAACCTGGCCAGCTTCATTGACAAGGGCGATCTGCGTCCCGAAATTATTGACCCGGAGCTGAAAAATGCCATCGAGCCGCTGCTGGCCGAAGCGCCCATCCGCCATCTGATCCTGGGCTGCACGCACTATCCTCTTGTGGCCGATCACCTTCGCCGCCTCTACCCGCAGCTTGAGCTGATCGACCCCGGCATCGAACAGGCGCGCGCCGTCCAGAATTATCTGACCGACAACGGCCTGCTGCAGGACGAGGGCCATGGCATCCTCGAACTGAACACCTCCGGCGACACGGCTCAGTATGCCGAGTGCGCCCCGCGCTTCGGCCTGAACAAACCGGACGTGATCAACAGACTGATCGTCACCAGTCCGTTGTAAGCACCCCCAAAAAAATGACGCCTGACCGCCCCGACGCGGCCGGGCGTTATTTTTTTTCGTACCCACCCGCTGCGGCTTGAAATTCAAAGACTTAACACAAAGGCCCGAAGGCCCTAAGGCACAAAGGAAAACTCGAAGAACAGATTTTCATATTCTAAGAATACGTTCGTGAGGGCTGTGTCCGCCCGTCTTTCGGCTGTACGAGCGCAGGACCAGCGCAAAAATCGTCTTAGAACTTTACGCAATAACGAATGAATTTATGATAAATATTTTAAATAGAGCCGGCGAAAATCATGTTGCTTTGCACGATTTAAATTAGTATAATACTTAACAAAGGACGGTTGTATTTGTCCTTTATCATGAAGGAGGCAGATTCTCATGAAAATGAAAAAAGTTCTTCTGGCGTTGGTCCTGGCGGCCTTTACGGCCGGCTGCGCGTGTGCCGCCGAGGTGGCGCTCACGTCCATCGGACAGGGGCCCGACGCGATGATGATCAAAGTGGTCATGCGTTCGCTCAAGATCACGCCCGATTATGAGCCGCTGATGAAGCCGGAAGCTCTGGCCGACCAAAAGGCGCTCGTTGCCGTTGTGGGCGGCAGCTCCAAGGGGCTGGGCGCGGCCGGCATCGACAAGGAGCAGGAAGTTGAGCGCACCAAGGCCCTGTGCGACGCGGCTGTGGCCAAGGGCATGAAAGTGCTGGTCATGCACGTGGGCGGCGAAGGCAGGCGCGGCAGCCTTTCCGACCTGTTCATCGACGCGGCGGCTCCCTATGCCGACGACATGATCGTCGTTGACGGCGGCAATGCCGACGGCATCTTCACCAAGTTTGCCGAGAAGAAGAACATCACCATCAAGACGGCGCCCAACGTCAAGGGAACGCGAGAGCCTCTGGGCGCCGTGCTGGCCGGCTGGGGCATCACCAAGTAGGCCGTGCCCATGGAGTGGTTCTGGCCGGAGGGCTTTTACACCCTCCTGATGATCGCCGTTTTCGCTTTCGGCGCGTTTGCCTTCAAGCTGCCGATCGCCGTGGCTATGGCTCTGGCCGCGGTGGTGGGAGCGCTGGCGGCGGGCGAGGGCTTTCCGCTGCGCCACTTTGTGGAAGGGCAGTTCGGCTATCTGAACACGATCCTGGTCATTGCTGCGGCGATGATCTTCATGAAGGTCATTCACCGCACAGGGCTGCTTGACGCGCTGTCGGCGTGGCTGATCCGCAAGTTCCGCCGCTTCCCGGCTCTGCTTTCCGTCGGCCTGATGGCCATTGTGATGATCCCCGGCATGATCACGGGGTCGTCCACGGCTTCGGTGCTCACCACGGGCGCGCTGGTCGCTCCCGTGCTGATGGCCTTGGGCATGGACAAAGTGAAAGCCGGCGCCGTCATCTCGATGGCTGCGCTGCTGGGTATGATCGCGCCGCCCATCAGCATCCCGGCAATGATCATCTGCGCGGGCGTCGATATCCCCTACGTGGGCTTCGCGCTGCCGCTTTTGATTTGCACGGCTCCGCTGGCTCTGCTGTACGCGCTGACGATGATCTATCCGACGATCCGCGCCTGCTCCGACTCGGCGGCGCTTGAGGCGCAGCTTGCTCGGATGGAACGGCAGCCGCTTTCGTTCCGCTTGAGCCTGCCTGTTATCGTGCTGATCGCGCTGTTCGCGGCCGAGCAGATCTTTGCCTCGGTATGGCCGGGACTGGGCATGCCGTTGATCTTTTTGATCGCCGCGGCAGCCGGGTTCTTGACCGGCGTGAAGTGGGACGTTATCGACACGGTCACAGAGGCCGTGAACGACTGTCTGCCGGTGCTCGGCATCCTCATGGGCGTGGGCATGTTCATCCAGGTGATGACGCTGATCGGCGTGCAGGGCTTCATCGTCGTCTCCACGCTGAGTTTGCCCAGCTGGACGCTGTTTTGGGGCATTGCCCTCATCATCCCGCTGTTTGGCGCGGTGTCGTCGTTCGGCGCCTCGTCGGTGCTGGGTGTGCCGTGTCTGCTGGCCATGCTCAGCCGCGACTCGGTGGTGGTGGCCTCGGCGCTCAGCCTCGTGGCCGCCCTCGGCGACCTGATGCCGCCCACGGCCTTGGCGGGCATCTTTGCCGCGCAGGTGGTCGACGAGTCCAACTACTTCAAGATCCTCAAAAAATGCCTGCTGCCCGCCCTCGTGCTGGATGTGTGGGGCATCCTCGTCATCCTCTACAGCAACAACATTGCTGCGCTGATCAAGTAAGGAGGGAGAGCAGATGACGCTAATCTATCGGGGCATCGTGCTCTTCGTGATGCTCTTTGTGCTGCGCTGCATGTTTAAGGAAAAGTCGTTCTGGAAGCAGGCGACGGGCGCGATGGTGCTGATCCCGCTGATCCTGCGCCTGCTGATGATCAAATAAGGGGGCGGCCGCTATGGAAGAAAACTACAAGGTCAAAGGCAATGCCCTCACCGCAGCGTTCCTTTGCGCGCTGGCTGCGCTTGTCTGCTGGCTGACGGCGCAGCAGTTCATGTCGATGTGGACGCCCGACGTGTGGTATCCCGCCGCCGGTTTTGAGAAGCACATGCTGTCGGAGTGGGAACCGGCGCTGGCCGGCACGCACGGCGACACGCCCGTCTACATTCAGAAGGGTGAGGAAGACGGCGGCACGGTGTTCGTGATGGGCGGCACGCATCCCAACGAGCCGGCCGGCTACATGGGCGCTGTGATGTTTTTGGAGCGCGCCAAGGTGAAAAAAGGCCGTTTGTTGGTGATGCCCTGCGCCAACATGTCGGCTTTTACGCACAACTCGCCGCAGGATGCCGCGCCGCAGCGCTTCCGCATCCCGCAGCCGGACGGCAAGTCGCGCGTTTTCAAGTACGGTTCGCGCGCCACCAACCCGATCGACCAGTGGCCGGAGCCCGACGTGTACATCCACTATCCGTCGGGGCAGAAGCTTGACGGCGGCTCGCGCAGCAACCTCAACCGCAGTTATCCCGGCACGAAGAACGACGGCCTGACGCAGCTGGTCGGCCTGGCGATCGTGGAGCTGCTCAACAAAGAGAACGTCGATCTGGCGTTCGACCTGCACGAGGCTTCGCCCGAATACCCCGTCATCAACGCCACGGTGGCGCACGAACATTCGATGGAGCTGGCCGCGATGGTGACGATGGAGCTGGAGATGATGGGCATCCCCATGCGGCTTGAGCCGTCGCCGGTCAACTTCCGCGGCCTGAGCCACCGCGAGTGGGGCGACAACTGCCCCAACGTCATCCCCATCCTGATGGAGGCGGGCAACCCGGCGCAGGGGCGTCTGCGCGGCCGCACGAACGAGGCTCTGGTGCTCACCGGGCGCGATAAGGCGTATGAAAAGGCGGCCAAGCTGGGCGTGCTGTTCATTCCCTATGTGGATTCTCAGCCGCTTGAACTGAGAACGGCCCGTCACGTCACGGCCGTGGCCAAGTACATCGAGCTGCTCGGCGACGTGCGTCCCGGCAAGGAAGTGGTGGTGGAGAACATCCCCACCTACGAGGAGATGAACGAGAAGGGGCTTGGGCCCTGGCTGGCTCCGGCGAAATAGCTCTTTTTTCAAAATGGCTTTTCGGGCCGTAGACGAAACTGCGGCCCAATCAAAAAAAGGGAGGTATCATGGTATGAAGAAGATGAAGGCGGCATTGGCGGCGGCGCTGATCCTCGGCGCGGCGACGGCGGCAGCGGCGGCTCCCAAGATCGAGGACGGCTACGCGGCCCACGGCATGGTGGCGGCGGCGCACGAACTGGCTTCCAAGGCCGGCGTCGAGATCATGAAAAAAGGCGGCAACGCCATCGACGCGGCTGTGGCCACGGCTCTGGCGCTGAACGTGGTCGAGTTCAACGCCAACGGCATCGGCGGCGGCGGCTTCACTACGTTCTACTCAGCCAAGACCAAGGAAGTCATCTGCATCGACTACCGCGAGCAGGCGCCCGCTTCGGCCACCAAGGACATGTTCGCGTCCGAGCAGGCGAAGAAGGAAAAGTGGTCGGCCTACGGCGGCAAGTCGATCGGCGTGCCCGGCTGGCTGGCCGGCATGGACTACATGCTGAAAAACTACGGCACGATGACGTTCGCCCAGGTGGCCGAGCCGGCTATCCGCTACGCGGAAGAGGGCTTCACGTTCGTTGACGCGCAGAAGGGCTTTATCGAGGATCATCTTGAAGAGCTCAACAAGTACAACGAGCCTGGGACAACGCCGTTCACCGACGAGATCGGTCTGCCGATCAACGGCGGTACGCTGCTCAAGCAGCCCAAGCTGGCCAAGACGTTCCGCCTGATCGCTGAAAAGGGCATCGACGTGTTCTACAAGGGCGAGATCGGCGAAGCCATCTGCAAGGCGGTCGAAAAGGCCGGCGGCAAGATGACGATGGAAGACCTGGCCAACTACAAGGTGTACGTGCGCAAGCCTGTGGTCGGAACCTACCGCGGCTACACGATCTACTCGGTGCCGCCCGCATCGTCCGGCGGAACGCACATCGTGCAGCTGCTCAACATCATGGAGAACTTTGACGTGAAGGGTTGGGGCTTTGAGTCCACCAAGAAGGTGCACACGTTCTGCGAGGCTACCAAGATGATGTTTGCCGACCGCAGCAAGTACATGGCCGACACCGGCTTTGCCAAGGTGCCTCTGATCGGGCTTCAGTCCAAGGCCTACGCCAAGGAGCTTGCCGGCAAGATCACCGGCGTCATCACCGAAAAGCAGACCGCCGGCGATCCGTGGAAGTATGACAAGGTCGAAAAGACCAGCTACACGGGCGGCATGGGCGACGAGCATTACTCCACGTCGCACTTCTCTGTGGCTGACGCTGAGGGCAACATCGTGGCCAGCACCAACACGATCAACTTCTTCATGGGCAGCGACGTGTTCGTGCCCGATTACGGCTTCCTGCTCAACGACGAGATGGACGACTTCTCCAGCAACCCGGAGAGCGTCAACGCGCCCGAGCCCGGCAAGCGTCCGTTGTCGTCCATGAGCCCCACCATCGTGCTCGATCCGCAGGGCAGGCCGTTCATGAGCCTCGGTTCGCCCGGCGCCACGCGCATCCTGACTGCCGTCGCGCAGTGCATCATGAATGCCGTCGATCACGGCATGACGATGGATGAAGCCATCGAAGCTCCTCGCTTCCACGGCCAGTTTGGCAAGCAGATCCGCACCGAGAACGACCGCTACAACGAGAAGTTCCTCGACGAACTGAAGGCCATGGGCTACGAGATCAGCCTGCAGCAGCCTTTGTACACCGGCGGCGCGCAGGGCATCATGTTCCACTGGGATGCCAAGGGCACCGACAAGTTCCTCAACGGCGGCGCCGACAGCCGTCGCCTGGGCTTCGTCGTGGGGTTCTAGGGTGTTTCAAAGGAATAAACGAATAATTGTCGTATAACGCACAGCCCCGCGGGGATCATTCCCTGCGGGGCTGCTTTTTGAGCAATAACAGCTTATTTTATCCTATTCAGCAATTCCGGATTGAAACGGGCGACAACAGTTCCATTGAGGACTGCCCATTGGTAAAGAGGATTGGACTGGAACTTGCACTCATCAAGCCATTTGGGCGCCGCGCTCTTGTCGTCATTTTCGGACACACCGATAAAGATAACGTGTCTGTAGCCTAATGAGAGCGCAGTTGGTGACCAGCGTATCAATCTGTCCAACGGATCGATGATCCTGTTGTTCAAGCTCATCGTCCACGTCAAGTGCTGTCCGATCCGCAGGCATTCTGAATCGTTCCCAAGGAAGACCAGCCTGCCGTTCAGTCGGGGATCTACGGGGATCTCGCTGAGATATTTTTTCCATACCGACGTGACGCCGTTGTAATACTTGAGCGCGTTGATGTTGTCAGTAAACAAACTCGTGCTTACAAGCAGGATCATCGAAAGGACCAGCAGCGACCAGTTTTTGCTTTGCAGTGCAAAACAAAACGGGGCCAGCAGCGCAGCGCAGAGGGGAAAAACCGTTCTCATCGACATGCCGATGCCGACGGCGGACGACTGGGCATAACATGCCGTGCCCACGCTCAGCAACAGGAGCATTTGAAAAACGGTGAGCGACTTTTTCCACAAACAGGCGGCAACTGTCAGGGCGCATAACGCAGTATTAGTATATCCGAACACCCGCAGATGCTCGTGGGCATCCGGAAGGACTCTCTTGAGGTTTTGCGCAAGCACGGCAAAAGAGGTAATGTAATGATGCCCCCGCCATGCCTCGATCTGAATGAATTGTCCTGAGATCAGCTTTGTCATAAGCTGAGCGGAAGCGTACCCGAGGACATAGAACAGCATCCACCACAGCATAAACTTGAAGAACTCTCTGGCTGTTCTGATTTGGGAGATGTAGAGGAGTGGAATGAGGTTGTACAGGTTGTTGAACGTGCCGTGGAAAAGAACGCCGGCCAGCGGCAGGATGTATTCATAGCGACATTTTCGCGACAAGCAGGCGCAGAGGAACAAAAAAACTGGGCGGGAAGAGGCGTTGCCGGCCAGTGGATGAGCGCGTAGACGGGGCTGCTTTGCAGAAGCAGGAGCGTGAAAAGCAGGGCTCTCTTCCAAGGCAAAATTGTGTTTGCGGCGATGTACGCAAAGCCGCCAAACAGGACAACGCACAACGTCGCGCTGCCGTGCGCGGGAAACGCTTTCAGGAACGGGAAAAGAAAATAGTTGATCCAGCGGCCTTCGCCTTTCAGTTTGACAAGGTATGAACTGAGGTAATAAAGAGCGTCGTGCTGCCAAACCTGAACGTGCAAAATCTCTTTCAGATTCAGGCATGACAGCCAGAGCAGGACCGCCAAGATAAAACAGGAAAAAATATCAAGATCGTACTTTTTTGAAAAAGTCATAGAGTCACCTCGCTAACGAAGCAGCGTTTCCGAAATGTGATAACGCGGCCGCGCTTTTGTTTCGGCATAGATTTTCCCGATATATTCACCGATAAGCCCCAGGCTGAGCAGTTGAAGTCCGCCTAAAGCCCAGATCGAAACCATCAGCGATGACCAGCCGGGGACAGTTTTGCTCCAGAGTTTTACTCCGACTGTCCAAAGCAGCATAAAAATGCTGACCGCGAAAATCACCCCGCCGACGAACGAAATCATGCGGATTGGCTTGATGCTGAACGAGGATATCCCGTCAAAAGCGAGCGCGAACATTTTTTTCAAAGGATACTTGCTCTCTCCGGCAGGGCGGGCTCGCCGTTCATAATAAACAACGTCTGTTTTAAAACCGATCATGGGCACAAGCCCGCGCAAAAAGAGGTTGACTTCGCGATATTGCGCCAGCGCCTCCAGCGCCGTTTTGCTCATAAGGCGATAATCAGCGTGGTTGAAAACGAGTTCAACGCCCATGAGCTGCATCAGCTTATAAAAACATACAGCCGTAAAACGCTTGAATAAGCTGTCGACGGTGCGGGTGTTGCGAACGCCGTAGACGACCTGAGCCCCTTCTTTGCTCTTTACGAGCATTTGATCGATGGCGTTGATGTCGTCCTGCAAGTCGGCATCGATCGAAATGCAAATATCGGCGTGGCCCTTCGCTGTCATCAACCCGGCAAGAACGGCATTTTGCTGTCCCCGGTTGCGTGAAAGACGCAGCCCCGCATAATGACAGTCAAGGACATGCATCTGCCTGATCAATTCCCAGGTTTGGTCTCCGCTTCCGTCGTCGACGAAAAGGACGCGGCTGTCGTCGCTGATCTCGCCGATGTCTGTCAGTTCTTGCAGCTTGTTCAGAAGTGTTTTTGCCGACGCGGGCAAAACGGCCTCTTCGTTGTAGCAGGGAACGATGATATACAAAACCGGTACGTGTTTAACTTGCATAGAACGATCTCCATTCAGGGAAAATCAAAGACAGAGAGCTGCTGAGCAATTCACCTGCGCCCTGTCAGAGCAGTCCTCGCCGGTCGGCGGCGAGCGGTTCAGCCCGGCCCAAGGCACCCTTCTTCGTTTCTTGCTGCCTGACTGGGCGAGGCTGCGGCGGTTCGCTCGCTCCCTGTCAGAATGTGTTTCTTTTGTCTCATTATTACCTTATGCTGTGTCTTTGTGCAAGATGTCTATTTTTATTCTATTATTTTATCGATGTACTGACTGTATATTTTGTCTCTTGGTATTATTGGGACGCTGACCTGTTCGCCCACGCTTTGAAAGCAGAATTATTAAAAACGTCCCGCGGAACGGACAATTTTTCGTTTCGCGGGGCGTTATCATGGTAGAATTGGGACAGAAAAGTTTTTTCCCCGAGAGGAGCGGTATGATGAGATTCACTCGTTTTCGCCTGTTTGTGCTGGCGGCGCTGCTGGCTGGCGTATTTTCTCCTGCGGCGCGCGCGGCGTTTCAGATCGACGTTCGCCCCGGCTATGGCGTGACGGCGCGCAAATGGCTTTCGGATTACAATCCCAACCTGCGCGGCACTGATTACGACACGCCGGTGTTCGTGATGGAGGGGAAGGATCCCGGCGGCACGACGTTTTTGTTTGCGGGGACGCATCCGCGCGAGATCGCCGGGCCCGTTTCCGCGGCGATTCTGCTGGAAAACGCGAATGTCATGCGCGGAAGGCTGTTTGTCATCCCGTGCCTCAACGCCGCCGGCATGAGCGTACCCGATGCGCTGGGGCAGGTGCCGCACGAGTTGCTGATGGAAACGCGCAGCGGGCGCCGCGTGCTGTACTACGGCGACCGGCGTATCCCACTCAAAGCAGGCGAGAGCGATCCGCCCCAGTTTCGCCACCCAAGCGGTTACACGCACCCCGACGGCAGCGAATGGCGCAACATCAACCGCAACTATCCCGGCGTGGCTGATGGGACGCCGGCGCAGATGGTGTGCTTCGGCGTGATGGAGCTTATCCGCCGCGAGGAAGTGAAAACGTGTCTCGACGTGCACGAGGCCACGGCGCCGGAGAGTGTGTTCGACCCCCGCGACGGCAGGACGCACCCCGGCGGCACGCTGTCGTATTCGCTGATCACGCACCCCAAATACATCGACACGGCCGTGGAGCTGATCTTCGACCTGGAAGACCGCGGCGTCAACCTCAAGCCGGAGCAGTCGATCCCTGGTTTTCGCGGTATTTCGCATTACGAGATCGGCGAGGCCACGACGTGCGTGCCCTTTTTAAGCGAAACGCCCAACCCTGCCCAGAACGACCACGCCGTGGGCGCCGATCCGCTGCACGACAAGCGCCACCCGCTGGCGGAGCGCGTCGGCATCCAGCTTGAGGTGTTTGCTGCCTGGGCCGCCGCGTGCGAGCGTATCACCGGAAATCCGCTCGTGCTGGAGGGACTGCCCGGCAAGGCGCAGATCGACCGCGACGGCGTGGGGGCGTGGCTGCGTTGAAATGAAGTCTGGCCTGATATAACTTGCTTGAGCGGGACGTCAAAAGGCGATCATTGGGGCGGCTCCAAAGCGGCCGTCCTGATTTTTTCCGCAGTGTGATAGGCGGTGAGGCGCTGTTATGCGGCGTATGCCTAAAAGTTAAAAACGTTAGTATCTAAACGGAATAAAGGAAAAAGTCTCGTTCGATGCACTGGGCTTGCCCTCGCAAACGGCTGTCGGACGAGTTTTATTGTTTTTGGGGAATGAAAAACAACCGTGAAGGAAATTTTGTATACATCATTTAAGTACTTTTCAAATGTGCGCTTGTGTTCTATAATCAATGGTGTCGAGAGAATTTCGACGCAAGTTTGAGCTCATAAAACCATAGGAGGGATTGACAGTGAAAAAACGTAACGTAATTGCTTTGGCGGTCATGGGATTGTTCGCGGCTTCGACGGCGTTTGCGGCCAGCCAGTTCATCATGGGCACGGGCGGCACCTCGGGCACGTATTACCCGCTCGGCGGCGCCATCTCGCAGATCATCACCGACCATTCGGGCGGCAAGGTCGCCTGCGTGGCTCAGGCTACGGGCGCCAGTGTCGAGAACCTGAACCTGGTGGAGCGCGGCGATATCGACCTTGCTCTGACCCAGAACGACACGGCCGACTACGGCAAGCGCGGCGAGATGTTCTTTAAGACGCCGCTTAAGAACGTTGTCGCGATCTGCCGCATCTATCCTGAGCATATCCAGGTAGCCGTCAACCCTGACAGCGGCATCACGTCGCTTGAAGAGTTCAAGGGACACAAGCTTTCCGTCGGCGCTCCCGCTTCCGGTAACGAAGCCAATGCCCGGCAGATCCTCGGCGAGATCGGCCTGTACAACGGCGAGAAATATGTTGAGTTCACGCCCCACTTCCTGTCCTATGCCGAGACCACGTCCAACTTCAAGGATCGTCTGATCGACGGTTTCATGTTTACGACCGGCGCGCCCAATTCCGGCATCCAGGAGATCGTCACGGCTCAGCCGCTCCGTTTCCTTGACATCAAGGGCGAGCTGCGCGACAAGATCATCGCCAAGTATCCGTTCTTTGCCCCCGCCGTCATCGAGAAGGGCACTTACAGCGGACTCGGCCATGATGTTGAGACCATCGCCGTGCAGGCCTGCCTTGTGGCCCGCCGCGATATGACCGACGAAGAAGCTTATGCCATCACCAAGGCCATCTTCGAGAACCTTGAGGCGCTGGGCAACGCGCACGCCAAGGGCAAGAGCCTGACGCTTGAGCACGCGCTCGACGGCATGACGCTTGACATCCATCCCGGCGCTCTGAAGTACTACAAAGAGGTAGGACTGGTCAAATAAGAACCGGATAACAGCCGGAACCATGTGAAACATCAGGCGGGAGGGGCCGGGAGGCTCCTTCCGCTTTTTCAAAAAAAGGGGTGGAGAACGTGAAGCTCCGCTTGTTATGGCTGGTATCCTGCGCTGCCGCGGCGCTTGCTGTTTTTGCTGCCGTCCCCCAGCTGTTTTTAACGCTGGAGGACGAGACGGGGGCGGTCGTGTTCGTGCGGCCCGTGCATAAGGGCGACCGCTATACGGTCAGATTTATCCATTCGGTGGCGCGCACTCCGGTGGATGAGATCTACGAGATCGCGCCTGACGCTTCCGTGCTGCGCGAGACGGTGTACGACATGATGGGAGCAGGGCTGCCGCATGAGCCGCTTGAGGGGCAGACGTTCACGACCGAAAACGGCAAGTACCGCATCAGCGGCTTTAACATGCGCATCCCCGCGCTGACGTACCGCATCAACACGGTGGTGGCCGATCACACGCTGCTGATCGGCGGCGACGTGTACCCGCTGAAAAAACTGACGTCGGCGCCCGGCAAGCCACTCACGTTCCGCGTGCGGCGCATGAGCCCAATCGTGGCATTCCGTCTGGCGGCGAGAATAAAGAAAGCGCAATCGGCAGCTTCTGCCGAAGCAGAACGTAAATGAAGGGGGAATCAAACATGGACGAGCTCAAGAAAACGAGCGGCGATCCGGGCATCATCGAAGAGAAAAAGCAGTTGAACGCCGACACGGTGAGCGACGAAAAGGTCGTTCAGGAAAACCTTGAAAAGTACGACAGCGAATCGCGCTATCGCCGCCCCGACGGCTTCTGGGGCATGGCGATCAAGCTGATCTGCATCGCCTTCTCGCTGTTCCAGTTCTACACGGCGGGCTTCGGCATCCTGCCGGCGCAGATCCAGCGCCCCGTGCACGTGTTCTTCGCGTTCGTGCTGGTGTTTTTGCTGTATCCGTCGTTCTCATCGTTCTCGCGCAAAACGATGCACTGGCTTGACGTGGTGCTGGCCGTGGCGGCCGGTTCGACGATGGTCTATCTGGTGGTCAATTATCAGGAGATCATGTACCGCGGCGGTATGCCCACGCAGCTTGACCTGATCTTCGGCGCGATGGCGATCATCTTCACGTTTGAAGCGGCACGCCGCATCGTCGGCCTGCCGATCGTTCTGGTGGCGCTGGTGTTCGTGCTGTATGCGCGATTCGGCCGCTACATCCCGGGATTTTTTGCGCACCGCGGCTTCACCTGGACGAGGATCATCAACCACATGTACCTGACGACAGAGGGCATCCTGGGCTCGCCCATCGGCGTGTCATCCACGTTCGTGTTCATGTTCATCCTCTTCGGCGCGTTCCTGAACAAGACGGGGCTCGGCAAGTTCTTCATCGACCTGGCGCTGGCGGCGGCCGGTCACCAGGCGGGCGGTCCTGCTAAGGTAGCCGTCATCTCGTCGGGATTCTTCGGCACCATCTCCGGCTCCTCGGTGGCCAACACCGTCACCACGGGCACGTTCACGATCCCACTGATGAAGTCAATCGGCTACGAGGGACATTTTGCCGGCGCCGTTGAAGCCGCTTCATCCACTGGAGGGCAGCTGATGCCACCGATCATGGGAGCTGCGGCGTTCATCATGTCCGACTTTATCGGCGTGCCTTACATCACCATCGCCATCGCGGCCGTGCTTCCTGCGCTGCTGTACTACATGGCCGTGTTCATCATGATCCATATGGAAGCCAAGCGGCTTGGCCTGAAAGGCCTTCCGCGTGAACAGCTGCCCAACACGCGCAAGATCTTCATGGAGGGCGGCCACCTGCTCATTCCTCTGTTCGTCATCATCTACATGCTGATCAAGGGCTACACGCCGCTCAAAGCCGCGTTTTACAGCATCCTGCTGACCGTGGGTGTGGCGATGATGCGGGCGAACACCAGGCTGAAGCTGCAGGACATCATCGACGCGTTTGACGAGGGCGCGCGCAGCTCGCTGGCTGTCGCGGCCGCCTGCGCCTGTGCCGGTCTGGTCATCGGTTCGGTGACGCTGACGGGCATCGGCCTCAAGCTGGCCAACGGCATCGTCTCGCTGGCGGGCGGACACCTGTTCTTCACGCTGGTGCTGACGATGGTCACGTCCATCCTGCTGGGCATGGGCCTGCCGACCACGGCCAAGTACATCGTGCTGGCCTCCATGGCCGCGCCCGCCATTCAGAAGTTTGGCGTGCCGGTGCTGGCGGCGCACATGTTCATCTTCTACTACGGCATCATCGCCGACCTGACGCCGCCTGTGGCGCTGGCCGCCTACGCGGGCGCGGGCATTGCCGGAGCCGACCCGATGCGCACGGGCTTTACCGCGCTGCGTCTGGCGGTGGCGGGCTTCCTGATCCCGTACTTCTTTGCCTACAATCCCGAACTGCTGATGATCAACGCGTCGTTTGCCAACACAACGGTGCCGGCGCTCACGGCCATCGGCGGAACGGTGCTGCTGTCGTTCGCGGCGGCCGGCTACTGGCTGCGCAATCTGCACCTGTATGAGCGCGCGTTGCTGCTTGTCGGCGCTCTGTTGCTGATCCAGCCCGGTCTGATGACCGACGGCGCGGGTGTTGCCATCGGTGTGGCGGTGTATCTGCTGCAGAAGATGTCCAAATAAAATTTTGTCGCAAAAGGCTCTCGCACGCTGCGGGGGCTTTTTTTTCGGCACACGTCGCCCTTTGGGGTGAGGCGGAACAGCCGCGGTTGTGGTAGGATATTTGCGTAAAGAGCGTTTTTTGAATTTTTGATGATTGTGTAACGCCTTTTTTAATGGTAGAATTCGGGTGTATCTAAATGCGGAAATCAAGTTCCGCTTTTATGCGCACCGCGGGGGGAGGTTCCTCTCCATGGCATTTTTCGGACGTTCGTCTTTGGCGCCTGAAAAAGAGAGAGCAGTACAAATTTTATCCAAAAGGAAGGGATCATTTATGAAGAAAACACTGATGGCTTCTGTCCTGACGCTGGCGCTTGCCGCAAGCGCGTTCGCCGCTCCGCGCGCGGGCGACCTCACCTCCGGCGTGGCCAACGGCGACTGGCTTGGCTTTGGCATTCGTGACATCAGCGCTCTGCCAGATCGTCCGGCCGACACGCTGCTGGCCCGCGCCATGAATCTGGCGGGCGATCAGGGCGGCGCGATGCTGCGCCAGGCGGGGGCGCTTGATGTGCGCGCTACGATCAAAGACGGCGATTTTGAGAAGGTCGACCGCTTCGCGCTGGCCGCCGAGCTGAAGGACGCTTCGCTGGCGCAGCTTACGCAAATGGCTCCCGGCGCTCAGGCGCCCGATTTCACCGTGACAGCCCCCGAAGGAACCAAGATCACGCCGGTCGCGTCTGTCACCGCCGAAGAAAAAGTCGGCAAGGTGAACGTGGCTCTGCTTGAGCGCGACGGCGCAGTCTACCTGATCGCCGCCAACGGCGCCCCCGAGGTGCTGGCCGATATGGCCAAAGCGCCCGAGAACAGTCCGCTCGTGGTCGCCAAGACGCCCGCCAACATCTGGATCCAGGTGAACGCTACGCGGGAAACGTTTGAAAAGAGCGACGCCGGCCTGCCGGGCGACTTCTTTGCCGAGTTTGGCATCGATGATACAGCAACGACGGTCAAGGTGATCTTCTGGTCCAACCTGGTGGATGTGCTTGACGCCGCGCTCAAAGACGATGAGGACAGCCCGCTCAAGAACAAGAGCCTGCGCGATGTGTTCACCGGCGGCGTGGCGGTCAAGGCCCCCCTCGTTTTCGGTCAGGCCCCGTTGTATGCGCTGCTGAACCTTTCCGCTTCGTTCCTGCCCGAAAACTTCAAACTGAGCGATATCGCTCCGGCTGAAGACGCTGCTGAGGCTGAGAAAGAGGTCGTCGCGCAGATTTCGCAGGCTGGCTATACCTGGGAAGACTTGGTCAAACAGCTGCGCGGCAACACCACGATCGGTTTTGCCGGCAAACTGTCCGCGCCGATGGTCGGCGAGATCCCCGGTGTTTTCGTCAACGTGACCGGCATTGACGCGGCTAAGGCAAAGGGCATCCTCGACTTGGCGGCCGCTCAGCTGGGCGGTATGCTTGGCACGCCCGCCGGCTACAACGCGAACGGCTGGACCGGCTATCAGTTCAGCGGCATGGTCTCGCTGCTTCTGGCGACAGGGCCCGACGGACTGCTGGCAGCGGCGATGAACGCCGATCAGTTTGGCACTGTGAGCGACGTGCCGGCAGGCATGGCAAGTGCTGTTGAGCCGCGCAACGTTGCTTTGGCGTTCAACCTCAAGGAGCTGCAGCCCGTACTCAAGCGCGTGTTTGAGCAGTGGGGCGATCAGCTGCTGGAGATGGCCGGCGAATCGGCCAAGTCGCAGAAGGCCACGATTCAGATGGTTCTCGACAACATGGGCTACCTGGAGACGTTCTCCATTGTGACGGTTGACGAAAACACGATCGTCTTCGAGTTCACGCCCTCGGCCGAGCTGGTAAATCAGGCTCTGCCTCCCGCGCCCGCGGCGGAAGCGCCAGCGCCGGCTGAAGTGAAGCCCGCGGCCTAGCGCCTGTTTGTGGCACAACAAAATAACAGGGAATAAAAAGGCGAGCGCCGGATTCTGTTCCGGTGCTCGCTTTTTATATGATCGTCGAATAGAAAGGCAAATACAGTGCTGGGTCTGATTATGCGGTTACGGGCGTTCGACGATCATGGCGATGCCCATGCCGCCGCCAATGCACAGCGTCGCCAGGCCGCGTTTGGCGTCGCGCCGTTTCATGGCGTGCAGCAGCGTGACGAGGATGCGCGCGCCGCTGGCGCCGATGGGATGTCCTAGCGCGATGGCGCCGCCGTTTACGTTGACTTTGTCCATGTCGAAGCCGAGTGTTTGTCCGACGGCTAAAAATTGGGCGGCGAAGGCTTCGTTGGCCTCGATCAGGTCGATATCGTCAAGCGACAGGCCGGCCTTTTTGAGGACGTTGCGCACAGCTGGGATGGGGCCTGTGCCCATCAGTGAGGGATCGACGCCGCCGCAGGCATAGGCGCGGAAGCGGGCCAGCGGTTCAACGTCAAGGCGTTCTGCTTCGCCTGCTTCCATAACGACGCAGGCAGCCGCGCCGTCGTTGATGCTGGAGGCGTTCCCGGCGGTCACGGTGCCGTCTTTTTTAAAAGCCGGGCGCAGTGCGGCAAGTTTTTCCATCGTGACGCCGGCGCGCGGTCCTTCGTCGGCGCAAACGAGCGTTTCGCCTTTTTTCTGCGGCACGCTTACCGGCAGGAGCTCGTCGGCAAAAGCGCCGCTTTCGGCGGCCGCAATGGCTTTTCTCTGAGATTCGCAGGCAGCGGCGTCCTGCATCTCCCGGGTGATGCCGTATTTCGCGGCGACGTTTTCCGCTGTGATACCCATATGGTAATCGTTGAAGATGTCCCATAATCCGTCGCGGATCATCTCATCGGTCATTTTTGCATCGCCCATGCGGGCCCCCCAGCGGGCTTTCTCCAGCAGATAGGGGGCGTTGCTCATGCTCTCCATGCCGCCGGCGACGAGGATTTTGGCGTCTTCCGCGACGATCGACTGCGCGGCCAGGGCTACGGCCTTCAATCCTGAGCCGCACACTTTGTTGACGGTAAATGCGGGCGTTTCTACGCTCAGGCCGGCGGCGACGGCAGCCTGTCGGGCGGGATTCTGCCCCAGTCCCGCCTGGAGCACGTTGCCCATGATCGCTTCATCCACGTTGTTCGGGGGGATGCCTGCCCGGCGCAGCGCTTCGGCGACGACGGCGCTTCCCATCTGAACGGCGCTGAGCGAGGCGAGAGCTCCGCCGAACTTGCCGATGGGCGTGCGCACGGCGCTGACGATAACGGCTTGTTTCATGATGTCCTCCTGTCTTTATGAAAAAGCATATCCCCCCGCGTGCGCGGAGGAATATGCCTGGATACGGTCAGTCGTCGACTTCGATCTCGAAGCGGAGCAAAGCGGCTTCGAGGCATTTGCCCAGCGAATCGAGGCGCAGTGAACGCGTGGCGCCGCCGTCGAGCGCGTGGTGCATGACGAAGTTGAAGCCGTCGAGCTGTGGCAGATCATAGCGGATCACGTCGCCGTAGACGATGCCCTCAAAGTGTTTGCGCACCGCTTCGGGCGTCAGCTGTTTGGCCATGGCGGCATAATACTTGTGGTCGCGGGCGTAGATGCAGATGTTCGATGTGTCGCTCTTGTCGCCGCAGCGTCCGTGGGCGATGTAGCGAAGCTGAGTTATCATTTTGGTTCTCCTCCCTTCGGACTGGCGGCATTATGCCTGCTCAACAAAGCTCGTGAACGTGACGGCATCGCGGGGGATCAGCGTGGGCCACAGCGCAAACACCTCGCTGGGCTTGCTGCGCCCGCCGAAGAAGCATCCCTGGGCGGGGCCGTTCAGGTTGCTCACCGGGGCGATCTCCGGCGTCAGCTTGAGGGCTTCTTCTTTTGTCTCGGTCATGATCGCGTAACGAAGCACGACTTCGTTCAGCTCTTCGTTCATCTTGGCAGCGAGCGGGCCGTGCAGGGCGTTCAGTCCCAGATAGTCGATATGAGTGCGGATGGCTTTCAGCTGTTTCATCGCCATGCGCTTGTCGAGGATGTGCGCCGCAAGCTGTGCTTTTTCGAGCGCGTCGGGCCAGCTGTAGGGCAGGTAGGCCACGTTGCGGTAACCTTCCAGGTAGCCGACGCACAGCTTCAGCGTGTCGGGACGGGGATGGCCCGTGACGCCTTCAACGAGCACGAGGTCGCGCTCCAGGCCGGTGACGGTGATCTTGCTGAAATCGGCCACCACGTCGGGCGTGATGTAAGCGGCAGGATCATGGATCTCGTACATCAGCTGCTCTTTGATGGATTGGGGAGTGACGAGACCGCCGGTGTTCTTGGTCTTGGTGACGACGAGCCGGCCAGGTTCGCTGACTTCGGCAATGGGATACCCAAGGAATTCCGGGCGCGGCACGTTGCGCCAGTCGTAATCGTAATTGCCGCCGGTGGTCTGGGCGCCGCACTCGCACAGGTGTCCGGCGAGGATGCCGGTGGCTTTGGCGTTCCAGTCGTCCATCTTCCAACCGAATTCATAAATGAGCGGTGCTTCAAACATGGCCGTGTCGGTGGAGCGGCCGAGGATGATGATGTCCGCGCCGCCCTGGAGACACTCGATGATCGGCTCGACGCCGTAGTAAACGTTGGCGTTGACCATGCGGGGCAGGATGCGGTCGATGCTCTCGCCGGTGTCCATGTGCGCCATCGTGATGCCTTCGCTGCGCAGTTTTTCGATGATGTCTTTCACATCGTCGCCCAGCACGTAGCCGATCTTGAAGCTGAGCCCGCTGGCTTTGACGGCCGCCTTCACCGCTTCGACAGCTTTCTTCACGTTCATGCCGCCGGCGTTGGTGATGAGTTTGGTGCCCTTTTCCTTGAGGTCGGGCAGCATGGCTTTGAGCGCGGTAATGAAATCGCCCGCGTAGCCCTTTTCGGGGTTGCGCTCCTGCTGGCGGCGCATGATCGAGAGCGTCAGCTCGGCCAGATAATCGCAGGCCATGTAATCGACACGGTCCTGTTTTGCCATGACGACGGGTGCATCGTTCAGGTCTCCCCAGAAGCCCTGACCGCCGCCGATACGGATGGTTTTCATGTGGATTTCTCTCCTTAATAAAAGTCAGTAAAATTTTGGAAAACGCTGATCAATTCACAGTTATGCCGAATTTGACCAACGGACGGGAAAACTGACCGGAAAAGGCTTCGGAGGCGCATTTCCGCACGTTGGAGAAGCCCCCCGGGCAGTGTTTTGCAGGAGATGACGTATATATTCAGCGTTTCCTTAGAGGAAGCATACCACGCCGGGGCCCAGAGGGATGCCGGCAAACAGGAACACGAACAGCAGCGCCGTCCAGATGACGAGGAACGAGAGCGAGAAGGGGAGCATCATCGACCAAACGGTGCCGATGCCGGCGTCCTTGTCATATTTCTGGATGTAGACGAGCATGACGGCCAGATACGCCATGACGGGAGCGATGGGGTTGAAAGCCGAATCGGGGATGCGGTAGGCAGCCATTGTCAGCTCGGGGGCGATACCCACGCGCATGAACATGGGGACGAAGATGGGGGCCATGAGCATGAACTTGGCCGTGGCCGAAGCCATGAGCAGGTTCATGAATGCGCAGAAGATGATGAACATCACCAGGATGATGCTGTAGTGCAGGTTGGCCTTGGCCAGGAAGTTGGCGCCGGCCACGCTGATCATCGTGCCGATACCGGTGTAGTTGAAGTAGCGGATGAACTGCGAGGCCACGATCGCCAGCGCCAGGAACGGTCCCATGGTGGAAAGCGTCTTGCCGATGTCCTTGCACACGTCCTTGTTGTTCTTGTAGCGGCCGCAGCCTGCGCCGTAGGTGACGCCGGTGACGAAGAAGACGATCGTGATGACGGTGACGATGCCGTTCATCAGCGTGCTGCCGATGACCAGGCTGCCCGTCTTGGGATTGCGCAGGAACGAGTTCTCGGGGATCGCCAGCGCGACGATGACCAGAACCGTGAGCAGCAGCGCCCAGTTGGCCTTCGACAGGGCCTTTTTCTCAACCTCGGTCAGCTCGATGCCGTCGGCCGTCATTTCGCCTTCGCCGTGATACTCGCCAAGGCGGGGCTCGATGATCTTTACGACGATGAACGTGCCAAGCCGCATCAGCACGATGGTGGATGCACCAAGGAAGTACCAGTTCGCCGCGGCGTTGACCGTGTAGGAGGGATCGACGATATGCGCGGCGTCGGTGGCGATGTCGGCAAGCATGGCGTCGACGGCGCCGATCAGCAGGTTGGCGCTGTAGCCGCCGGAAACACCCGCGAGCGTGGCGGCAAAGCCGGCAAACGGATGGCGGCCGCAGTTGTGCATGATCATCATGCCCAGCGGCACGACGATGACGTAGCCCGCGTCGCTTGCGATGTTGGACATGATGCCCACGAACACCAGCATGGGCACGACAAGGCTGTTCGGCACCACGGCCAGCACGCGCTTGAGCATGGCTGACATGTAGCCGGAGAGGTCGGCCAGCCCAACGCCGAACATGGCGATCATGACGGTGCCAAGCGGCGCGTAACCGACAAAGTTCTTCGGCACGTTGGTGAGCATGTACGAAAAGCCCTCGCGGTTGAGCAGACTCTTGACCTTGTAGACCTTTTCGACCAGCTTGCCCGATTTGTCGAGCGCTTCGCCGGTGACGGTCACGTCAAAATAGGCCAGCACGCCGGAGAGGAGCGCCGTGACGAATGCAAGGATGGCGAACAGCACGACGGGATGCGGCAGCTTGTTGCCGACCACTTCGATCTTCTCGAGGAACGACATTTTGTTTGTTTCCACGGACTGTGCCATAATTTTCATGCTCCTTTGGGATGAAAAGCAGACCGCGTCTGCTGCCTTAGTCTAGGTCGCGCAGGATGGCCTCAAGCAGTGTGTAGGCCTCGCCCAGTGTGGCGATTTCCATCCGTTCCTTCGGCGAGTGGACGTCGAAATTGTGCACGCCGATGTTGACAGCTTCAAGCTTGCGGCCGCGTTCCTTCATTTTCTTGATGAACAGGCCCGGTTCGACTCCGGCATGGAAGATGACAAGCGGAGGCCGGTAGTCGCGCGTTTTCTCCCAAATGTCCTGGACCTTGGAATTCAGCGACGAGTTGGGATCGAACTGCCAGGCAGCGACGCGATTGTCGAATGTGCATTCGGCCCCGCAGCGCGAAGCGGCCGCGGCGATACGGCGGACCAGCTGATCCATCTGGTATTCGCTGTTGGAACGCGAATACGGCGTGACGACGATCGTGTCGTCTGTCTGGCGCAGCGTGCCCAGATTCGTGGAGCTTTTCATATGTTCGCGTTCGGTGTCGAGGTAGCTCCGAACGCCGGAAGGCAGCAGGTCGAGCAGGTCTACCAGGGCATTCAGCGTAGCAGCGTCAAGACATTCGGCTGGAACGTCGCAGGGCGAAGCTGTCAGCACAAGGCCGGGATCGAACGGCGCGAATTCAAAGCGCATCCCCTCATTCAGTTCGTTCACGCGGGCCTCGAAGGCGGCAGTATGCGCTTCGTCGATCACGATGACTGCTTCCGACCAGGCAGCGATGACGTTGCCCTTGTCGCCGCCGGCGACAGAAGCCACAGCAAGGCCGGAAAATCTGGATTTGAGGTCGCCCAGGGCTTCGCCAAGCAGACGGATGGCGCAGGCGCGCTCGAAAATGATCTGCGTTCCGCTGTGACCGCCTTTGAGTCCTGAAATGGCCAGCTTGTATGCTTTTTTGCCGGCTTTTTCGACAGGGACGTCCTTTCTGGCAAGCGTTACGGTGCTCTCGCATCCGCCCGCACCCGAAACGAGCACGCTGGTATTCTGCGAATAGTCAAGCCCGATCAGGTAGTCGCCGTCAAGCAGATCGCCGTCGAGGTTTCTCGCGCCGATCATGCCGACCTCTTCTGCTGTCGTGATGACAGCCTGAAGCGCCGGGTGGGGGATCTCGTCATTTTCAAACAGTGCCAGGATCAGCGAGACTGCATTGGCGTCGTCGGCGCCGAGCGAAGTGCCGTTTGCGCGCACGTAGTCGCCGTCGCGGATCAGCTCGATGGGATCGTTTTCAAAGTCGTGGACGACGCCCGGCTCGGTCACGCAGACCATGTCCATGTGTCCCTGCAGGATGATCTTTTTGCGGCCTTCGTATCCCGGCGTCGCGGGCTTGTTCATGACCACGTTCCAATGTTCGTCCTGAACGTAATCGATGTTGTGCGCCTTGGCGAACTCGACGAGGTAGTTGCTGATCTTCTCCTCGTGAAAGCTGTTGCGCGGCACTTTCGCGATCTCCTCAAAATAGTGGTACACGCGTTCGGGCTTGAAACCGTCAAATACGCCCATACTGTTCACTCCTTTCTCGCCCCTGGAGGGCGATCAATCTAGTGCAACGAAAAACTACAAGGTTGTACTACAACGCTGAACAGAGTATAATGATTTCTAATTGATTTGTCAATCATCTTACACTTGGCGGAATATAGCGCTTTGAGAGAGCAAGATTCGCTTAGGCGCTGTATAATGGAGATGTTAGCTGTCCAACGCCGGGATATGAAGACTGGAGCGGCAGCTCAAGCGACCAAACGAAAGGGAAAGACTGAACAGATGATCACGATAGAAGAACTGGCCAAAGAAACCGGCTTTTCGCCGACGACAGTATCCATTGTTCTGCGGGGAAAGGCAAAAGACCGCGGCATCTCGGCTGCGACCACCGAAAAGATCCTTTCCGCCGCCAGCCGGCGCGGGTATCGGCCCAACATCGCCGCGCGCAGTCTGCGCGAGGGGGAGGGGGCCCGCGAACTGCAGCTGGCCGTGTTCTGGGCGCAAGACTTTCGCGCCTGGATGCTGGTGCGCTTTTTGGAAGGATTGAGACGCCGTCTGAAAGAAACTGCACGCGGCGTTCGTCTGGTGGTTTTTCCCTACGAAAACGATTCCCTGTCTGACTGTCGGCCGCTTGTTTCGGCCAGCGACTGCCACGCGGCGATTGTCTGCAATGCGTCGCAGGCCGATATGCAGTTTTTGGAAAGCCGTGCGCTTTCACTGCCGATCGTGCTGTATAATCGATACAGCAGCCGCTATTGCAGCGTCAACGTCGACGACGCGGAAATGGGCCTCCTCGCCGCGCGGGCGCTGATCAAAAGCGGAAGCCGGCGGCTGATCATCCTGACGAATCCGCCGGTCTTTGAAGGCATGAACACCCGTGCCCGGTCGTTTTGCGATGAGGCGCGCGCGGCGGGCGCAGAGGTGCTGCAGCAGTTCCTCTGCGAAAGTTCTGTCCGCGGCGGCGCCGGCGCTGTGAAAGACTTGTTGCGGGGCATGCCCGAGCCGCCTGACGGCATTTTCTGTGCCAGTTCGGCGATAGGGCTTGGTGCGCTTCATGCCCTGCACTCGGCCGGCGTTCGCGTGCCCGAGCAGTGCCGCCTTGTCTCTGTCGGCAACGGCAGCGAGG